>Ga0207060_10218_pt1 | contig 19928 bp, 24 predicted proteins | sample Alteio_BWMinCont_30_FD_153270 | JGI IMG/M metagenome (GOLD analysis project Ga0207060, IMG submission 153270) | Enriched cells from forest soil in Barre Woods Harvard Forest LTER site, Petersham, Massachusetts, United States -... | ecosystem: Environmental > Terrestrial > Soil > Temperate forest >...
GTGATGCGGCTGCTGCGAAGCGGTTCTTTCGAAAGGTATTTCGCTCTTCTTGTAACTCGATACCGCGGGTCATCAATGTTGATAAGAACCCCGCCTATCCAGCAGCGCTGAGAGCGCTAAAACGCGACGGCATACTGCCGCGTCGAGTGCGTCTGCGGCAATGCAAATATCTCAACAACATTGTCGAGCAGGACCACCGGTCGGTGAAAAAACGCGCTTGGTTAGCCAAGGGCTACGGTTCGTTCAGAGCGCGTGGCGAACATTGGAAGGAATCGAAACAGTGAACATGATTCGGAAGGGGCGAGTGAGGCGGGTAGCAAAGGGCGATGTCAGGGCTCAAATGCAGTTTGTAGCGAAGCTGTTCGGTATCACTACCTAGGTTTTCTCTCCATACAGTTCCATCCCATCCCGTCATTCTCTCCTCACTCAAACTTCGCAACGGAACCCATCTTGACTCCAATCTCACGAGGAGATAGTGCAGTGTATAACATCTCGAATCTCGCAAAACTCAAGCATCTTGATGAAAATGCTTCCGGCACAATGAAGGCATTCTGGTCTTTCGACAAAGCGGCATTTGCGCCGGGCGCAATTGATGTACTGAACAAGCAATTGATAGCGGTGGCAGTCGCGCTGGCAACCCAGTGCCCATACTGTATCGAACTACATACGCAGTCGGCAAGCAAAGAAGGGGCGACAGACGAGATGCTTGCAGAAACAGCGGTCATCGCTGCGGCAATGCGTGCAGGCGGTGCGATCACACATGCGAGAGGGTGAAATCAGGAGCCTTCGCACCTACGGCGGGGGTCTGGGCGAAGGCGGACGCCCCAAGGAGCAAAAAGCAGGCTATGACGAGGACAGATCCCCAAACCTGAGTGATGTGAATTATGCCGGCCTTTTGGGCGCTACCGGACGGCTGGGCAAATTTGGACATGACGAGGCACTCCTCCTATGGATGCCTATATGACAAGCAGTCTCTAGAAAAGTTACAGCGCTCATCTACTTCTATTCACTTGTTGGTGAATAACACGCCCTAGCCCAGTGTTCGAGCGCGAAGCGAAACCTCTTCTAAAGGGCGAACGGGCGGGAACCGATAGGTCCCCGCCTGTTTTGTTTGATCCGGAGTGGCTATTTCGATGCCAGAAGTCACCCAGCGACTGAACAAGTAGCAGCCAGGCTCGCTAATAAAAGCAGGCGGAAGCTGTTTAAGCTTCCACCTGTTTGTTGTTACCCGCCCAGTCAGCGATCGCTCAGTCGAGACGTTGAACAATCGGGCAATTGATTGAAAAGCCCGAGCTGCCAAACTTCGCGCCACCCGGACCAGTGATCAGTCCGTCCTGCACGAACGTCAGGATCTGGAACTCTTCCCGCACCTGCCCGCGAAAGCCCCGGTCAATTGCATCATCGGTCCATTCGAACAACTGGGCGTCCCACGCCGGACTATAGTCGAGAGCAATAGTCGGGATTCCGCCCAGAACATTGTTTGGCCTGTGTCCATCGGCCAGATCAGCCGATAAACCTTGCCTCAGAGGGTTGTTGCACTCTCCAGACTCGGGGCCGTTCGTAGAGATAAAGATGCGCTCGATCGGGCTCAAGAAACTGTCGTCATGACCCAATAGAAGCTTACTCATGAGCGGAGCATAGGTATTGTGCTCTATGGCCGCTGCTAGCGGAATGCTTGCATCCATTGAGATGTACCACACCGGACGGCCAAAGCTGAAGCCGTTGATCAGATTAAGCGTGACCGTCATATTGACCGGATCAATCGCCACTACCTGATCGTGTACTTTGGAATAGTCGACGTGTCCATTCGGGAAGTTGATCTGGCTTGCATCGACGTCGAAAGCTACCATCGGAGCGTTGTAAATTACGTTCGCGGCATTGACGATGCGAACATAGGGACTGTAGTTAGCATCTCCAATAGCCCCTGGCGCGAAGGACTTAGGCGGAAACTCTGCGCCTGCAGGTCCGGGAACAATATTTCTCTGAGCCGCAAAGTTTACTGTGCCCTTGTCGAATACGATGTCACCGTTGGCATCCAGATTGCCTGTTCTGGCGGCAAGGGAAGCATTGGTCAGTTTCGCAGAGAAATTCAATCCAAGCTCCGCAGCCACACCTTGATCATCAACATCGGTCAGGATGTACCAGATAGTTTTCTTCGTGCCTTTCAGCGTCCCTTTGTACAGTGGGATGGTAATGGTTCCGTTGGCCGCGTCCACAGGTCCTGTGTTCAGTAGCTGAACAGGTCCTACAAGACTTGGGTTGACAGTAGAAGGTGACGGTCCAAAGTAAGAGAGAGGAACAGACGCCCCAACTGAAGGAGGCGCAGGAAATAAGTCGCAGCCCGGCCCCGGCCCAATCGCTCCCGGTCCAGGCCCCTGTTCCGAATTGAACGTGGATGACGTGGCAGATGACGAGGCCAGTATCTCCGGCCTCGTCTCCGGCGCCACAGCGATGCGCTTTGCGCGGAGGTGCAAAGCCAATGCTTCCGAGGAGATCGGCTGCTTGGTCGTGGAAGTAAGTTGTGCCATGGCAAGCGGTGTCGCAAAGCTGCCAACAGTTAGACTCGTGAGAGTGAGGATGGTTACACGGTGCGCAAAAAACTTCAGACACGTTGCGCCCACACTTGGCCTGTTCCCGCGAACCGATGGTCCGCGATCTATCCTGTTCATTCCATACTCCTAAGAAGACGAGTTGGTGCATTCACAGCCGATGGATAACTGGGAGAGCCTGCAGATATATCAAGGACTATGAGTACACGCCTATAGGAATGTAACTGGACAGAAAAGTTACAACAGTTCGGCGTAAGTTTTTTAAAAAAAGATAGAACCGGCTATCGATACTGTAGTAATTAACACTGTAGTAATTAACGGGCGTTCCAGCGAGTAAAAGAGAATAGACCAGAGAATACATAAGTTGTATTCCTCCCGTCGGCCAGTCTAGTCGCAATGTAGACCCAAACGTCAAAACGAGCATGAGGACGGAGCCCGAAATCAAAGCGCGTTTGGTCTGGAAACCGAACAGCACGCAGAAGCCAACTAACGCCTCGACACTAGGCAGCACGCAGCCGACGCTGTAGACGGACCACACGGGCAGGAGGGTCTTCTGGAACATGGGCAGCACGGGCATCGTCAAATTAAGAGATGTGAGAAGCTGACGAGGTGAGCAGTTCTGAGAGCAGATATCGTCGGCACCGATTTCCAATCGAAGTTGTTGAGCAGTGTGTATGGCAATACTTTCGATTTGCCTTGAGCTACTGCAACATCGAAGAGATGATGGCCAAGTGAGGCGTGCCGGTGACGTATGAAACGGTCCGAGAATGGTGTCAGAAGTTCGGCTCGCGATATGCGCTGCTGCTGAAAAGGAAGCGAGCGCGCATCGGATCGAAGTGGCACCTGGACGAAGTCTTCATCAAGATGAATGGCGTCCAACATTATTCATGGCGAGCTGTGGATCACAACGGAGCGGTCATCGATATTCTGGTTCAGCCAAAGAGAGATCGCTGGGCAGCGCTGCGCTTCTTTCGCAAGCTGCTGCATGTGGCAAAGAGGCCGCCACGAGTGATTATCACAGATAAGCTACGGAGCTATGCTGCAGCCAAGAAGCTCATCATGCCCGACATAGAACATCGGCAGAGCCGTTATCTGAACAATCGAGTTGAGAACTCGCATCAACCGACCCGCGTACGAGAAAGACAAATGAAGCGCTTCAAATCTTCGGAGCAGGCACAACGATTTCTCTCTGTGTTCGAATCTATCAACGCTCCCTTTCGATTGCGCCGGCATCTTTTCTCTGCAGCCGGTATCGGTTACTGCTCAACCGGTCCTTTCATCTTTGGAACAAAACTGTCCTCGCGGCACTTGTCGCATAGCTCCCGATGTGAGCGCCTACCTGCCTCGCCTCAACATTGGACCACTAAGTTGACGATGCCCCTTCACCCGACGCAATGCTCGCGCTGAAAAACGTCACAGAAAGCAAAACAGGAATCAGCGCAATTCTCATAGGAGCGCCATCATATAGCGGCCACCCTGACTCCTGAAAGGAGGATTTCTGTCCGCCTGGCAAAGCAATTGGAAGGAGTTGGCCAGTGGTGAGAACTTGGTTACTTCATTGATCTGCCAGCCAACCTCTCTATGAGGATCTTGGTCTCGGGGAATCTAGATAAGTTTGACTGTGCCGTTGCGAACCTGCTCAAAACAGAACTTTTTCGGCGGTGTACCTGAAGACTTATCGATTACCGAAAAGTCTCTTCCGAAACGTGGGTCCGCCAGGAACGGGGTTAGCGTTCAACTCTATGTATGTAAATATGCCGAGGATTTTCTCGACATGTCCCGTGGATCCACCGTTTGGTTCTGTCTCTTGACCTGGGTGTGTTCGGGTTGACTATTATGGAACTGATGCGAGAGGCTGAGGGATGAGTCCACTCGATGAGTGCAGCTAGTGTTTCTAGAGATGACCTCAAGCCTGTTTCATTGTCTTCAGGCGGCACCACTACCGGGAAATATGCACGATACTCCTGTGTCGAGCGACTTAATCGGAAGGGACTTCAATTTCACCTATTTCAAGCAGGCTCTTCCCGATATTGCCTTTGAGGATCTTTTCGACCTGTAAAGCGTCGCTCTTATCAGGTGCTTCAAAATCGTACTTATGGTCGTCACGATCGAAAGAACAGACGAACGTCACCCAATTGTGGTGCGATCTCACGACATTCTTCAAAATCGCGTGCTCGTTGTTGGCACCCTGTAGGAGCCCATATGAAACCCGCTGGGTTGGGGTGGCCAACCTTCTAGCTCACTGGCTTTCATTGATACCTCCGCAAGAATGATAGTCAATCCCAAGACGTTCCCGTTCGGCGTCGATTCGCCTGGAATTGTGGCTGCACAGGAAGGCATGCGCGTAGTTACTGAAAACGAGACTTTTCAGGACCGATTACCTAATCAGAAATTGAGACATCGCATGAAGACGTCGACACCGGAGCTACAACCGGAAGCACGGGCAACTCAACTCGCGGATTCGCAAAGTCGAGGACGCTGGCCAGGTTCCCGATTTCGGCTGAAGCATCTCGCGCTGTGAGGGGAGGCAGATTCCAGCGCCATTCGATCAGCTTGAGCGCCGATGTATGGTCAAAAACCGTGCTATTCACGCGAGGGAATAGAGGTGAGCCCATGCTGAATGGAGACACAATCACCGTTGGCACACGAAAGCCTAAAAGAGCGCGACCGTCGACAAGGTCCATATCAACATTGTTCGGCGCGACGACTCTAGGCGGCGGCACGTGATCAAAGAAGCCGCCCCACTCGTCAAAGGTAATGATCAGAACTGAATTCAACCAGCACGGACTATTCGCCAGCGTGTGATACATCTGCGACAGAAAAGCGTCCCCATTTCGAATGTCCGCGAATGGATGATCGTCTGTCGGTCCTGTCCCGGGAGTGTAAGGTGGGTCGACGAATGACACCGCCGGTAGCTGGCCGGATGCAGCATCATTCAGATAGTCCTGGTAGCTGTAAGAGATATCGGCATATTCCGAACCCCACATCACTAATATGTCAGAGTAACAACGAGCGCTAACTCTGGCCTCTGAGAGGTTGTCCCAAATCGTTCTAAGCTGACATATGTCCGCAGTGTTACTGATCCTATCTGTCTGCGCTGTGTGCAGGAAGATGCGATTGGGAGATGTGGGCCCCATGAAGGAACAGAAGTATCGGTCCAGTGTAGTGTATTGCCGCGCCAGTCTGCCAAAGAATGTTAAATCTTCTTCCTGGTAGTAGCCGATCGAATAGGTGTCGTTTCCTGAACGCAAGAAACCATTCATCTTTCCCGCGTTGTATTGGATCCTTCCGCCCTCATAGGAATGATCGGGTTGAATATGGCCACAACCGGTGAAGTCGCCGGCCGGATGGTATGTAGAGTGGATGGTGCCTGTTTGATCCTCGTAACTCAGTCCGGCTTGCTTTCCGTCGGCGTTTGGCAGCCAGCCGAGAAAGTGATCGAAGCTGCGGTTCTCCATCATGACAACGACGACATGCTCGATGCCAGAACGTTCCGGTGAGGGCAGACTCGCGGGGATGGGCGAACGGGTGCCACAGGATGAAAAGACGCTGGCGGCAGCCGCACCAAGGGCAGATCGAAGGAACGCCCTTCGTTGAATCTTCAAGTACTCTCCAAGCGAGCAGGTTTATTCAGCGCTCGATCAGACTGGTCGTCGGAGTTACCACCTGGAATTGTGGGGGGTGAAAACGTTCGAGGTAAGGGTAGTCACAACTTCATCAACTGATTAGTACTAAATTATAGGAGAAGATAGAAACGCGCAATGCGTTTTTGTCTCGAGCACTTAACGAGCGTCCCGTGTGAAGTCTTTCCTCTGCGATCCACATCCAGGGATGTGTTGCAACTTTCAGGGTTGCTGGCTGGTGACGTGAAAGAATCGCGAGATGGCAACCTGACACGCAATCTTCAAATGGCGGCAGACCGAACCCGGCCTCATACTTTGTGCGGTCCGGTGGTATCTTCGCTATTCTCTTTCGCTGCGCGATGTTGAGGAACTGCTGGAGGAGCGCGGTCTCAACGTCGACCACACAACGGTCTGCAAGCTGCGTGCAGTATTACAGCCCCGAGTTGGAGCTGCGACTGCGACCGCATCTCAAGCCAACGAACAAGTCTTGGCGATTGGACGAAACTTACGTCCGCGTGAAGGGTCGCTGGTGCTACTTGTATCGGGCCATCGATTCCGCGGGTGCCACCATCGATTTCTTGCTGTCAGCGTTCCGTGACGCCGATGCTGCCAAGCGCCTGTTTCGCAAGGCGCTTGGCGATCGATCCCATCCTCAACCTCGAGTGATCAACACTGACCTGGCGCCGATTTACAGCTCCGCGATCTCCGACAGTAAGAAGGAAGGGACGCTATGCACCCGCTGTCGACACCGACCGGTGCAGTACTTGAACAACATTCTCGAACAGGATCATCGAGCGATCAAACGTCGAGTGAATGCTAAGCAGGGCTTCCGAGAATTTCAGGCGGCTCAGCGAACGATTCAAGGCTACGAAGCAGTCCACATGATCCGGAAGGGGCAGGCTCGATGGGTGGCAGGAGATGATCTTCTTCGACAGATTCAGTTCATCGACAGCTTTTTCGAGTTGGCAGCCTAAGAGCGCACGACAGACGCTCGGCAACAAACTTGTCTGCATTTGAAACTTGCAACACTACCTGCCGAAAAGTCCGGCTCGCCGCCGATCCAGCGGATCACCGCCGGGACGAGCATAGCCGCAAACCGCTTGAGACGGTCGATGGCTCGCTGGACCGGACACTTGCTGTTCTCGGCCATCAAATACTCCTTTGGGCAGAAAGAACAAAGCCTAGCCAGACGAGGGCCAGCAGGATACCTGTCAGCAAGGTCAGTAAGGGGTGAATAAAGAGAAGATCAGACCGATCAAAAGCAGGGGGAACGTCATTGGAAACTTGCTGAAAACCCTCCAGATCAGCATGGCTAAAACCCGAGTACGATCACCGTGATGGTGAGGCCAATGGGAAGAAGTAGCAGCCAGAATTTACTCACACTTGTCATCGCTATGCTTCCTCGGACTCGGCCTTGCGAGATAGGAACCCCGGTTCATGGGTGGCATTGTATTGGCGTGCGATCTCCCGCGCATCCGCCTCGGTGACGTGTTTCGCCAAGTATCTCTTGGGTCCGGCTCCCGCCAGTTTGGATTCTTCGCAGGGAGTCCCGTCTTCCTCGTCGTCACGCTTCTCCTGTTGGCTCAGCGCCAGATACCAGACGCGAGCCAGGGACGCAATCAAGGCTAGAAAGCCAACGAACAGGACGGCGGTCACCGCTATCGCTGGCATCCCAAAGGGAGCGTACAGTTCGCGGCGAAACGCATAGACAAAGAGTGTTACCGCAACGTCAAGCGCGGTGAGAAAAGTTGCCCGTAATTTAATTTGTTCTTGTGGCATTTTTATTTGCTCCAGTAGCCGGTAGACGCAGCGGTTGCAGTTACGGTGCGGGTTGTGCGTGTCGTAGATGATCTGGTCGATCACACTGGTGTAGCGCGGTGGGTGTTATCGATTTTCCAGTGCTTCCACGCGTTCCGTGAAATCGTATAGTTTCCGTGTTTCCTCTACCTCAAAGACCACTCTTCGCCAACTGCGAAGAAACTGACCTCCGCCGATCTGTACGACGCGTGCGAACGCTTCCTGCTGGTTATCAAACGTCTTCCTGAAAGCTGCTTGGAAGCAGGCTCCCGCGATGTGCCGGATAGCACCTTCATACGTTCCAGCTTGCATACGACCGTCCGAGTAGAGGCAGATGAACTTACCCTTCTGACCGCCCAAGTAGAAGAGCATCTCGTCGTTGTTGTGCCAGCGGAACTGATCCATCGTCCACTTCATGCGAGGGTCTGTTACCTTCGTCCACTCCCTGAATTCATTTGTTGTCATACGTTATTGCCTTAAAATCTCTTCCTCGCCTGCAAATTGCTTTTACCGTGATCAGAATTTCCGGATCACCGATCAATGAGCCTCGGCGTCCGACTGGGCCGGTCTACGACCGGCATACCTAGAGATGGTTTATCCTTTGGGTCTCATCGTCCTTCCTCCACAACAGAACCCGCTTCAGTGGTGTTCGTCAATACGATTTCAGGATCAGTGAGACTCAGGCAGGTGAACTATGAATCCTGCCGTACACGGCTTCTCGCTCGACGAGAAATAGTGCGCGAGCCGTATCTCAAACTGCTCAAGTTCTACCTTGGGCAGTGTGTCGCGCAGTGCCGTAATGGCCTGCTCCAGTGCCTTCGGGTCGTGCTGCATCAGGTGCGCGTTGATGTGCGGCGTCAGCACCAGTACCTGTAATGCGTTCGTTGTTTTGTTTCCCATTCGATCCTCTCCTGTAAATCAGTTTTCACGTCTAGGCTATGCGCCTATTCAAAGCCTCACCCATGGGGCTTGAGTAGACGCATTGCGAAGCCTCCCGGGTCGCCATGCGGGCTAGCTCTTTTCCCCGTGAGCCACCCCTGTGCGGCTCGCCCTGCGCCAGCCTCGCGCCCTGTCCGGCTCGGGTTCGGCCTCAGCCCCTACTGATAGGTACCTGCTCAAGCGGCTTACCGCACGTCGAGCAGAATAGGAGGTTGAGACTGGGCGTATAAGACACGCCACAAGCAAGGCAGGTAGGTTTCGCGAATTCCATTTTTGTTTCTCTTTTAAAGTTGGGTTTAATATTTCAATTTCATTGGTGTTTCTCCTGCGCGGCTCCAGTAAATCGGTTCTTGTCCAGTCCAGTAGGCCCAGACCATCGCTCCGATCCATCCGAGGCTTCATGCGTCGCCACCCAGTTGCAGGGCCGCATAGACGCAGGTTTTCTATCCTAGTTTCACTATCTGTTTATGCTGACATTGATTGCGGGCGGAGTCGTTGCTTTCGAGCAATTAGGGCCTTGTTGTGGAGGAGTAATCAAGACCTATAACTAAAGAGAGTCACGCTAGTTACATCAAAGAACCAAGAATAAATTACTAAAAGCTACTATTGCGCTGCATAGGTCTAGGGGTGGTGTTTGTCATAGTTTGCAAATCAGTTCAAATCGGAAATATAAGATGTCCCAATTCACGCATGCTTTTTCTTTGGCCCTAATCACCTCGATTCTCGCCACAATCTCCTCAGATGTGGCCTTCGCAACCTGTTACGGCAACGATCCGTGCTACGCGTGCAAGAACTGCAAGTACTGCAAGCACTGTGCAAAGGACGGCGGTACCTGCGGCGTCTGCAAGGGCCATTCTGCGCATTTGGTCGTACACCGATAGGAGAAAGACGATGCGGCTGATGACTGCCGCAGGACTGGTGCTTCTCTGCGCCACGACTGCCGCTCAAACGATTCCTGCCTCGGAAACGGCAAAGCATGTTGGGGAGCAAGGAACCGTATGCGGTCGGATCGCCAGTGGACATACAGCGACCAGCAGTCGAGGAACACCGACGTTCATCAATCTAGACAAACCTTACCCGAATCAGGATTGCTTTGATCTCGTTGCGGTGGGTATGGGCGCTTTCGCCGCCAGTGCCCACGCAGTCAATGCACAATCACTCGTTGTTCTTCTTGAATTCGCATCTGTGCTTCCTGCCAATCAGTGCGGAAGATTGTTCGTTCTTCCTCGATGTGTGTTGGGTCCGTAACAAGACCGAACCACTCGTTGTACTGAACTTCGTTGAAGGTGTCTATGCTCTGATTCAAGTTGTCTTCTCCAGATTTCCGGTTGGCGTTCTCTGTCAGAATCCTTTGCCATGGGTCTGGGTAGCGACGAAGATGATCGCAAACTGATGCCATGCTTACTGGCCATAAAGAAGCAGCAGCACACTTAAGAAGGGTTCTTGAGAACTCAGACCTTAATACCGGTGGCGCGTCCGTTGATTGCCAGTTATCGAAGTGAAAGATCGATGTGGGGAGACTTTGAAACAGCGGCAATGAGGAGTGCCCGTTGGCCTTGAACATGGCGACAACCGCGTGCTTGATTTGCTCGATCTCATCATCGAAAGGTATCAACCCGTATACCGCGTATTGACAACGGCCATCCGAATGTCTCCGCTGAAAGAACAGAAACCCCTCTGCGGTTCCGCGAATCTGCGTGAAATACAAGGCCTCCATCATTGGGCGGAATTGGTTGAAGAATATCCACGAGATGAGTGGGACGGAAGGAATATGCCCCAGATCGCAATCAAGCAACGGAGCCGCTAGGTAATCCCCGGCGGTTCCAGTCCGCTCTTTGGATTCGAGTCGCCGTCTGAATTCCGCAGCATACTGCTCGACCTTCGATGGTGTTCTCATTAACGCTGTATTTGGTTTCGTAGCGCGATTCTCAATGGCTCCAACACTGCTGTGGACGCCGGACATGTACTTCTTGACGCTCATGAATCTCCTTTTAGCCGCATTCGCCGGAATGGCAGGGGCGGGCAATCCGGACACAAATCCACCCTTGGTCGTTCCCGCAAGGCAGGTGACCAACCTGTGGAACCAGTTACCCGTCTTTTTTTGGCTGGGCCAGAACGCAAAAAGCCTGAAAGCGCCCGGGGGTTGATGTTGATCGAACCCCGATGCCTTCAGGCTTGGAGATTCGTCGCCTCAGCAGACGCGCTTAGCGCATCCCGTGGACTTACGTCAGATTGTCTCGGTCACTCTTTCGACCTACTAATGGTTGTACACGATCTCGAAGCCACGTAGTTCTCACAGCACAACGCTTGCCACTAAGTGGTCCTACTTGATGCTAGGTTCCGGGGTAGGTGCTGTCAACCGCACAGGAGTATAAGTGGATGCAATCTTTCGTAATGCGATATTTTGTTACGCCGCGTTGAACGTGCGAATGAAGGCACTGCGATGGGGGAGGTAATCCCCCGTTTCGCAGCCAGCAGCAAGTGGCGATGTGAAATTAAATTCCCATCATCACCGCAAAACAAGTTTACGGGTGAGGCTGCAAGGTTTTTATAAGTGTTCCGTCGGATGGAACAAGTACACCCTGGATAGCGTGAATAAGAGCCTGGACTTCTTCAACCGGGCCATTCAGATAGACCCTTCTTACGCTCCCGCCTATGTTGGGCTAGCCGATGCCCACATTAACCTTATATTTGCGTACAACGTTGGTTCCCCTGCCAGCGGCTGCGAGAAGGCTGAGCGAGAGCCCCAAAAGGCATTGGAGATTGATGACGCGTTTGCCGAAGCACATGCCGCACTTGCCCGTTTCAAGCTGCAGTGCGCGTGGGATTGGGCTGGCGCTGAGCGGGAATTCCGTCAGGCCATCGACCTGGCGCCGGGTTCTTCCAAAGTTCATCATCAGTATGCGCACTATCTCATGGCGATGGGTCGCATTGCAGAAGCATGGGGCGAGAGCACTCGTGCGCTGGAACTGGACAAAACAAATATGGCATCCGAGTAAACTCCCACCAGGGCTGGCACTATTTCTACGCACGCGAATACGACCTGGCGATTCGAGACCTCCAGAGGACACTTACCATGGAACCAAATGACAGCTACTCGCGCCGCTTTCTCGCCAGTTCGTACGAGCAGAAGCACATCCTGCCAGGTCTGCTGGCGAAGAAAGAGATGGCACCACGGTCTAACCGTCGCTCTGAAAACCTGCTTCAGGTAAAGGTCTTTGAAGACCGCCAAGTTAATTAGGAACAGAGCGAAGCGCATTCCATCCTGGCCCGGAGTCGTCACGCACTCCAACAAGGCCGTATACATACGCGCAGACCTTACACGCTATTCTTACTTTTCGCTTGCGACAAAACGGTGGACCATACATACCTGAAACGCCGTTTTAAGGGAACCACAGGAGACCACTTGTCGGGGTAGCGGACTTTCATCCAAGTGGAAAGGCCCCCACTGGAAACCAGTGAACACTAGCGCGTCAGGCGCGAGCTATAGTGCGTCGCCTATTGTGCCTTGGGATGGGAATGTACCCATGCCGAAATGCCGGGAGCGAGATCCTTGATCAGCTTCCAGCCGTTCTCACCGTTGGTCAGAATGACATATCCGGACTTACCTAACAGAGAGATCTCTGAAGTCGAGTGAAACCCCTGTTTTTCGGCAGCCGCATGAACATCAGAGGTCAGGACGAGCGGCGAGGTCTCCAGATCGCTTACCGGCCTTCCAAGAATCACCGCGAGGGCGAGATCGATCGTTTCAAATTCACCAGCGGCGCTAGCTTCGTAGGAACCTACCCACGTGTCCACCTCCCATGCAGGTACACCGAGTTTGCTGCGCCACTCCTTCGCGGCATCCACGGGCTCATCTTCGTAGTGGAGTTTCCGGTGCTTCAGAGAACTAAGCAATGTCGCTGTCTCACTCAGGCTGAGAGCCGAGGGACCGGTCATCGGAAAAGTGCCCAGGAGAGGCATGTCGCTGGCAAGCAGCTTCGCAGCGGCTTCCGCAATTTCTTCTCGGCCAACCCATGACACTTTGCCTTGGCCGCCTGACCCTTTCATCACACCTTCCTCGTTGAACATCTGCACTGCCAGTTCGGAATAAAAGCTGTCCCGCAGGATCGTATGCGGCACGCCGGCCCTTTCAAAAACTGCTCGCTTGAATAGTGATCCTGTGACATAGGAAAGCAAGAATCCGGTGAGGCTCCCAGTGTCGAAAGATAGATCAGGTAACTGACGCCTGCCCGCTGCGCTGCGTGGAACGCATTGCGGTGCAATTTTGCCCGTTCGCCCGGTTCGGCATAGCCGGACACGATGAACGCTGACGAAACGCCTAGAAATGCACGGTCGAGGGATTCGACATCCCTGTAATCGCCCGTCACCTTCTCTGCTTCTGGGAACTCGGAGAGCTTCTTCGGGTCCCGGACGAGTAAGCGAAACTTCTTCCCAAGCCGCTCAAGGTGCTTGGCGATACTCTAGCCGATCTTTCCCGTGGCTCCTGTGACGAGAATCAAGTCAGACATTGGCATCGAATGGTGTCCTTTCCTGCGAAGATAGATGCAGGCGTCAATGTGTTGGGCGAGAAAGAAAAGGGCGGATAAATGACACGCTTAAGTGCACTGATATGTTCCAGGCTGGGACTCGCGGCCATCATAGCATTGAGCCTCGGAAGGTCCATTATCGCTGCAACCTGTGATCGAGCCTGCCTTCTTCAGCAAGCCACGCAGTTCAACGGCAATATGCTTGCTCACACCACCGGCAAAATCCCGTTGGCGCGCGGTGCGGAAATTCGGGAGAACACTAAGGCCATCTCCCTTGATGTCAGCAAGTGGTCCACAGTCAAGCAAATCCGCTCTGAAGGCGTGTTCGCCGATCCTGTTCTAGGCAATGTGATCGAGCATATAACAGCAGAAACCGACGCCGGGAAAATCGTCTATATCGGCACGCGGCTTAAGGTTGTTGATGGAAAGATCACAGAAGTCGAAATCAACTTTGACGAGCGACCTGAAGTAAATGCAAAGAACCTAATCCCTTACGATCCGCTCTTTAACACCATCGTGCCAGAAGGAGAGCGTTCCACGCGTGAGCAACTGGAGCGCATCATCACTTCGTACTTCCAAGGTCTGACAGACCACAACCCAATCGAGGCAGATTACGACCCTCGCTGCGACCGCTACCACAGTGGAAACCGGGTCACGCACAACGCTCGAAACGGAGTTGAAAACAGCGGCGATGTGGGTTGCTACGAGAGCAACCTCGGTCCAAAGCCCTGGGGACCCGCGACCGAAACGCGTATCGCAGTGGTCGATCCGGAACGTGGCATTGTCATCGGCTACTCGATCCTGTACTACGGCAAAAGTGAACGCAGAATGCAGATCAATGAAGTCTTCAAGATCCTGAACGGACGCATTCGGATGATCGACAACATCGGTTTGATGGAAGAGGGGATCACAACCTCTGGTTTTTCTCACTAGTCGGGCGCTGCTGCTCCAGAGGAATATGAATCGCTACCGCGTTACCATCGAATCTTTTCGCGGTTACCAACTCATGTTGATGGGGGACCTCTGATGGAATCTAAGGCAAGCGGCTCAAGACGCCAATTTCTCTCCAGCCTCGCGATGACAGCAGGTGCTGCGATCTTGCTGCGTCCGCGCTTAGGCTGGGCGGCGGATATAACCGATCCGCGAGTGGCCGACATCGTAGCCAAGACTATCGGGATCGACACCCATAATCACATCGACGTTCCCCTCACTGCCGCTGAAATGCCCGGCCCGGATATAGACCTGACTGGCGAGATGAAGCGGTCGGGCCTCTCAGCCATCTGCATGACCTTTGCGACCGACTACCAGCCCGGCGATGCTTACGATCGCTTTCTCAAAGGGCTGGCGTGTATGGACCGGCAGTTGGAGCACAACGGCATGAAGCGTTCCCTCACTCCGGACGACGTCCGCACCGCCCATAAGAACCACCAGCCGACGGTCATCCAGGCGATCGAAGGCGGCCACTTTCTTCAAGGCCATCTTGAGCGGGTGGAAGAAGCCTACGGGCGGGGTTTGCGGCAGTTCGGGCTGCTTCACGATAGCGACGCTTCCGTGGCGCTCGGCGACGTTTACACTAACCCGCCGCGGTACGGCGGATTGACTACATTCGGGGCGGCTGTCATCAAGGAATGCAATCGGCTGGGCATTCTCATCGATCTTGCTCATGCCAATATGCAAACCACGGAAGCCGCGCTCAAGGTTACGACCCGGCCGGTCATCATCTCCCATACCGGTCTTGATACGCAGTTGGGGAGCAATCCGTCCATGGCGCAGATGATGCGCCCCAGACTCATCAGCAAAGAGCAGGCGAGAGTGGTCGCCAATGCCGGGGGCCTGATCGGTGTCTGGACGCATCTGGCCGACACGCCATTGGACTATGCGCGGAATATCAGGGCACTCGTCGATGTCATCGGGGTAGATCATGTGTGCATCGGCACAGATACTAAGCTCACCCAGCCCACCCCTCGCGCCGTTGGTCCTGGCCCTGGCGGTCCGCCTCCCTCCGGCGGTCCCGGCCCCGGTCAACAGCATCCTCACGTTGGGGAGCGCACCAATCAGGCATGGCAGGATCAAACGGCCGGGTTTTACTACGTCGTTGTCGATGCGATGTTAAAAACTGGCTTCACCCCGGATGAGATCGGAAAGATTGGCGGCGGGAACTTCCTGCGCGTATTAGGCCACGCTGTAGAGTAGTGCCTGGAAAGTCGGGCGGTAAGTTGCTCCGGCATCCGATCGACGGCGGGCAAGTTACCTGAAATCCCGTATTTCGTGCACTACCCTTCGTGCTGGAATGGCTGCTGGGGATATTGTCCGGACTGACCACAACCCTACAAGCATGCGCCTCCGGGATGTGATAAACAAAGAATCACAATCTCAGTGCAAGGGCGGCGGTAGCAGTCTATGAAGAACAGGACTGAGAATCAAACGTGGCGCTCAGTTCTCTTCAGCATCGGCTGGATTGCGGCAATGATTTCCGCTGCTGCTGGTATTTGCTCTTGGGTCGATCCTTTTCCGCTACTCTCTGACGGTGGAGGTGGCTCGCGACTGAATCCGCTCGAAACCTGGACGCTCATGGCCGGGATATCGGCCGGCTTCGCCACTTTCATTCTGGGCGCTTTCGGCAAGCGAGTAAGCCGTGTGTTGCTCGTCTTGCTTGGACCGCTACTGATCGTATTCAACATCTTGGGTTGGTTGGGTAGCCACAGGTAAAGCAACGGCTGTGGAGCATGGCAGAGTGAACGTCAACGCGGAACTAAATCGCAGAGAGCCTCAAAAGTCGCAATTTCGGTAAATTGTCCGATAGCGTAGAGCATACGCGGCAAGTTTTCGCAAAATGCCGTTTTTTCGTGCACCGCGGTATCAGTTTCCTGCCGCTGATGATGCGCTCTCACAGATGGCGCGGATCGCATCTGCATGGTCGAGGGGGTTGGAAGCCAGTTCCAAGCACACGGAAACATGCCCGTCATGCAAATCGAGAACAAGCTGGTAAAAGTTTCCGTAGCGAACCAAGACAAATTGAACGCCACCGCAGTCCAGGTTGCCGCGTTGCCGCACGAGTGTCAAAAGGGTCGGGTTGACGAAGAGCTCTTCGTAGCGGTCCGACTCCGATGCCGAAGCGTCTGAGACCGCCGAGCGTTGCCGCGAGGTAAGTCTACCTCCGCGATAGAGCGCGACATAGCGCACGGCAGGGGACACAGCGAGGATTTGATCAATGGTGTTCTGGAGATGATCCATGTAGGGATATTAGCCCGTGAGGGCAGCATCCGAGTGTAGTGCCTGCGAAGTCAGCTAGTCAGCTTATAGGTTGCTGGCCAGCGCATGAAATCCCAGCGGTCAAAGACCTTCGTTACGGCGCGCCGAAGCTTGTTTCTGCGTATTCGCTTTCAGTGAATCCCTTCTACTAGTTTAGGAATAACGACACCCGAGGACCGATGATCGGGCACCCGAGTCGGTTGCAGAGCCTAGGTGTTCAAAGGCACGCACTACCACTAGAGTCATGTCATCATGCTGCGGGGCTGCGCCAGCAAATCGGGTAGCAGCCTCGAACAGATGCTTCAGCAATTCCTCTGCAGATGCGCCCCTCGCCGACTGGATGGCCTCCAGCAATCGTTCCTCACCCCACTCTTCGTCATCCAAGTTCATGGCCTCGCTGATGCCGTCGGTAAACGCCACCAGAACGTCGCCTGGACGCAGCTGCACTCGACCCTGCACGTACTGGGCATCCTCCAAAAGACCAACCACCGTACCTCCGGGTTCCAGGCGAACGAGCGTATCGTCGCCGGCCCCCCGGTGAAACAGCATGGGAGCGTTGTGACCCGCGTTGACGTAATCGAACCTTCCCTCGGCGGGACTATATTGCCCGTAGAAAAAGGTCGCGTAGCGATTCGAAGAGGAGGCCTCGTACACCAGTCGATTGATGTTCCCCACCGCGGCCGCCAGGTCTTCAGGAGCCCGCGTCGCCTCGCTGCGCAGTGAAGCCTGCAGGCTGGCCATCATCAGTGCAGCAGCAATTCCTTTGCCCGACACATCGCCAATGGCGATGCCCAACTGTCCATGAGGCAGGGCAAGGAAATCGTAGTAATCGCCGCCCACTCCCAGCGCAGGGCGGCAATGACCTGCATAATCGAGGCCGCGGATGGGTGGCAGTTTTTGCGGGAAGAGCCGCTCTTGTACCTCACGGGCAATTTCGACTTCGCGGTTCAAGCGCTCCCGATGGGCTACCTCATCCGCGACGGTCTGCATCAGGCTGGCGTTTTCCAGAGCCAGCCCCGTCTGCGCGGCGACAGACTTCAGCAGACGCACATCAGAGAAGGTATAGGGTTCCTCTGACTGCTTGGGGCCGAGGGAAATAAAACCCAACAGCTTGTCTCGTACCGCAAGAGGCAGGAGCAGCTCCGACCGCAGCGTTGCCAGCTTGCCGCGCTCTTCCTCGCTGATGCTGTCCTCCCGGTAAACCCAGGAATCGCGATCGTTCAAGAAAACCCGGGTGGGCTCCTTCTGGCTTTTCAAAACCATGGCTGTGCCGGTTTTCGTAGGAAACGCAACTGTGGGAAGCGTGGCATACCCCATCGCGAAGGCTGGGCGATAAAATCCGCCTCCGCCCAACAGAACTGCAACTTGCGGTACGTGCAGGGTTTCTGAAATCCGTGCTGCAACCGTCTCCAGCAGCGGCTTGGTTTCGACGATCGATCGCACGTGTTCGCTCAGATCTGACAACACGTTTTCTGCTTTATAGTTCTCGCGGAAGAAACGGCGATCCAACCAGGTGCGCAGGCCATCGCCGCTCTTGCGAATAGTAAAGTAAGCGGCGATGCCAACCAGGATCACGATGGCTTTCTGCACGCTATCGTGGCTGAGATTGGCTGCGAGGGTTGTTGCGGAGATCACTACGGCGGCAATGGCCGCGATCTGCAGCACTCGTATCCCGCCTCGCGCAAGGGTGTACTGCAAGCCCTGGCGAATGGCAACACCGACACCCATCGCCTTTTGCACCACAATGACGTACGTCAGCGTGAGGGGGAACAGTAGTAGGGGAATGACCACCACTGTCATAACCCAGGAAGGGAATATCTCGTTCGCGTCCTTGCCTCGCAGAAATGCGTACAACGTCGGTACAAGCGCGGGAGCGAACGCGGCAATGGCTCCCCAATAGAGGAAGCGGAGCCTGCGCGCGGCGTCAGGCGATTTGCTCATGCCAAGCTTGATCCCCATGGCAGAGAAAAAACTTCCGACCAGGATGTATGCCAGGACCTGGATGACCGGTTCAAGTCCCGCAAGGACTGCGCCGATCCCGGCAACGGACCGATAATCGCTCAGCGAAACCACTTCGACGACTACGCCGGCAAGGGCCAGGACGCCGAAGGGAACACCGCATAGCCACTGTATGGCTCCAAATACGCGATCGGCTTTACTGCCCCGCGGAAAGGGCTGAGGAAAGAAGCGCCCAAACAGAAACATTAGGATAGGAAACAGGGCATTGAGCACAGTGTCATAAAAGACCCCGGCTTCCCGCCACCACGGCGGCCAACCCGGCACCAGGAAGGCTCGCAGTATGTGGGGGAAACTCATCATCAGCCCCAGCAAGAGCCACGCCATGGGGTCTCGAGGCCGCCGGTATACGACCCAAAAACCAAGCAGCAGTGACACCGCCGGTAGCAGTATTTGAACCACAAAGGTGCTCAAGGCGTCCCATGAGTTCCGTGATTCGGCGGTCACTGGCAAGGCGATCGTTCGTTGGTCGCTGTCGTTGCCGTTCTTGGGAGCAATGGTAGCGACCATCGGCACCCCGGGTCTTCTCTTCGCCCGGGCATGGCCCAGCACACCACTGCCGGTGAAGGGGACTCCATCGACTGCGAGCAGCCGGTCCCCGGTGTGGATTCCATAAGAGACGGCTTCAGAGGTGGTAAGTGCGATCCTGTTGCTCCCCGCATCGACAAAGAAGAAAGGCGAGTCGATACGTTGACTGCGGACCACGTCCGGCAGGTATCGAACCTGGTAGAGCAGCGTGATCGCGAAAAGCGCGGCCAGCAGGCTATAGAGGAATACGGGACGTCGAGTGGGCACGGCCTGAGAGTTCTCCTGGGCGGCCAGTCCTAGCCGGGAACCATGATTCTATCTGTTTGACAGCTGCGAATACGCTACTAATTCCAGGGATCCACGACGCCTACACCCGTGGGCTCGACGTGCGAAGCATTCCTCGTGACAAACTTCATGCCATGCACCATGGCCGTCGCGGCGATCAGAGCGTCTCGATCGGACCGGGGAGTCGGCATATGCAAGGTGCCGCACTTCAGGGCGGGCGTATCGACCGCGAGGATTCGCCCTGGGAACGTGGCTAGTACCTGTTCGTCCATCCAGGCTCGAAGGACAGCACCTTGTGATCCATCGCGCCGTTCGAGGAGCAAAATGCCAATCTCCAATTCCAGAATCGATATTGCAGACAGATTCTGGACAATCTCGGCGGGAAGAATAGGTAAGCTTCATCTCAAGTT
>Ga0207060_10220_pt1 | contig 19912 bp, 12 predicted proteins | sample Alteio_BWMinCont_30_FD_153270 | JGI IMG/M metagenome (GOLD analysis project Ga0207060, IMG submission 153270) | Enriched cells from forest soil in Barre Woods Harvard Forest LTER site, Petersham, Massachusetts, United States -... | ecosystem: Environmental > Terrestrial > Soil > Temperate forest >...
CGATAGGTATACCTACGGCTGCGCTTAACAACTTGCCGCGCAAGGTGGTATTGTTAAACATTTCGCCCAATGTGCCAAATTGGTTACTGTATAGTGTTAAACTGCTGCCAAGTACGGTAGTTACCAATGTTGGGATCAGCGCCGGTATAGCTTCAGTCAGCGTACCCATAAAGCAGGCGGCATCATCGCCGGGGCCAATGCCTGCCGCGTTGTCAACAGGCGGCTGATAGCCCGGCTGGTAGGGACGCTTATACATGGTAGTTACATAAGCGCCTTTATCCATATCATAAGGATTAAGCAATACCGAAAAATGAAAAGGGCGCTCGCTGCCACCAAGGAAATTCGCATTAGTGAAATCAAGCGTTTGCATTATCGCCTTTAGCGAATCGTCATAGGGCAAACGCTGCATGGTAGCGTCAAGCAAAAACAAGTCCTCGGTTTCTATCATCACCCCGTGAATGATGCCAAAGCTGCCAAAGCTTACCAGAGCCGCGTTAAAAAGGTCGTCATCCTGCACCAGTTCGGTTTGCAAACTCTGGATAAAGCCTGCGGATACTACAGGCGCCGAAGCCCTTTCGAGCCAAACATGCCTGTTAGCGCCAACTATGACATGAAGTCCCACAACAAAATCCTGCACAGCGCCAAAATCAAAGGCCGACCCGTGTGCACCGGTACCAATTGCCCCGGCTATGGTTTGCCCGTTACTGGCGCCGGATGTTTTTAATGAAAGGTTGCGTTGCTTTAGGTATGCCCCCAATTCCCAAATACCGTTGCCGCTTTGGGCAAAAAGCAAGTACTTCGGGTCGCCGGTATAAGCGGGAGAAACACTGGTTGCAGTAATATCAAACACAGCATTAAGCGGCTTCGTATCCAGCATTACGCCGCTGTTTACCGTTGCAATTTTCGTCCACGACCACCCCGATCCCAGGGCTCGCAGGGGTATATGTGTGGTAATGGCATCTGCGATTAGCGCCTGTAACCCTGTGGTGGTATCGTTGTACCCGGTAAGTGCGTCCAGGTTAGCCTGATTGCCCAGTTCGTAAAGGTCATTAATATCCTCAACAAAGGTTTCATGGCGGTTTTCCCATGTTTTATCGCCCGTTTTAACTACTTCCATCTCGTGTTGATTTTAAAGGGATCCAACTTTTTGACAAGGCTTACTGCATTTCCATTCTATCCGGGTTGGGCTCCATATACCCAGGGTAGCCACCGTGATAAGCGAATAGCCGAAGTTGTTTTTTACGGTTACTTCCGCCAAACCATTCGCGTTAAGCGAGTCGCAAATCGGGGTATTGACCCGTTTGGGGCTTTGAATAATGCCCCAGAAAAAAGAATTTACAGTCTGTCCCTGCATTTCAGAACCGGGCTGGGCGTGGGTAGCAACCCTTGTGGTATAGCAACTGCTCAATATAATTGCGCATGAAAACATTAGCAGGATTTTCGCACGAAAATAATGCCCCGGATAGTTTTGTGATGCCATAAGATTTGTTAGGTTAATGTAATTGCCTTATCAAAAATAAAGCAAATAATTGATTTTCAAAGGAGTGCAAATACCTATTTTTATACGTGTTTTTACGTATTTACACCGGAATGCCCGCACACCAGCGGTGCAGAACTATTCACATAGCCAACTTTTGTCAAAACATTTCCTTTAACCTGTTTGCAAAGAATAGCTCCGTGTAAACCCGCCATTCGCAATACTCAACAAAAGTATCCCTGTGAAATATGGTTAAATGGTTTACCATAAAGGTTTCCGACCAGGGCCTGCCGTCAAAATTTGGCCACAGTTTATTAAAACAGGGTATAGGCAGGTTTTTCGCGATAATTATATGCGGTACAAACCCTTTAAGCCTTATGCCCATTTGTTTTTGCAGCAATTTAAACCAATTATCGGTGCGATCCGTTCGCTCAATTACCGCGTAAATAGTTTTTGCTGCATGGCCGTGGTTAAAAAAGCTGAATCCGTTAATGTGCAATTCAATTGGTGGCATAGTGCCTAAGCGGTTTACCATTTGTTCAATAGCCGGCTGAACTAAATAAGGCTTACATCTAATTTGATGCGTGATGATCATTTGTCCGCTGCTATACATCCCCTCAAAATGCCCTACCGTATTTATCGATATCTGTTTATATCTGCTGATCTCCTTCATTATATTTCCGGGAGGGGAAATGACTATCAGATAATCAGCATAAGTCTGCATACACTGTATATTAAAAAAGGCTGATCTGCTGAATATTCACCTTATTTAATGCAGATAGCGGCGCTTTTAATTTTGCATTGGCAAAAGCATGGAAATCGAGCTTGTTGTTAAACGGAATTTCTTTAAACACTTTATATATCTTATCATGGCCTATCATTTCCCGTCTTAATATCGTAAGCTTGTCAACGGTGAATTGTTCCTTCCATTGCAGGTTTTTAAATTGGGGCCATAGTTTAGCAAAATCATCTGTTGGTATGCTTCGGGTTATGGTAATGTGTGGCTCGGAATTTTCCGCAGCAAAAAACCTTCGTAATGATTTGAACCAGATTTTTGTGGAGGGTGTTGAAGTCAGTTTTGCATAGATAGTTGGGTTATCCTGGTGATCAAAATAACCAAAGCCATTTATATCCAAAATCACCGGCGGGAGGGTTTGCAGATCCCTCACCAGTTTTGGGATCAGCGGCTCAATCCATACAGGTTTTTTACGCGGCCAGGGTTGGACGGTGATATGCGCCTTTGAATAATGGCTTTCATATTCACCGATCTCGTTATAACTAAAGTCCTTTAATTTTTTTACGCGGCTGATAATATTTTCGGGCGGCGAAAGTACTATTAAATAATCCTGGTAACCTGTCATAGCTAATTGTTTTTGAGAAAACAATATTGCTAATATTTTTAGCAAATAACAAATATATTTTCAGATTTTTTTCAGGTAAGCTAATCGGATTATGTGTGGATTCAATCAGGACTTGATATTATTTCTCATACAGGAATATCCATCATTAAAACAAATTATAATAGTATGGACCTGTTTTTTGTTAGCAAATATTTTGTTATTACCTTTATTTACAATTTGTTACCTAAAACAATTTACAATGCAAACTCATGAAAAGCCTTGGAAAACCTGGCGGAAGGTCAGCTTCAGGTTTTTCTTCCTTTTTTTTGGTATTACTTCAACCTTTTGCTGGGTGATGACCGCCTATTATGCCTATGCGGCCTTATTTAAAGCGGGTATAGAAGATCTGTATAAATTGTATAAACCTTTTAGCGGATTTTTTTATTGGCTTGATAAACATATTTATCATACCGGTTACGATCCGCAATCAAACGTAAGCCTTCCCATAGACAATCATTTCGGCGTTATATATTACCTCACTATTTTTTTCCTTGCCGTTATAGCAGTCACTGCCTGGAGCATTCTTGATAGAAAGCGTATTAATTACGATAGGTTGTCTTATTGGTTCAATGTTTACCTGCGGTACACTTTGGCTGTTGTTATATTGGGTTATGGTATTGATAAAGTTATACCGGTTCAAATGCCGCATCCGCGTACAGTGGATATGGTACGTCTTTTTGGCAATCAAAGTAAAGAAGACCTGTTATGGAAATTTATGGGCGTATCGCCCGGCTACATGATGTTTACGGGTAGCTCTGAAATAATTGCCGCCATCTTGTTGTTTTCGCGCCGGACTGCGGTTTTTGGCTACCTTTTTATCCTTTGTGTATTGACTAATGTGCTGGCCTTAAACTGGTTTTACAATATATCGGTAAAGTTTTTTTCTTCGCTATTATGGTTATACGCTTTATATCTATTAGCTCCCTGGGCACACAAGGTATTTCAATTTTTTTTCTCTGACTTTCCTGTCACGGCCCATCAGAAGCATTATACATTTGATAAAAAATGGGAAAGAAATTTACTATTTTCAGTACTGGTATTTGTACCAATTTTGTCATTTACGCTGGTTAGCATCGGCGACGCTAAAACGTACCAAAAAGAAACAGCCAGCGCCCGGAAGGAGAAAATGTATAATGTTACGGCCTTCGTCACAAAAGATACACTGCCGGCTGATAGCTTCCGCTGGAAACGCGTATTGTTTGTATACGACAACTTTATGGTTATTTATAACATGAAAGATAAACAGGATTGGTACCAGTATGATACGGACAGCCTGAAAAAAAGCCTTGTTTTACATTCGATCAATAAATCACCAACAGAAACCCTTCAATATAACTATCCTGCAGCCGACAAACTTCAGCTTAACGGAAAATGGAAGGGAAAGGATATTAATGCATCTCTTAAGTTGTCGCCGGTTGACAGCATGTATTTAAATAAAGAGAAAATTAAGATACTTCAGGATTAGTAAACAAGGCGCTGGGCCCGAATAAGGCATGGCATAAATAGCGTTGTAAATTCATATTTATCATTAGTATATTTATTTACAGTCAATTACTTATATCGTTATGACAGCTTCCGATCACCCCTGGAAAACCTGGCAAAAGATCAGTTTCAGGTTTTTGTTCCCCTTTTTGGCGCTGACTTCCTATTTATGTTGGGACACAACCATCTATATTGTTCACGCCGCGTTCTACACAAATCAGTTCGAGCTGGCCAGGCTATACCGGCCGATGGGCGCTATCCTTTATTGGTTTGACAAGCATATTTATCATACTGGGTTTAACCCCAAAACGCAAATGGGCTACCCGGGCGACAATCATTACGGCGTGGTATTTTACCTTACCATATTTTTTCTCTCAGTAATAATTGCCATTATATGGAGTATTTTTGATAAAAAAAGAGGTGACTACAATAAATTATATTACTGGTTTAGCCTATATCTGCGTTATGCGCTGGCGATCGTTATGTTTGGGTATGGAATTGATAAGCTTATCCCGGTTCAAATGATGCATCCCGGTGTTGTAGCAATGACAACACCTTACGGCTACCTTAACAGGTACTATGTTTTGTGGAATTTTATGGGGATGTCGCCGGGCTACCAAATATTTACCGGGGCATGCGAGTTGATCGCCACCTTTTTATTGTTTTCCCGCCGTACAGCGGTTTTTGGTTATGTTTTAATGACGGGTATTTTAGCAAACGTCGTGGCGCTAAACATATTTTATAACGTTACTGTAAAGCTATTCTCGGCGCAACTGTTGCTTTATACTTTGTTTTTGCTGATGCCTTACGCAAAAAATATATACCGGTTTTTCTTTATGGGCGGTACGACCGCTTTTTCAGCAAAAGAATTTGCATTCAAAACCAGCAAAAAAAAATATTTAATGAGGACGGTGTTGATAGTAGTCCCCTGGGTTTTGATGCTGATAATAGGCGTCGGCACGTATTATAGGTATCTCAGGAAAACTGCCAAAGGCCGCCGGGAAAAGATATACAACGTTACTGCTTTTGCAGCAAAAGACAGCCTCCCGCCGTTTATGGACGATTCGGTGCGGTGGAAACGGATGTTATTGAATGTGTTTGATAACCACGCCGTAGTATTCACCAAAGATGATAGGCTTGACTGGTATGAATACGACCTGGACAGCACAAAAAAAACGTTTACCCTTCATAATAATCCTGATAAAAAAACATGGAAAACCTTTAACTATGTCAATTCGTCAAAAGATCAATTGCAATTGACCGGGAAATGGAAAGGGAGAGCAATACAAGTATCCATGAAAGTGTGGCCGGTTGATAGTATCCCGCTGAACCAGGAAAAGGTAAAACTGGTTGGAGATTAGTCGCGGATATGTTGAAAGTTTATTCACATGACTTTTGTTATCCGGTGGCGGCCCTCATCCCCCAACCGGGCTAAACTGCAATATAAACGATGAGCCGAGCCCATTGGTTGATTGCACCTGTATATTGCCCTTATGCAGCAGCATAATTTGTTTACAAAGGCTTAGCCCTATGCCGCTGCCACTTTTGCGGGTGCTGAAAAAGGGGATAAATATTTTATCGAGCAGTTCGGGTGGCATGCCCATTCCGTTGTCGGTTACTTTAACCAGAGTTTTATTGTTGGCCTGGATTTCCGCTGAAAGTGTAATACGCGGTTGCTCCCTGTCCTTAACAGCGTCTATTGCATTTACCATTAAGTTTATCATTACCTGTTCTATCAGGTTAAGGTCAGCTTCAATGGCCAGGGCAGGGTCGCGCAGGATGATCTCGAGTTCGATATGCTTTTTTTCAAAGGAGGGCCTCATCAGGCTGTTAAGGGTCTCGAACAGGTTGCGTACCAGTATTTTTTTCAGGTCAAGCTTGGTGATCTTGTTAAGGTTGCGGTAGCTTTCGGTGAATTTAAGCAAGCCTTCGCTCCGGCGTTTTATGGTATCGATGCCCAATTCCAGATCCTCCATCTGGCTGCTAAAGGGGCTATTCTTGATCTCAGGGCTTTGCAGGCGGTTTTTCAGGGTATCGGCCAGCGATGAGATAGGAGCGACAGAGTTCATGATCTCGTGCGTCATTACGCTCAGCAATTTTTGCCAGGCTTTTGATTCTGTTTCGTCCAATGCTTCGCTCACGTTTTGAAAGGCCACCAGCTTGTATATTTTATCTTCGCTGCGCAGTATGCTCGCAGTAACCAAAATTTTAACCAATTGCTGGTTACGGGTAATGGTTATAATTTTTGCATCGCCGGGCTTAAGTTTTATAATTTCCTGGTACAATACTTCTTCACGTTTTTCAAGTGAATGGATGGTTTTAAGATAAGGCACCCCGATCAGCTTTTTAAAAGCCTCGTTTATCCATCCCGTTTCGCCATTTTCAAGCTCGTAGGATAATATGCCGGTATCCACCAGCTCCAGTATTTTTTGCAGGTAGTGGTATTGTGTTTCGCGCTCGCGGCTAATGAGCTTGAATGTGGTGTTTATCTCGTTAAAACCTTTGCGCAGCGGCTTAAGCTCATTTGGCGCCTTACGAACATCAAAATGGCGGGAAAAATCGCGGTAATGGATAGATTCAACAAACTGGCTTACCTCGTCCTGTGCTTTTTTCTGGAAACGGATCAGGTCGATCACCTCGTAAACCACCAGCGGAACAGTGATCACTAAAAAAATGTAATAGCTCGAGCCCTTATCCACCAGTATCGATGTAATGGTGAGGGTAATAAACATGATCACCACACGCAGCACCAGCCGCCACTCGTAACGGTTAAATATCATATTTGCTTAATCTGCGGTATAATGCGGTACGGGTTAAACCAAGTTCTTTTGCAGCCCTGGTAATGTTGCCGTTATGTTTTTCGATAACGCGCAAAATGGCATTTTTTTCAAGTGTGCTCAATGGAATGTTATCATCGTCAACCACTACATCCCCGCCAGAGGTCTCTAAAATCGAAAATATAAGGTCGTCAGCCTTCAGTGTCGGGTCATCGGCCATAATAACGGCCCTTTCAATGGTGTATTGCAGCTCCCTTACGTTGCCGGGATAGTTATAACTTTTTAATTTCTGAATTGCGCTCGCGTCAAAATCCATTGCTGATTTCAGGTATTTACCTGCATATAATTTTGCAAAATGCTTTGCCAGGATAACAATATCCTCGTTACGCTTGCGCAGCGGGGGCATGTTTATCTCAACAGTATTTATCCGGTAAATAAGGTCTTTACGAAAGCGGTTTTCGTTTGCCAGCTCATACAACGGCAGGTTGGTAGCGCAAATAAGGCGGATATCAATATCAACTGCCTTATTGGTGCCCAGGCGTGTTACCTGCCGGTTTTGCAATACGGTTAATAGTTTAGCCTGCTGCTGGAGGGAAATATTGCCTATCTCGTCTAAAAACAAAGTGCCGCCTTCAGCTTCTTCAAACCTGCCCGTCCTGTCCTCGCGCGCATCGGTATAAGCGCCTTTTTTATGGCCGAAGAGTTCGCTTTCAAACAAAGTATCTGTCAACGCGCCCACGTCCACTTTAACAAAAGGCTTTTCGGCACGCAGCGAACGCTCATGAATTGCTTTTGCCATTAAATCTTTGCCAGTGCCGTTTTCGCCAAGCAATAAAATATTGGCGTCTGTAGGGGCTATCTTATTTACTTTATAAAAAATATCCTGCATCACCTCCGAATCGCCAAGTATCGAAGTATCGCCGGCAGTAGTTTTTACAGATTTAACGGTTTTAACACCTTCTTTTTTTTCCAGTAGCTCTTTTATGGTATCTATCAGCTTTTCGTTATGCCAGGGTTTAACAATAAAATCGTTGGCGCCTTCTTTTAACGAACGTACGGCAAGGTCAATATCGCCGTAAGCGGTTATCATAATAACACATACGGCTGGCTTCCATTCTTTAATTTTACGCAGCCAGTACAGCCCCTCATTACCGGTATTAATGGCGCTGTTAAAGTTCATGTCCAGCAAAACAAGGTCAACCTGGTTTCGCTGCAATAGCCAGTTAAGGTTTTCAGGATTTTTTTCAGTAATCACCTCCTGCGCTTCGGTTTTCAGCAAAAGCTTAACAGCCGTCAGCACATCCGGGTCGTCGTCAACAATTAAAACAGTAGATTTTTTTAGTATCATTCTTTAGTTGGTCATTAGTCATTGGGGTTATTAGTCATTTCGCCTCATCCTAAATCCTTCTCCAAAGGAGAAGGACTTTGGAGCGCTTCCGTTACTTTTAAAGCCCTCTCCTTTTTGGAGAGGGTTGGGTGAGGCGTTGTTTATTCATTAGTTTTTGGCGGATATGGCATGTAAAATCGTAAATTTACTTCATATTTTGTGCTCAATAACCTATCTGACTATATACATTTTTATAAAACGCTGCAATTTTTATGCTAAATGCATTCAATGCGATAAATATGAACAATAAATCTTTATTATACACAACACACTATTACTATTAACCTCTATACCAATAAACAAATACACTAATGACTTAAATATCCAATTACCAATGACTAATGACTCAATGACCAATGACCAAACTCATTGTATCATTACCGTACACTTGCTGTAACAGAAGCGTACGCCTTGATATTGTATTTTACGTTTAAATTGCTGAAAAACAGCTATTTAATTTGTGGCATATCTTTTTATAACCATTAACCAAATAATTATAAATAATAAAATAATAACAGTGGACAGAGTAATTGAAAAAAAGACCTGGAATACCAAACGACTACTAACTATAGGCGGCATAGCAGCTATTGTTTTGCTTATTGCCGGGAGTATTTATTTTACATCGGGAAAAAGTAAGCTCGATGTTGAAACCGAACGTTTAACTATAAGCGAAATAAAAAGAGGCCCGTTCCAGGAGTTTATTCCTATTAACGGCGTTGTGTACCCGCTTAGGACAATTTTCCTGGACGCCACGGATGCAGGAACAGTTGAACAAAAATATGTTGAAGATGGCGCCATACTAAAAGTAGGCGACCCGATCATACGTTTATCGGACCCCGACCTTGAGCTCCAGTTGGCCGGCCAGCAAACAAATGTAACTGCCCAGCAGATACAGATGCAGATCGCGCAAAACCAGGCTGAGCAAAATACGATCACGAAGCTACAGAATATGGCTGATATCGACAACACCTTTCGGGATGCAGAAAGAGTTTATAAATTAGATAAAGACCTTTATGCAAAAAAAGCAATTGGTTTGCAGGAATACCAGATAGCGGTAAATACTTACGAGTACCAGCTGCAAAAAAGAAAGCTAACTAAACAAATATTAAGCCAGGATACAGCGCTTGTAAAACAGTCAGCAGGCCAGGCAAAAGAGCAAATTGCCCAAATGCAGGATGCATTGAGTGTAATGAAGCAAAAAGTAGCGGCCCTTATCGTCAGGGCGCCTATTGAGGGGCAATTAACCTCGCTGGATGCAGAAGTAGGGCAAAGCAAAAACAAAGGGGAGCATTTGGCGCAAATTGACGGCTTGACGGGCTTAAAAATTAAGGCGGATGTTGAAGAGCATTATATACAGAAGGTTCACCCGGGGTTGACCGCGTATTACACTGATCTTGATAATGCAACCTATAAACTGCTTGTACAAAAAGTGGACGTATCGGTAAAAACCACAGGGACATTTGAGGTGGATATGGTGTTTGTCGGCCCTACGCCCAAGGATTTAAGAAAAGGGCAAACCCTGCAGATCAGGCTCGCATTCAGCGATGAAGCGCCTGCGTTGTTATTGCCCAGGGGCGGCTTTTACCAGCAAACCGGCGGTAACTGGATATTTAAATTGAGTAAAGATGGTAAAACCGCTTTCAGGGTACCGATCCAGATAAACAGGCAAAGCCCTGATTTTTATGAATTGACAGGCGGTTTACAGCCTGGCGACAGGGTAATAACATCAAGCTACGAAACGTATGGGGACATACAACAGCTGATATTGAAGTAGCTGGTAGGGGCGAATTGCATTCGCCCAAATGCGGCAGGGCGAATCACATTTGCCCAGGCGTGGCAAGGGTCAACAGAAGAACAAACAATTAAAAATAAACAATAATAAACACTAATTAATTAACTTAAAAACTAAAAAAATCAAATCCTTCGGAAATTAAAAAAGGAGAGGGGTTTAGGAGGCAAAAATGATAAAAATTACAGATCTCGAAAAATTTTACCGCACCGAGGAGGTAGAAACGATTGCTTTGAACAAGCTATCCATTGAAGTTAAAAAAGGCGAATTCGTTGCCATAATGGGCCCGTCAGGCTGCGGAAAATCAACCCTGCTGAATATACTGGGCATGCTTGATGATCCGGATGAAGGCAGCTACGTTTTTAACGGCGTTGAAGTAGCGCATTTTACAGAGCGTAAACGCGCCGACCTGCGCAAGCATAACATCGGTTTCGTGTTCCAGAGCTTTAACCTGATCGATGAGTTGACCGTGTTCGAAAACGTGGAGCTTCCTTTGATCTACACCGGCGTACCGTCGGCCGAACGGGTAAAGAGGGTGGAAGAAGTGCTTGATAAAATGCAGATCATGCACCGCCGCAACCACTATCCGCAGCAATTATCAGGTGGTCAGCAGCAGCGTGTCGCCATTTCAAGGGCGGTGGTTAACAAGCCAAAACTGATACTGGCGGATGAGCCCACCGGTAACCTCGACAGCAGCAACGGTAACGAAGTAATGGAATTGCTGACCGATCTGAACGAACAAGGAACAACCATAATCATGGTAACACACTCTGAACATGATGCCCGCTACAGCCATCGTATCATCCGCTTACTGGATGGGCAAACTGTTGTGGAAAACATCATGATATAGTTTTTGGCCGATAGTCGATGGACCATAGTCCATAGCCATTTTCATCAATATTATTTGCTATGGACTATCGACCATGGACTATGGACTAACAGACCTTCCACAGAAAGTTTTATATAAGTTAAATAGTTTAAGTGCCTCCGCTAACCTCCTCCAAAATGGAGGGGTTAGCTTGAGTGTTGCCTTTATTTTTAGTCCGAAAGTCCAGGAAGTCCGAAAGTCCGGAAGAAAATTTATCCCAGGGACAGGTCCAATGAACTAATAAATCACCAGCAAAGCGATACCAATGAACCAGTGAACTAATGAACCAAAGCCATGATAAAAAACATCTTAAAAACCGCATTACGGAACCTTTTGAAAAACAAAGGTTTTACCGCCATTAATGTTTTAGGGCTGGCCTTGGGCCTGGCAACCTGTTTACTGATTGTTTTTTATGTATTTGATGAATTAAGCTACGACAGGTACAACACAAATGCCGACCGTATTTTTCGTGTAAATAATGATATAAAATTTGGCGGTAACACAAATTCTTATGCCGTTGCCCCGGCGCCATTGGCTGCTGCGCTGAAAAGCGACTTCCCGGAAATAGAACAGGTGACCAGGTTCAGAAATCGCGGCGGTTTCCAGGTAAAAAAGGGGAATCAAAACATACAGGAATATATGATGATATACGCTGATCCTTCTGTTTTCAGCGTTTTTACTTTGCCCATGCTTTTCGGCAACCCTGCCAATGCTTTAACCGAGCCGCATACCGTTGTTATCACCGAAAGCACCGCCAAAAAATATTTTAACAGGGCTAACGTTGTTGGCCAAGTTTTGACCTTTAATGATACTGCACAATATAAAATAACCGGCGTAATAAAAGATATACCCAAACAATCGCATTTTAATTTCGATTTTTTTATATCGATGCCAACGTTGGCCGAAAGCCGGGACAATTCGTGGTTTAGCAGCAATTTTAATACTTATATAATGCTCAGGCCCGGCGCCGATCATAAAAAGCTGGAGGCTAAGCTCGATGAATTTTTCAAAAGGCAGGCCGGCCCGCAATTGCAGAGTATACTCCATTTAAGCTTTACCAAACTCGAACAATCAGGTAATTACATACGCCTCAGTCTTATCCCGCTAAAAGACATACACCTCCGGTCTAACCGTGTTGCCGAAATCGATAGTAACGGCAATATTGAATACGTTTATATCTTTTCGGCTATAGCCATATTCATTTTACTGATAGCCTGCGTTAACTTTATGAACCTTTCAACCGCGCGTTCTTCAAACCGCGCCCGCGAGGTTGGCGTTCGCAAAGTATTGGGATCGCCCCGCAAATATCTTATCGCCCAGTTTTTAACAGAATCCATCTTAATAACACTTGTTTCAGCCTTGATAGCCGTATTCGCCGCATGGGCGTTACTGCCGTTGTTCAACCAGATGTCGGGCAAGCAATTAGCGGTAACCCCGCAGATATTCGGCTGGCTGGTACCTGTATTATTGACGATAATTATAGTGATTGGCTTCCTTGCCGGTTCATACCCCGCCTTTTTCCTTTCGGGTTTTCAGCCGATTGAGGTGCTTAAAGGCAAATTGTCGGCGGGCTTTAAAGGAGGGTTCCTTCGCAGCTTCCTTGTTGTTTTCCAGTTCTCTATCTCTATAATTTTGATAATAGGCACCCTGGTTATTTATAACCAATTAAAATATATTCAAAGTAAAGACATCGGTTACAACCGCGACCACGTTTTAGTGGTTCAGAACATATCGACACTTGGAAATAAGGCGCAAACATTTGAGCAGGAAGTTAAACGGTTGGCCGGTGTTAAAAATGCAAGCCTTTCAGAGGCTTTGCCTACCTGGAACTATGGCAACAGCACCACAATTTTTAAAGACCACGTGCTTGATCCGAAAAGGTCGGTAAACACCCAGAATTGGGGAATTGATGAAGACTACATCCCTACGCTTGGTATAAAGATGGCTGCCGGCAGAAATTTTTCGAAGGCTATGCTAACCGACTCAACCGGGTTGATCATTAATGAAGCCGCTGCAAAATTACTTGATTTTTCAAGCCCAATAGATCAAATAGTTTATGTGCCGCAGGATAACCTTGCCAAGGTTACGAAAGCCTATCATATTATAGGGGTAGTAAAAGATTTTAATTTCCGTTCGTTAAGGGAAAATGTGACTCCGCTGATTTTTCAGTTGAACGGTGGCGGCGTGGCCTTTGTCGTTCGCATAAACTCAGCAAACATCCCTTTATTATTGTCGCAGGTTAAGAATGCCTGGAAACAAGTTTCGCCAAATCAGCAATTCGGCTATTCATTCCTGAACGATGATTTTAACGCCATGTACAGCAGCGAGAATAATATTGGAAAAATAGCTGTTTCGTTCACCTCGCTTGCCATCATCATAGCATGTTTGGGTTTATTTGGCCTGGCGGCTTACGCAGCCGAGCAGCGCACCAAAGAGATCGGTATCCGCAAGGTTTTGGGCGCGAATATATCAACTATAGTAGGCATGTTGTCAAAGGATTTTATCAAGCTGGTACTCATTGCCATTGTAATAGCTACGCCATTTGCCTGGTGGGGAATGCAAAAATGGCTGCAAAGCTTTGCTTACCGGCAGGATATTCAATGGTGGGTTATAGCAGTAGCTGGTTTTGGCGCTATACTGATCGCCTTTGCTACCATCAGCTTTCAATCGATAAAAGCGGCGTTGTCAAACCCGGTGAATAGTTTGAGGAGTGAATAGTGGGCAGTTGGCAGTTAAGAGGGAAAAAAGATTGAGAAAACGACGAAGCGACACAAATGAACTAATGAACCAGTGAACCAATGAACTAAAAGATGATAAAGAACTTTATTAAAACGGCATTTCGGACCCTTGTAAAAAACAAGGGGTTTACCGCCATTAACGTTTTAGGACTGGCATTAGGGTTAGCAACCTGTATGCTTATTGTTTTTTATGTAATTGATGAGCTGAGCTACGACAAGTTTAATACCAAAGCCGACAGGATCTATCGTGTTAACAATGATATAAAATTTGGTGGCAGAGAAAATTCCTACGCTGTTTCGCCGGCGCCGATGGCCGCCGCTTTTTTAAGTGAGCTGCCTGAAGTCGAGAAGGTCGCCAGGTTCAGGGACCAGGGCGGCTTGCAGGTTAAAAAGGGCAATCAAAACATAATGGAACAACGGGTGATCTACGCAGATGGTTCGTTATTCGACATTTTTACCTTACCGATGATACAAGGCGATCCGGCAAATGCATTAAAGGATCCCCATTGCGTTGTAATAAACGAAAGCACAGCAAAGAAATATTTTAACACGGTAAATGTCGTCGGGAAAACTTTAACATTAAATGACAGTCTTCTATACAAAGTAACCGGTGTTATAGAAGATATGCCCAAACAGGCCCATTTTAATTTTGACTTTTTCCTTTCCATGCCCTCGCTGGCCGAGAGTAAACAAACCTCGTGGCTTACCAATAATTTTAACACTTATATATTGCTGAAAAAAGACGCATCAGCGAAAGCGCTTGAGGCTAAGTTTCCAAAAATAGTAAAGGAATACGCAGGCCCGCAGCTGCAAGCCATCATACATTTAAGCCTGGAGGACGTTGAGAAACAAGGGAATTATTTCCGTTTTAGCCTTACACCGTTAACAGATATACATCTCTATTCAAATCGCGTAGCTGAACTTGGCCCCAATGGAAATATTCAATACGTGTACATCTTTTCGGCAATTGCCCTATTTATTTTGCTGATAGCCTGCGTTAATTTCATGAACCTCTCGACAGCGCGTTCATCAAACCGGGCACGCGAGGTTGGCGTTCGGAAGGTTTTAGGGTCCCCCCGTAAATTTTTGATCGCGCAGTTTTTGTCTGAATCAATTATGGTAACTTTTATCGCAACCATAATAGCGGTATTTGCGGCCTGGCTGATGCTGCCATTATTCAATCAAATATCAGGTAAAGAGCTAACCTTCACTGCCCACACGTTTACCTGGCTGATACCGGTTTTAGTTTTACTGGCAGCGGTTATCGGATGCATTGCAGGCTCGTACCCGGCATTTTTTCTGTCCGCATTTCAACCGATCGATGTACTTAAAGGCAAATTGTCGGCGGGCTTTAAGGGCGGCTTCCTTCGCAGCTTCCTGGTAGTTTTCCAGTTTTCTATATCCATTTTCCTGATAATAGGTACGCTTGTTATTTACAATCAGCTTAAATACATCCAAAACAAGGACCTGGGTTACAAACGCGAGCAAGTGCTGCTAATCCATCATGTATATAATATCGGCAACCAGACACCAATATTTAAGAAGGAAGTAAAAAAGCTTCCGGGAGTATTAAATGCTACGCTGTCCGGGTTTTTACCTACGGGCGGGGAAAACAACAACACGACTTTTTTCGAGGATCATAGCATAGATATGAAAACAGCGCTTACAACACAGGTTTGGCAGGTTGATGCGGATTATATCCCCACGCTGGGAATGAAAATATTTTCAGGACGCAATTTTTCAACACAAATGTCTACCGATACAGCGGCAGTAATAGTGAACGAAACTGCAGCTAAAATGCTTGGTTTTACTGATCCGTTAAATAAGCAGCTTTTTTACCCAACCGATGCCTATGGTAAAGTTTTTAAGCCAGTACACATTATTGGCGTTGTAAAGGACTTTAATTTTAGTTCGCTACGTCAGAATATTACCCCGGTGGTATTAACATACGGTGAGGAATGGGGTTCTTTAGACATAAAAGTAAAAACTGCAAATATTCCGGCATTAGTCGCACAGATAAAAAACAAATGGAAGGAATTAGCGCCAAACCAGCAAATGGATTATTCATTTATGGATGAAGATTTTGATGCGGTTTATCGTACAGAACAGCGTATGGGGACTATTTTTATCACTTTTACATCATTAGCGATTATTATCGCCTGCCTGGGATTATTCGGCTTAGCCGCCTATGCCGCCGAGCAGCGCACAAAAGAGATAGGCATCAGGAAAGTGTTAGGCGCCAACGTTTCAACCATTGTGGGCATGCTTTCCATGGATTTTGTAAAACTCGTACTTATATCAATATTTATAGCTACGCCATTTGCCTGGTGGGCCATGCAAAAATGGCTGCAGGGTTTTGCTTACCGCCAAAACGTGCAATGGTGGGTATTTGCAGTAGCCGGCGGTACGAGTATTGTTATCGCCTTTTTCACCGTAAGTTTCCAGGCCATAAAAGCTGCATTAACAAACCCGGTGACGAGTTTGAGATCGGAGTAGTTGGCAGTTAGCAGTTAAAGAGGTAGAAGCCGAAAGATAAAAGGCAAAAGGAGGTTAGAGGAGGCTTAGCCCGTATCAATAACGAGGCGACCCCAATGAACTAAGGAACCAGTGAACTAATGAACTAACAAAATGATACGAAACTATATAAAAACCACATTCCGCAGCCTGATGAAAAATAAGGGGTTTACCTTTATTAATGTCTTCGGGCTTGCTTTGGGGCTTGCCATCTGCATGCTCATAGTGTTTTATGTGATAGATGAGTTGAGTTATGATCATTACAATACCAAAATTGACCGTATTTACCGGGTTGGTAATGATGTGAAATTTAATGGGAACGTGATATCAACGGCACAGGCGCCTGCACCCCTGGCTTCAACCATGTTAAGAGCTTTCCCCGAAGTTGAACAGGCCGTAAGATTTATGCAGGTGGGCAGTTTTCATGTTAGAAAAGGCAACCAGGATGTACAGGAAGATCATATAACCTATGCTGATCCCGGTATTTTTGCGGTATTTACATTGCCAATGGTGGAGGGAAGCCCGGCGACCGCATTAGCCGAACCGAAATCGATTGTGATTACCGAAAGTACGGCCAGGAAGTATTTTAATAATATCAACGTTATCGGTAAAACATTGCTCCTCAACGATGCCGATGCCTATCAGATCACCGGCGTAATACGCGATATACCAAAACAGTCACACTTCAGGTTTGATTTTTTTATTTCGATGCCCACAGTTTCCGAAAGTAAGGATGTGTCATGGCTGAGCAGTAATTTTCAAACCTATATACTGTTAAAAAAGGGCGCTGATTATAAACAAATTGAAAACAACCTTCCGCAGCTGGTTAAAACTTATGTGGGTACGCAATTGCAGAGCGTTATTCACTTAAGCTATAATGATTTCCTGAAAAGCGGAAATTATTTAAAATTTGTTATGACCCCGCTGAAAGATATACACCTAAAATCCGACAGGACAGGTGAAATGGCTAAAAATGGCAATATTTTATATGTATACATATTTTCGGCTGTGGCTATTTTTATTTTATTGATAGCCTGCGTTAATTTCATGAACCTTTCTACCGCCCGTTCTTCAAACCGGGCGCGTGAAGTTGGCGTTCGCAAGGTGTTGGGTTCGGCACGTAAACATCTTATAGCACAGTTCCTGGCAGAATCAATTATGGTAACTTTTGCGGCCACGCTGATCGCTTTATACGTAGCATGGTCGTTATTGCCTTTATTTAATCAAATGTCGGGCAAAAATTTAATAATATCAACCCGGTCATTGGTATGGCTTATACCTGCACTGCTTGTTTTAGTTCTTGTGATTGGTTGCCTGGCCGGATCGTATCCTGCATTTTTCCTTTCAGGTTTTCAACCCATTGATGTGCTGAAAGGCAAGCTGGCAACAGGGTTTAAAGGTGGCCGGCTCAGGAGTTTTTTGGTGGTTTTTCAGTTTTCCATTTCTATTTTTTTGATCATCGGTACATTGGTGATCTATAACCAACTGAAATATATTCAAAATAAAGATCTCGGCTATAACCGGGATCATGTGCTGATTATTCAAAACGTTTCGTCACTTGGCTCACAATCAGGGATATTTAAGCAGGAAATAAAACAAATGCCCGGAGTATTAAATGCAACTTTAACCGGCGATATCCCAACGACCGGATACGGGAACAGCGGGTCGGTTTTTAAATCACCAACGTTGAGCGCAGGCAGCGGATTGCTAACAGAGCAGTGGCAGGTTGACGACAATTATATTAACACCCTGGGTATGAAAATAATTGCGGGCCGCGACTTCTCAAATCAGTTTTTAACAGATTCCACGGCAATAATTATTAATGAATCAGCGGCGCGGTTGTTGGGATTTACGAAACCTATTGACAAGCTTTTATACCGCCCGCAGGATGATTACGGTAAAAAAGTAAAGACCTACCATATCGTTGGGGTAGTAAAAGACTTTAATTTCATGTCGTTAAGACAAAATATAGAACCTCTTATATTAAAAAACGAAACGAACAATGGAGCGCTAAGCATCCGTATCAGTTCAAATAACATTCCCGCTTTATTATCGCAAATTCAGAATAAGTGGAAAGCTTTTTCACCCAATCAGCAGTTCAACTATTCATTTATGGACCAGGATTTTGATGCAACCTACCGCACTGAACAGCGTATTGGTAACATATTCGTTTCGTTTACCACATTGGCTATCATTATAGCCAGTTTGGGTCTGTTTGGCCTCGCAGCCTACGCTGCAGAACAGCGTACAAAAGAAATTGGCATCCGCAAGGTATTAGGGGCTGATGTTTCAACCATTGTCGGTATGCTTTCAAAAGACTTTATAAAGCTGGTGCTTATTTCGATTGCTATAGCCACGCCATTTGCATGGTGGGCCATGCAAAAGTGGCTGCAAAGTTTTGCCTACCGCGAAAACATACAATGGTGGGTAATAGCCGTCGCCGGTTTTGGCGCCATATTGATCGCATTTATCACCATAAGCTTTCAATCAATAAAAGCGGCGTTAATAAACCCGGTGAATAGTTTAAGGAGTGAATAGTGGGCAGTTTGCAGTTAAGAGGGTGAAAGATTTAGAAAACAACAAAGCGACACCAATGAACTAATGAACCAGTGAACTAATGAACTAAAAAGATGATAAGGAATTACATTAAAACCGCATTCCGCAGCCTGATGAAAAATAAGGGGTTTACCTTTATTAATGTGTTCGGGCTTGCTTTAGGGCTGGCAACCTGCCTGCTAATTGTATTTTATGTATTTGACGAAATAAGCTACGACAGGTACAACGTTAAAGCCGACCGTGTTTTCCGCTTAAATGACGAAATAAAGTTCGGAGGGGTCCAAAATCCGTATGCTATAGCGCCACCGGCAGCAGCTGCCGGGTTGAAAGCTGATTTCCCCGAGGTTGAGCAGGTTGCGAGATTCAGGAACAAGGGCGGCAATAAAGTAAAAAAAGGCAGCCAAAATATACAAGAGGACGGGATGGTTTATGCCGACAACGCCATGTTTGATGTATTTACGCTACCGGTGATCAGCGGCAATCCGGCCAACGCTTTAAAAGATCCCCATACCGTAGTTATAACAGAAGATGCCGCAAAAAAATATTTTGGCGCCACAAACGCGGTAGGGCAGGTATTAACTTTTAATGATACTTCGCAGTTTAAAGTAACGGCGGTGATTAAAAACATCCCCCGGCAATCGCATTTTCACTTCGATTTTTTTATATCGATGCCAACCATTCTTGCAGAAAGCAGCGACAACTCATGGCTGGCTAATAATTTTAACACCTACATTTTGCTGAAACCGGGCGTCGACTACAGGGATTTTTCAGCAAAGCTCCCTGAATTTATGCGCCGGCACGCCGGCCCTCAAATACAAACCGCTATTCACATGGACTTTGCGGCATTTGAAAAAAGTGGCAACTATATGAGGTTTACACTTACTCCGCTTAAAAATATACACCTTCAATCCGCTATGCTTGACG
>Ga0207060_10221_pt1 | contig 19894 bp, 19 predicted proteins | sample Alteio_BWMinCont_30_FD_153270 | JGI IMG/M metagenome (GOLD analysis project Ga0207060, IMG submission 153270) | Enriched cells from forest soil in Barre Woods Harvard Forest LTER site, Petersham, Massachusetts, United States -... | ecosystem: Environmental > Terrestrial > Soil > Temperate forest >...
GCAGTGGCTATCATTCAAAACGAACAAGCCTGACGGCGAAGAGATCGTCCGCGCCTACTCTATCGCTTCTCCGCCGGACAGCGACAACAAGTTCGATCTATGTTTGAACCGGGTGCAGGACGGTTTCATGTCCAACTTTCTTTGCGACATGAAGGAAGGCGACGAGATCGCATGCCAGGGGCCATTCGGCGATTTCATTCTGCGCCCTCCCATGCGCGATACGATTTTCATCGCCACCGGCACCGGGATTGCTCCTTTTCGTTCCATGCTGCGCTGGCTTTTGAGTTCCAGTCCGGAGTCGACGCCAGACGGGCGAGGACGCCCGTCCTCCATTGAGGGTCGGGGACATCAGCTTTGGTTGATTTTCGGCAATCGCAGCGAGAAGGATATTTACTATCACGACGAATTTCTGCGGCTGACCAAGGAACATTCCAACTTTCATTACCTGCCGACTCTGAGCCGCGGCGGTCCCGAGTGGCAAGGCCTTCGTGGGTACGTGCAGGAACATGTACTGGCGATCGTTCAGGGTCGGAGCGACATGCATGCCTACATCTGCGGTCTGGACAAGATGGTCAAAGCCAATCGTGATCTGTTGAAGTCGCTCGGCTGGGACCGGAAGTCGATCCTGTATGAGAAGTACGACTGAAAGCGACCTAAATAGCGCGAGGCCAGGGAGGACCTGAACATGCCGCCGTGATTGGATTGGATCAAGTGTGAGAAGGAGCAAACCTCAGCGGCTGAAGCCGTATATTCATTGAGTGCAATCGGCACAGCTGAAGCCGTGCCCTTCCCTTCTTGGCTTCGCTATACAGCAACCTCGAAAACCGCTAGCAATTCACACCACCTCGATGGTTGCGGTGTGGCCGGCGGCGGAGGCGAGTCTGGCGTCGCGCGTAAGCAGGGTAGCGCCAAGTTTCTCGGCGAGCACGACGTAGGCCGCATCATACGCAGACAAATTGTGGCGGAGTTGCCAGATCCGGGGCAGCAGCACAGAGTGCGGATAGCGCGTAATCCGCAGGTCGAGCAAATCCTGAATGGCCGCTTCGGCGCGCGATGCGGAGAGCGCGCCCTCGCGCAGCAGGCGGCGCAGTACCTGTGCGACCTCCAGATCCAGGAGCTCCGGGGCGTGGAGGGACTGGTTGCGCGAAAAGATTCGGCTCTCGATGCGCCGGGCGGCGGCGGTCTGAACCAGCCAATCGACCGCCGCTGACGCATCCAGGACGATCACCGCGCCTCACGTTCTTCTCGTACCAGCCGGGCGGTGTCGATCTCGGCGGCAACCGCTTTCCTTCGATGCAGTCGTTCCCGCAACTCCGCCAGCGTGGGCCGTTCCGCAATCTCTTTGATCTCCGCCAGCAGGTAGTCCGACAACGATCTGCCGGCCATCGCCGCGCGGGCTTTCAGGCTGCGATGCAGTGCGTCGGGGACGTTACGGAGTTGGATCATCTTAGACATGTGTATAGCATACTTTCATGTGTAGCACATGTCAATGAAACGAAGGTTGTGGTAGCGGTTCAGTTCGATAAGGAAGCGAGCCAAACACGCGATTATTGCGTCGCAAAGTACGCGACGCATCGCGCGGCTCGCCCAGATCCCTCGCTGCGCAAAGAACGCTTGCTCGGGATGACAATCAAACTGAGCCGCTGACGGTCTAGACAGTTCGGAGTTGCTGACGATTGCGCTGATCCCTTCTCACCTGGGCTAAGACGGTGGACTTCTGCCATCGGCCACGACGGTCACGAGTCAGTTCCATGCGGGTTGCGTGCAGTGGGCATTTCTGGTTGCACAGCGTACAGACGTCGAAGGGATAATCTCGCTGGCGTTTGACCAGGAGCCGGGTGGGAGAGATTTCGTCGCGGGGGCAAGCCATCTGGCACCAGGCCTCGCGGTACTTTTCGTGCCTGAAGTGACGGGTTCCTCCGGGAGAGACGTACATCTGGCCTCGGAGTGCGGCAACGGAAATGGGAATCACGTACCAGAGATTTTCGGGGACGATATAAGCGACGATGAAGTCGATTTCCTCCGCGGTATATGCTGCCGCGCCCTTGAGCTTGACGATGTAGCGGGAACCGTCAAAGTGCCGTGACGACTTGACCTGGACGCGCCAGAGTCTTTTGCCAGAGTCGAGGATGAAGTCGTAGCGCTCGCTGTCTCCCCAGGTCTTGGAGACGCCGAAGCCGAGGCTGGTAACTTTGGCAAGGAATGCGGCTTCGGCGGCTTCGCCAAGCGCCTTGGGTGTAGTGAGGCCGACTGCGTAGATTTCAGGAATGTGGCGGGTCATTGGGACCTTTCAAATTTTCGGGGAAATAAAAAAGGCGCGGCCGGTGGGCCACGCCTTTTGTCTTGCTATTTTTAGGATAGCAAACTGGAAGGGGTAAACCCGCCAAGATTTGAGATTTATTTTCGTAACGGAATCAGCGGGATGCGGGGAATTGTAGGGTTTAGGGGGCTTGACAAGGTTTTGCCCGAATTGGGAAAAACAGGATTGGGTGGCCTATTCAAGCCGTTCTTTGGCTCGAGTGGGGCACTTCTCCGGCGTAAGCTGGCCTCATGCCTTGGGGACTGAAACGATTTCACGCGTCCGGGCAGACTCACTTCGTGACCTTCTGCTGTTACCATCGTCGTCCCTCGTTCACGACAGCCATCCCCAGGCAAGTTTTTGAGGCCGCGCTGGAGCGGGTGCGCCTCAGTTTCGAACTTTGCGTCTACGGTTATGTGGTCATGCCCGAACACGTTCACCTGCTGCTCAGCGAGCCGCGCCAGCAGACTCTCGCCGACGCGATAAAGTCGTTGAAACAGGGAGTATCGCGGCGATTGATCGGCGAGGCTGAGCATTTCTGGCAAAAGCGCTACTACGATTTCAATGTTCGGAATGAACCTCAGTTCGTGGAAAAACTTCGATACATTCATCAGAATCCGGTGAAGCGCGGGTTGTGTGCACGTGCAGAGGACTGGGAGTGGAGCAGTTTTCGCCAGTACGCGACGGGTTGTGCGGGGAGAGTGGAGATTGAATGCGAATGGGCAGCGCGGAAGCGAGAAAGAGCCGCAGGGAAACTCGGGCCAGCCGCAAAGCCCCACTCAAGCCAAAGAACGCCTTGAATGGTCAAGGGCCCCACTCTAGTCGCAAAGAACGCGACTAGAATGGGCCACCCGTCGGACGCCGTGCTGGGGGCTGGCCCGCCCCTTTCGTTACGAGTTGTTCGAGCGGGTGCCCCGTCCTTGTCCCTGCGCTCTCTGCAGGGACAGGGCGGGGATTTCGGCTTCGGCTCCATCCTGTCCGAGGGAGATCAAATTCCCCGCCCTGTCGCAGAAAACGCGACAAGGACGGGGCACCCGTTTTTTTGTGTGGTGAAAGCCTGGGCCAGCCCGCCGGTCAAGGGCCCCACTCTAGCCGCAAAGAACGCGACTAGAATGGGCCACCCGGCCGATCCCCCCGTTCACCTGAGACGCGAGGTTTGTTTTTTTGTAGATAGGCCGCATCCTCCTCATCTCTTCGCGCATCTAAACCTTGACAACGATTCACTCAGGTCTTAGGATGGGGTCGTTCGTAATCATACATCTATTGATTACACAGGACTTATCTAGTTTAGGAGGAGCCAGTTATGGCCAAGATTATAGGAATTGACTTGGGAACTACCAACTCTTGCGTCGCCGTCATGGAAGGCGGCGAGCCGAAGGTGATCCCCAATGAAGAAGGTGGGCGGACGACCCCGTCGGTGGTTGGATTCACCAAGACCGGGGAGCGGTTGGTGGGGCAGGTGGCCAAGCGGCAGGCCATCACCAATCCGGAGAATACGGTTTATTCGATCAAGCGGTTTATGGGGCGCCGCTACGACGAGGTCGGCGAAGAGATCAAGATGGTGCCCTACAAGGTCGTGAAGCAGGGCGACGGCGTGGCGGTGCTGGCGCAGGGCAAGGAATATACGCCTCCGCAGGTTTCCGCCATGATTCTGCAGAAGCTGAAGAAGGCGGCGGAAGACTATCTCGGCGAGAAAGTGAACGAAGCGGTCATTACCGTGCCGGCTTACTTCAACGATGCCCAGCGGCAGGCTACGAAAGATGCGGGCAAGATTGCCGGGCTGGATGTGAAGCGCATTATTAACGAGCCCACGGCGGCGGCGCTGGCGTACGGGCTCGATAAGAAGAAGGATGAAACCATCGCGGTTTACGATTTCGGCGGCGGAACGTTTGATATTTCAGTGCTCGAAGTCGGCGAAGGCGTGATCGAAGTCAAAGCCACGAACGGTGACACGCACCTCGGCGGCGACAACCTTGACCAGCGGATTGTCGATTGGTTGATTGACGAGTTCAAGAAGGACGAAGGTCTCGACTTGCGCGGCAAGGGCAACGAGATGGCTTTGCAGCGTCTGCGCGACGCGGCGGAGCGGGCGAAGATCGAACTCTCCACGACCATGGAGACTGAGATCAATTTGCCCTTCATCACGGCGGATGCGGGTGGTCCGAAGCATCTGGTTAAAAAGCTGACCCGGGCCAAGCTGGAATCGATGGTCGAAGACATCATTCAGCGTTCGGTTGGTCCTTGCAAACAGTGCATGAAGGACGCGGGCGTGGATAACAGCAAGATCAACGAAGTCGTGCTGGTCGGTGGACAGACTCGTATGCCGCGGATCCAGGCGCTGGTGAAAGAGCTGTTCGGCAAAGAACCGCACAAGGGCGTGAATCCGGATGAAGTCGTCGCGATCGGCGCGGCGATTCAGGGTGGCGTGCTTGGCGGCGAAGTCAAGGATCTGCTCTTGCTCGACGTGACTCCGCTGACTCTGGCGATTGAAACGTTGGGCGGCGTGGCAACGCCGATGATTCCGCGCAACACGACGATTCCGACCCGCAAGACGGAAACGTTCTCGACTGCGGCCGATAGTCAGACCTCGGTCGAAGTTCATGTGCTGCAAGGTGAACGTCCGATGGCGGCACAGAACCGCACTCTGGGCAAGTTCCACCTGACCGGCTTACCCCCGGCTCCGCGTGGCGTGCCTCAGATTGAGGTGACGTTCGACATCGACGCCAACGGCATCCTGAACGTGACCGCGAAAGATATGGCCACGGGCAAGGATCAGAAGATCACGATTACGTCGTCTTCCGGTCTGAGCAAGGATGAAGTCGAGCGCATGGCTAAGGAAGCCGACGCGCACGCGGCCGAGGACAAGGCACAGCGCGAAGCGATCGACGCCAAGAACCAGCTCGATTCCATGGTCTATGGCGTGGAGAAGATGCTGCGCGAGCAGGGCGATAAGATCTCCGGCTCGGAACGTGGCGACGTCGAAAACGCAATTGCCGACGCGAAAAAAGCGTTGGAAGGCGGCGACAAGGCAGCCATGGACAAAGCCCGCGAGACGCTAACCCAGGCCTCGCACAAGCTGGCTGAGCATATGTACAAAGCGGCACAGCCTCAGGGCGCGCCGGGAGCGGGTCCGGAAGCAGGACCCGGCGCTGGAGCGGGAGCCTCGTCCAATGGTGACGCCAAGAAGGACGAAGGAGTCATCGATGCGGAGTACGTAGATGTAGAAGACAAGAAATAAGAGTTAAAGGAGCTGGGCCACGGATTGGCGCGGATTATCACGGATAGAAAGTCCAAGACATCTGTGAAAATCCGTGAAATCCGTGGTTTGTTTTTTCGTAGCTTGTTTTTTTCGAACCAAGGGGAGATTGAAATTGCAATTTGAAGCGAACGGGCAGTCGTATTTTCTTAATTTCGCCGAAGACGAAGGGCGCTGGTACGTATTCGCGCAGACGTTGACTGGAGTGAATCGCATTCCGGTTTACGTGGATGCGCCGAAGTACGAGCGCATTGGAGTGCTGGAAGCGGGAAGACACAAAATCCAGAATTGATGATTTTGTAGGGAATAGTTTCAAACTACTTACGTAATCGATGGCAACACAAACCAAAGACTACTACGCCACGCTTGGCGTAAAGAAGTCGGCCTCTGCCGAGGACATTCGCAAAGCGTTCCGCAAACTTGCGCGCAAGTACCATCCCGACGTCAATCCTGGCGATAAGGGCGCGGAGGAGAAGTTTAAGGCGCTGTCCGAGGCCAACGATGTTCTGAGCGATCCCAAGAAGCGGAAGATTTACGACCAACTTGGGTTTTACTCGGACAACATTGATCCGGCGACGGCAGATGCCTATGCGCGCGCTGGCGGTGGTGCCGGTGCGCCTTCCGGGGGATTCCCGGGCGGGCAACCCACGGGCGCGGGAGGTCAGGGCGCCAATTTTGATTTCGGCGGCTTCGATTTCACCGACCTGTTCGAAGGTGGTGGTGGCGGCGGGCGCGGGCGGAAATCCACCAGCACCGGAAGCGGGGGTTTCAAGGATATCTTCTCCGGCATGTTCGGGGCACGTGGAGGCGTGGCGCACGAAGGGCCCGAGCCGGGGTCAGATCTGGAATATCAGGTCAATGTCCCCTTCTGGACCGCGATCAGGGGCGGCGTCATGAAGTTGAACATCACCCGGCGCGTTGTCTGCGGAACCTGTCACGGTAAGGGCTATATCGAATCGCCGGGCACGTGCCCTGAATGCGGCGGCACTGGTCAAGTCACGCAGACCGGGGGACGCATGAAGTTCAATACGACCTGCCAGCGCTGCCACGGCACCGGCAAGAACATAACAATCTGCGGCACCTGCCATGGCGAAGGAACTGTAGAGAAGACCGAACCGCTTGAAGTCCGTATTAAAGCTGGTACGCGCGATGGCCAGCGCATTCGCATTCCCGGCAAAGGCAACGCCGGATCCCATGGAGGACCGACCGGCGACCTCTATGTGATCATTCGCGCCGGAGATCACCCTATCTTTCATCGGGAGGGCGACGATATTCATCTAACCGTTCCGGTGAGCGTTACCGAAGCGGCGCTCGGCGCCAAGGTTGAGGTTCCGACCATCGATGGCCGCGCCATGCTCAAGATTCCGCCTGGAACCCAGTCTGGCCAGAAGCTTCGGCTGCGCGAGAAAGGCGTTCCATCGGCCACCAAAGAAGGTGCCCGCGGAGATGAGATCGTCGAAATCAAGACGGCCGTCCCCATGCCCCGCGACGAGCGCTCGAAAGAAATCCTGCGAGAGCTGGCAAAGTTGAATTCTGAAGATCCGCGCGCGGAACTTTGGAAGAACGTCTAACGACAAATCTCTAAACCACGAGTTCATGATGCGGGATTAAGTTGCGGGAATTCCCCGAGGCAGCCTGGGTGCGTTCGCACGGTAGAGATCCTTCGACTTTGGCATCGTTCGCTGTGCGAACGACGCCTTCGCTCAGGATGACAGAGTTGGTTTGATAACAGAGTTTGTTGGGTCTTTGCGGCGGCAGCATTACCTCGGTCGCTGCTCCTCCGGAAAAAATATTTCTAATTTTCATCACTTTTTTTCCACAAGGCATCTAATTTGCCGTATTCTCACGATTGCGAACTAACTTCAGCGCAGCTTCCGGAATCTTAGTGCACCGGAAGGCCCAGAGCGCGTACCGGCGCGACGGGGTGGCTGAGAGTGATTCGCCCAAGGGAGGGAGCCATCGAAATTGGCAACAGCTAGCGCACCAAGTCAACCAATCCAGCCACCCGTAATCGTCCCCCGCCGGAAAAAATCCGTTCGACTCACTTTGTGGCCACTCGTCGCCGCCACCTTCTTTATGGTGTCGGGCGGAACCTATGGCACAGAGGACATCGTGCGCGGAGCCGGCTATGGCAAAGCCATCCTCATCCTGCTGTTGACTCCGATCCTCTGGAGTCTGCCCACGGCCTTCATGATTGGCGAGCTCTCGAGTGCCCTGCCCTACGAAGGCGGCTATTACGCCTGGGTGCGCCGCGCTATGGGCAACTTCTGGGGATTCCAGGAAGCATGGCTGTCGCTGGTGGCGTCGATCTTCGACATGGCGATCTACCCGACTCTGTTCGTGCTCTATCTCACACGTTTGTTTCCGTGGTTTGCCGAGGGATATCGCGGGTGGATGGTCGGTCTCGCGGTCGTGATCGTCTGTGCTCTGCTGAACATCGCCGGAGTCCGCGTGGTCTCGACAACTTCGCTCTGGCTTCTGATCCTCCTGTCAGCGCCGTTCATTCTGATTGTGGCCATCGCGCCCTTCAAGATCGGAGCGCTGGCTCACGCCGTTACCAAACCGACGGTTTCGTCCGTAGACATTCTCACTGGCCTGCTCATCTGTATGTGGAATTACATGGGGTGGGACAACGCCTCGACGATCGCTACGGAAGTCGAGCGTCCACAGCGGACTTATCCTCGGGCCATGCTGGCCGCGGTGGTAATTGTGGCCTTGAGCTACATCGTCCCGGTGGCCGCCATGTGGATGACTGGGCTTTCCTCGAGCGCTTGGGAAACCGGATTCTGGGCCGACATCGCTGGACTGCTGGGTGGGCCACTGTTGCGCGTCGGCCTCGCGCTCGGAGGCATGATCAGCGGCTTCGGCATGTTCAACGCCCTGGTGATGAGCTACTCGCGTCTGCCGCTAGCCATGGCTCAGGACGGCATGTTGCCTCGGGTCTTCGGCAAACTGCATCCTCGATCGCGCGCGCCGTGGGTGGCGATTGTGGTCTGCGCCGTTGGCTGGGCATTGTGCCTTGGCCTGGGCTTCGAGCGCCTGGTGACCATCGACATTCTCCTTTACGGTGCCAGCCTGTCGCTGGAGTTTATCGCGCTCATCGTTCTACGCGTCCGCGAACCTGAGTTGCATCGCCCGTTCCGCGTTCCCGGGGGAATGTTTGGAGCAGTTGCCGTCGGAATTGCTCCCATGTTGCTGCTGGGATTCTCCGTCGTGCGCAGCGAGACCGAGCAGGTGCTGGGGATGAGTTCGTTCGCTTTCGGCATGCTACTCATCGCCGCGGGGGTGGTGGCCTATCTTCTGAATCACGCGGTGAAGCCCGAGGGATGGGCTCCCGCGCCGCAGGAGAAGCCCGAAGCTATCGCATAAAGAAACCTGGCCACGGATTTGCGCGGATTGACACGGAGAGGCGATGACTAAGCGGAAATCCAAGGGCGCCTACATGATTTCGGCTGTGGCGGAGATGTATGGCATCCATCCCCAGACTTTGCGGTTGTACGAGCGCGAAGGGTTGCTGAAGCCTTCGCGCACTGAGGGGAATACACGGCTTTATACCGACGAGGATTTGCAGCGTTTGGAATTCATCCTGTCGCTGGCGCGCGACTTGGGAGTGAACATCAGCGGCATGGCGATCATTCTGCAGATGCGCGAGCGCATGGAAGAAATGCAGCGTCAGATTCAGGACTTCGTGAAGTATATCCAGGAAGAAGTGCTGGCGCGCGCCAACGCGGCCACGGATCCTTCGCGTGGCGCAATCGTTCCTGTGCGACGGGCGATTGTGGCTACGCCTCAGCAGCCTGCTCGTAAGAAGTGAAAAGGCTCGTAGGCAGGGTAGGGATCCCTCACTTCGTTCGGGATGACAGTGACAGTTCGGGATCAGGATCGTGGGGAGCCACTCGACTATTGCCGTTGTGGCTCTCCGCAACTCGCGACTGGGAACTCCTCTACGCCGCCTTTCCGTGTTTGCTCCCAAGACCCATGCCTACCCTTACTTTAGGATCGATTGCGTACTGGTAGATCGGTGAACCGGTGCTGGGGTTAGTGCACACCGAAGCCCCGGCGTTGAAACTGTAGGTGTTGTCGGCTCCGTGGATCGTTCCCAGACAGAAGGTCCAGGCACCATCAGAGGCTGGAGTCGACCAGTATGCCTGCTGTTGCTGCGGACTGGCGAAGGCCAACTGCAGACTATCGACCACCGAGCGCGGCAAACCATTGGCCAGCAGCGGAGACTGCACTCCGGCACTCGCCGGCTCCGAACCCGAGCCCTGACCAAAGACCGCGTTCAACATCAGGTTGTACCCTGTCGAGGCCGGGGAATCCGCCTGGAACACGCGAACCAGGACGTTGTAGCCTTGATTTGCATATACCTGCAATGCACTTGAGGCTTCCTGCAGAAAAGTCCAATCGGTTTGCGTCAGCGGCGACAGGATCTGATAGAAGCTGTCCTGCAACGGAGGAAGCAGAGCGCCTCCTGAGAGCCATACAGCGGATCGAAGCAACGGGTTGGTATTAGAATTGTCCGGCTGAAAGTTTCCAGCACTCTTTGCGGCGAGGGAAAAACCCAAGTTGAGAAGGTAATTCATAGTCATCTCCTTTATGTGCAAAAGTTCTTATTTGCAGGGTCCTCGAGTTGCGGTCGAGTCTTATCCTCGATAAGTCAAAAGTCAAGGAAAATCAATCTTGGCGAGTCACCGGGCGGTCTTGTCTTCGGCGGCGTTAAGGATTTGCAGATGATAGCGTGGATCGGCGCGAAGCGAGATGAATTCCGGTTCGTTCTTGATGTCATTCAGGCCTTCGCCAGCCTGCACCGCCGCGAGGAGCGAATTCAGAGCCTGGTCCCGCTCACCGCACAGTTCATAAACAACGGCGGAATCGTAAAGGACCGTCGGGTCTTTGCTGGGCGTTTCCTCCAGTGGCTTCAGAGCGCGCAGTGCAGCGCTCTTGTCTCCGGACTTCGCCAAATACATTGCCAAGTCCGCTTTGAGATCAGCTTGCGCGGGGTTTTTGACGATTTCTTCCTTCACTAGTTGGATGGCCTGCTGGTACGCAGCCTTTGCCTTGTCCTTCTTCCCGCTGGACCAGCGATAGGCGTCGCCCAAATTGGCCCAGCTGTCAAAATTGTTCGCGTTAAGAGTCAGTGTTTTCTCAAACGCAGGGACCGATTCGTCATATTTGCCCTGGTAGAACAAGATGGTTCCCAGATTCGTGTACACGTCGGCGTCGGGTTTGATTTCGATGGCGTGCTGGAGCGCAGCTATGGCGTCATCGTCGCGTCCAAGCATGTGGTACACCGCTCCCAGGTTCCGCAAAACAGAAACGCTGTCGGGTTCAAGTTTGCGGGCACGCTCGAGGTCTGACGCGGCTTCCTGATACTGCCCTACCTGAAACGCATTCACGCTCTGGTCCATGGCGATCCGCCAGTCGTTCGGATCCAGTTGCGCTGCTTGCTTCAATTCTTCGCGCGCGGCTTCTCCCTTGCCGGTCTTTTGAAAAAGAATACCCAGCCAGCGATGAGGCACAGAACTCTTGGGATCCAACTGGGCAGCCGTGCGGAATTGCTGCTCGGCATCAGCGGCGTTCCCAGAAACCATTTCGACAACCCCTAAAGAGACGTGGCCAGCGGCCAAGTAAGCGTCCAGGCTGACCGCTTTGTGGGCATTCTCCGAGGCCAGCTTCACCCACTGGGGATCAGGGTTCGAACTGTTCTTCTGATAATACGCTTCGCTCAGCGCGGCGTAGCTGGCGGCGGATTGCGGACTCAACTGAATCGCCCGATCCAAGAGTTTGATAGCGTTATCGACATTGCCCTCGCGATCCCAATGATCCAAGTCCTGCCGGGCATGCCGATAGAGCGCGTAGGCATCGTCTTCCGCTGGCGTTTCTTGCGTTCCGGCGGGTTGAGCGATCTTCGGCTTTCTCACCCAGCGCCAGCCCCCGATCGTCGCCAAAAGCAATAGCACGAGGAAGCCGGCGGCCATCCATACTTGCCGTTTCGAGAAGCGCCCCAGCCAGGAACTCGGCGCCCGGGCCATATCAATCGTCGCGTCACTGGGATGCCAGGTCAGCGGCCCATCCACCAAGCCCACGGCCCCTCGCCGCAACTCGCTCCCGACTTCGGCCATGGTTTGAACTCGCTTCTCGGTTTTTTTCTCCAGCATGCGCGAAATCAAGGACACCAGAGGCTTGGGAACATCGGGTCGCATCTGGGTTAGATCTCGCGGAGGGCTGAAGTGAAGGTTGTGCAGCAGCGCGATCGAGTTCGGTCCGATGAAAGGCAAATGGCCGCTGAACATTTCGAACATCACGATGCCGAAGGAAAAAATATCGGAGCGCGCATCCACCGGCTCTCCGCGCGCCTGCTCCGGAGACATATAAGCCACGGTCCCTGTCACCGCGCCCGGTTGGGTCAAGGTGAACTGGTTGGTTCGTTCTGCATCGCTAAGCTCGCTGTCCCCGGTCGCCATATTGGGATTGAACTTGGCCAGACCGAAGTCGAGCACCTTGACCAGGCCATCCTCGGTGACCATGACGTTTCCCGGCTTGAGATCGCGATGAACAATGCCGGCGGCGTGCGCCTTGGTAAGTGCGTCCGCGATCTGAATGCAATAACGGATGGCTTCGCTCAATTCGAGCTTGCGATTCTTCAGCACCGACGAAAGCGTCACCCCGCGCACGTACTCCATCACGATGAAGTCGGTGTTGCCCTCGGAGTTGACTTCGTAAATAGTGATGATGTTGGGATGATTCAGCGCCGAAGCCGCCATGGCCTCGCGCTGGAAGCGCCGCCTGGCAGTCTGGGTGAGAGGCCGATCCGTGGGAAGAACTTTGATGGCAACGTCGCGGTCAAGCCGGGTGTCATGCGCGCGGTAGACCACGCCCATCCCGCCTGCCCCAAGATCCGCGAGAACGTCGTAATGCGAGAGCCTTCGGCCAATCACGGCTTTGTCCCTCGATCATACGCCAAGCAAGATTTTACACTCAAGCGGCCGCGGTGAAACAAACGGGTCATCTTGCGTGAAGACTGCTTCGCCCAGTTCGCGTGTTAATGTCGAGTCTGGGTGAGAACCGGAGCTCGCATGTCGACCGCGTCAGCAATACTCCGCCAGATGTGTCCCAGATGTCGCTCTGCCAGAATCTTCCGCAAGTCGATCGTCACTGGGTTCCCCCGCATGCACGAGTGTTGTCCAAATTGCGGCTTGAGGTTTGAACGCGAACAAGGCTATTTTCTTGGGGCCATGTACATCAGCTACGGCTTGGCTTTGATCACGATTGTTGCATTCGGATTGTTGCTGTGGGCATCAACTGCATGGTCGCTGCAGAAAATCACCTTGTGGGCAATTTTGTTGTTTTTACCTTTGGCGCCCACGCTGACATTGTTCTCGCGCGTACTTTGGATTTATCTGGATCGGGCGATCGACCCGGAATAGGGTTCCGCCAGACATGAGACTGGAGCAACTCATGGCGCGATCAATCGGGCCACTACGGTTCGTAAACTGAACTGCCCAATCCGGCTTTGCGCGCGGATTCCTGCATATCCTCTAGCTGCTTCTTCTGTTGGTCCAGCTGTTTTTGCATTCGTTCTACTTCGTCCTGCTTGCGAACCTGCCCTTCGTTGTACTGAACGCAGTTCGCGACACAATTGGGTCCGGCAAAATGGATCGAGGAATTCAGTTTGTCGATTTGTGACTGTAAGGACGCGATCGAATTCCTTTGCGTTTCAATCTTCGCCTTCCACTGCTCGGCGGCGTGAATGTCGTTGGACGCAGGCGCTGTGGGCGCAGTGTCGTGTTCGTCAGTGCTGACGGAAGTGGTTGATTCCGGCTCGGTCCGAGCGGGAAGGTCCTCGTTCGTGAGCACTTTGCGTTCGGTGTGCGCATCCTTTGCCTGCTTCTGGCGCTGCTCGCGAGCCACATCCCCAAGCGATTGGCCGTAACTGCCTGCAATTAAAAAAAAGACCACACCCATCACCGCGACGATTTTGTACGCCTGACGCATGTAACGACTCCCAATCCTAGACGAGCAGATCGATCTCCCATGCTATCGCCGGAGCCTTCCTGTGACGACGTTACTGTCGTCCCGAGACTAACGAGGACCGCCAGCAGCAGCCGCGAAGAGGCTTAAGAATGCAGCCCACGACGCAACCGGTGGGTACGCAGTTGGAAATCGGCAAGCCCTAGCGGCGCGAAAGAGGATTCACGACAGGCGCTCGACAACCCTACCCTTGGAATCCGTACCTCTCCGAGTGGTACCATCCTTCCGACAACCATGAAAAACCGACACTTCCTCCCTGCTCTAGCTGCATTGTTCCTAGCTTGCATTCTCATAGCTCAGTCCCAGACCGAAACAGCCCACCCCATCGTGCTGCATGCGGCGCGTCTGCTCGACATCGAAAACGGACGCATTTTGAAACCCGGCGAAGTGCTGGTTCAAGGCGAGCGGATCGCAGAAGCCGGTTCTAAAGTGGCCCACCCTGCGGGAGCGGAGATCATCGATCTGGGCGACAGCACGTTGCTCCCCGGACTGATCGATGCCCACGTGCATCTATTTCTGCACCCCGGCGCCGAGGACTTGCAGACCGTCGAGGAGTCCGTGCCCCAAAGGACCATCCTCGCCGTTCTCGCGGCTCGGGCCGATCTCATGGCCGGCTTCACCGCGGAGCGTGACATGGGCACCGAGGGCGCCGGCTCCGCTGACACAGCCGTGCGCAATGCAATCGACCAGAGTCTGGTTCCGGGACCACGCCTGCGCATCAGCGGGAATGCCGTGGACATTCTCGGCGGACATGAGGACGCCAATCATTTCAATCCCGCGCAACACGTGCTGTCGAACGCGACTTACGCGAACAACGCGGCCGAACTCGTGACCGTAATTCGCGAGCAGCTCAAAGAGGGCGCTGACTTCATCAAGATTTATGAGACCGGGCCCGACGTGGTTCGCGATGGCCGCTTCTCCACCATTTACCAATACACGGAGGCCGAACTCAAAACCGCTGTCGATGAAGCCGCGCGTTCCGGCAAGCGCGTTGCGGTCCATGCCACGGGAGAACCCGGCACACTTTATGCAGCGCAGGCCGGCGTCGTTTCTATCGACCACGCCAACCAACTCGGCGACGAGACCATGCGGATCATGCGCGAAAAACAAATCTTCGCCGTGCCCACATTCACCATCTTCGAATACTTTTCCGAACACGCCGACTCACCCGAACAGAGAGCGCATGATCGCCAGATGCTCGACTTGCACGGAATCGAGTTTCGCAAGCAGCTTGCGGCCGGCGTCCCCATGGCAGTTGGATCGGACGTCGGACCGTTCCCCCACGGCACGCAAGCTCGCGAGTTCGAACTGATGGTGAAATATGGCATGACCCCGCTAGCGGCGCTACAGGCCGACTTACTGAATGGAGCCAAGTTGCTCGGCTGGCAAGGCCAGATCGGCGAGCTGAAGCCCGGCCATTTCGCCGACGTAATCGCTGTCCCCGGAGACCCATCACAAGACATCACCGTGCTCGAAAAAGTAAGCTTCGTGATGAAGGGCGGCGTGCTGTACAAGAAATGATTAGGTTAAGACTGCGAGTCGGTTTTCTATGTTCGAAGTTTATTAGAAACCCTACTCCGACCGCCCCAGCACCTGCCGCAAAATCAGCAGCTCAATCTCCCGGCGCGATTGCCGGATCTCTTGAATCTCATAACGCCAGCGCTTGATCTCCAAATCTTTTTGCTGGAGGTAGGCTTCATGTCTCTTCAGGAAAAGCGCCAGTATCTCGTCCTCGCGCGAAAGCATCCCCCCATGCGCGGCAGCGGGAATAACACCGGCTCTAGCCTCGAGCGACTCCGCTAAGCCATGCGGCTCGGCAGCGATGTCCATTTCTGTACCGTCGCTCGGCAGCAGTCCCACAAATTCCAATCCGAAACAATAGCCGTTGCGATCGCGCACTGACGCAGCGACCCGAAGTCGACTCGACGTCTGGAACTCTATCTCCATCAAATCACCCGGCTGCAGCGGCACGCCTCCATAGAGCGCCATTCCGCCCTGGCTGATCTCGGTGGTTAACCCGGGCACAATAATTTCCGAAGTGTCGTTGGGAGTAATGATGCGGACCGGCAGCTTCACCTGGTGTCGCGGCCAACGTCGAGTGTTTGGGGGGGCCATCGCTATTTCAGTATTTGCACCTGGAAGAGATAGAGAGCGCAACCCAGCCCGAGGATTCCCAGGGCAAACGCTCCCGCGGCAACTTTGAAGAGCCGTCCGCGCGGTCGATTCTCAGAGTTCGAAGCCGCCCTGAGCTTTTCCATCCATTTTTGTTCAGCCGCATCCGCATTCGCACTGTTCAGATTCAAAGATGATTGAATGGCTGCTCCCAGTCGGCGGCGATCGTCCACCGGAAGCGAAACAAAGCGAAATGGCTGTTGTGTGCTGGTCAGCGGGCTCAGCATTTCCGCAGCGCCCAGTACGGTTCCGGCGTGAGTCAGGAACATCACCTTCACCTGCGAGCCCTGATCGATCGGGCTAGGCAGGGAAAGCAATCCACCGTTCACAGAAAGTACCTGCAGTTTGCCAGAAGCGCGTTGACCATCTTGAAATCGAAGGACTGCGGGCGTGAAGTCTGCGAGATTGATTCGCGGCGCGCGCAGTGGAGCGTGCAGTTGGGAGAGGCCGTCCATATTCCATGCCAGTATGGAGCGCACCCGCTACCAACGGGAGATTACGAAAGGAGTTGTACGAATTCCATCTTCCAAGTTCGGGCTTATGCGCCTGCTTTCGTAATGTGCGTAATCTCTCGCCGCGTGGCATAGTTGAACTCGTAATGGCCGATTTCCCCCACACCAGACGAAAAATCCGTGCCCCTCGCGTCAATCTGTGGGGAACCGTTTCCGCGACAATTCAACTGGAAAATGGCCGGCAACTGTGGGCCAAAATGCTCCGGCTTTCGACCACCGGAGGCTTGCTTGAACTTCCCAATTGCCTCGATGAGGGAGTGACCGTAAACCTGACCATGCACCTCGGCTCCAGCGCAGTGCGCGGGAAGGCCGCGATGTTGTTCCCAATGTGCGCCACGCAAGGCTATCTGCAACCCTTCCGCTTCACCGACATGCGCGACCAAGAACGATTCGCACTTCAGGCTGAAATCCGAGAATTGCTGCGCCAAACCAGGCTGCTGTCAACGGGACGCCGCACCTTCGGCTTGATTCGACCCCGATTCCTTCCGAAATCGCTCTGAGTTAGCCGGGCTTCCGATCCTCCACCAACAACCCGCTCCGTGGGACTATAAAGGAAGAAGAAACGAGTCCGCAGCACTGGACTTGATTTCCCTAATGCGAGTTGCCCGGACACCGCAACCGAGGTTACGCAACCCAGGAGACAGCAACGATGACCTCTTCACCCACCAGAAAACACGCGGGCCCTGGGCCAGCAACTGACCAGCCCTCGATCCCCGAGCCTACATTCGCCGAGCGTACGCGTACCCTGATGTACCTTGGTCGGATTGGCAGCCTCTCGACTCTTTCGCGGAAACAATCGGGGTTCCCGTTCGGATCCGTGATGCCCTACGGGTTGGACGATCGCGGCCGACCCATCTTCCTTATCAGCACCATGGCTATGCACACCCAGAACCTGCAGGCCGACCCTCGCGCCAGCTTGCTCGTGACTCAAGATGCCGCTGACGGTGATCCGCTCGGCGCATCCCGCGTGACTTTAGTAGGAAACGTTCAGCGAATACCAGAATCGGAGGTCGCCGAAGCTCGCGCGCTCTATCTGGCACGCTATGCCAACAGCAAGTACTGGGTGGACTTTGAAGACTTTTCTTTTTACCGCATGGAGGTGGTGGATGTTTACTACGTGGGCGGTTTCGGAGTCATGGGTTGGGTTTCTGCCTCCGAATATAGCGATAGTCAACCTGATCCTCTGTCCGACTCCATGGTCGAAATCATCCAGCACATGAATGCCGACCACAAAGATGCGCTCGTCCTGTTGGCGCGAGAATTTAGTCGGATTGAGTCGCAGGAAGCGACCATGACCGCCGTCGACCGCCTCGGCTTTCATGCCCGGTTGAAAACCCAGGAGGGAATGCGCGGTACCCGCATTCCCTTCTTACGCGAAGTGCGCAACGCGGGTGAGACGCGAAAAGTCCTGGTCGAAATGGTGCAGCAAGCCCGCGCGCAAACGAAATAAATCTCGATCAAGCTGCTGAAAACCCGATCTTGGCATTTGCTTGGCTGGAGCACCACTTCAGCGTTTGCAGAAAAACGCCGAAATCGGCGACCGGGAGCCTTGAAGGGGCGCGGCTTCAAGCCGCGCCATACATCGTTTTCAAGGAGTTGCGGCACGGCTAGGAAGCCGTGCTCCTTCAAAACTCCGACGCCGAGAGTTTTTCTGCAAGCGCTTCAGCGCTGCGGTAAATGCTCTCCAATCAGTGAAGCCTTTAGCCGCTGAGGTCGCGACTTATTGCTGGACCTTCGCCCGCCGCGCGAAGAGCTCGGATCCCTCGCTTCGCTCGTGATGACAACAACTGAAACCTTAGTTAGCAAGACGGGGGGCGAGCGAACTCGCCCCCTAAATGGGCTTAAGCTGCGGATCTTTTGGATCCGCCAGCCTGCGCAGCCGCCGTTGCCTGTCCTGCGGGCTTTCCCGTGAGTGCCGCCAGCAACTGGGCCCCATCCGGACTGCCAAGTCCGGTGCACGCATCCCATCCCGGACCTGCGCTAAAGGCGCCGTTGTTGCCTTGAGTAACGTCATGAAATCCCGACGCTTCGACCGCCTGCGTGTAGATCAACGGGTTGAGATACCCGATTGGTTTTCCCGTCTGCTGATTGATGAGCACCACCAGCGCTGCCCACAAAGGCGCAACCGCACTGGTGCCGCCGAACACAGCACTCTCTCCATCGACCAGAATGTTATACCCGGTATTTGGGTCGGCATCGCCGGAGACATCCGGCACGCCTCGCCCTCCCCCGGTTATGCCGAATGCGCTCTGCCAGGTTGGAAGCGGGAACACGGCGCTATATCCGCCGCCACCGGCTCCTCCACTGGGCTGGTCGTTCCAGACTGTTTCGTTGACGATTTGATCGTTCGAAGCTTGTAGTGTAGTCCCACCACAGCCCAGCACGAACGAATCGGAGGCCGGAAAATCCACATGGTTATTGCCGTCATTCACTCCGTCGGACGAGCCATTATCACCCGAGGCCACGCAAACGGTAACGCCCATGGCCGCGGCCGCCTGGAAAGCTTCGTCATAGTTAGTGAGCGACTGCGCCGTCCATTGCGACTCGGCTGAGCCCCAGCTGATCGAAATGACCGACGGTTGATTGGTGCTGTCGTGGGCTGCCGTGGTGATCGCGTCCAGAAAACCTTGATCCGTGTTCGGAGCAAAATAGACCACGATCTTCGCCGCCGGTGCAATCGCGCACGCAACTTCAATGTCGAGCATCACTTCACCATCAGCGCTGTCCGGAGTGCTTGGGCTGTTGCCGCCTCCATCCACAGACACCGAGATGACTTGCGGCACATTGATATTGAGTGAGCCAAAATAGTTGCTCAGGTCATCCAGCTGAAACCCTCCACCTAACTCAATGATCCCGATGCATTGGCCAGTTCCGTCTCCCTGCGGGTAGTCATAGATTTTCGCTACTTCATTGGGATCGTGCGAGGCCGTGGCGGCATGACTCTTGATTCCGGGAGTCTGGGGCAACCGTCTGAAATGCGGTTCTGCCTGAGGCCGGTTGTCGAGACCAAAGACTCCTTTAACGATCTCCGCATACTCCGTGGGCACGCTGATGGGGCCGGTACGGCCGCGGAAATTTCCCTTCGGGTGGCTGTACTCTTTCAGTTCCACGTTAAACGCTTTTTGCAGATTGCTTACGGTTCCCGACAGGATTACGGTCCGGCGCGCAAGTTCCGTACCGGTTTCGTGAACCTTCAGGTTGAATTCCTGTGCGAACTTCTTTATTTTTTCCAGATCAGCGGGATCGGCACCGTAGGTACTCTCAAACTCAGTGCGTGACATGTGCTTGAAACCGGGCTTTTCCAGTTCACTCTTTAATTGTTTGTGCTTGGCCTCCGATTTCGAGCGCAGTCGTATGGAGACTTCGACGACCTGGTCCGGATGGGCGTTGTGAATCAGGCGCGCACCACGGACCGGCTTGCGTTCACTGCCAGTAACGACGCTATATTTTTCTGCGGAAGTCACAACTGCTCCTTCGTTCGGGGGAAACAGACCGGCTGGGAATAGATCGCGACAGGAGTCGCACTGGCGAGGGAAGTCCGAGGGTCGTCCCGCCGTTCACAGAGTCCCGAATCGAGCCGAGAATATCAGAAACTTGAAAATTATCAATACCAATTTGACGGAA
>Ga0207060_10224_pt1 | contig 19566 bp, 17 predicted proteins | sample Alteio_BWMinCont_30_FD_153270 | JGI IMG/M metagenome (GOLD analysis project Ga0207060, IMG submission 153270) | Enriched cells from forest soil in Barre Woods Harvard Forest LTER site, Petersham, Massachusetts, United States -... | ecosystem: Environmental > Terrestrial > Soil > Temperate forest >...
GCTCCATCGTTTGATCTTCGCAATAACAAAACAATCTTCGGAGGTTAATCTATGCCTTACCATGCCACGAAACAATCTGTGTCTAACCGGGGCGTGCCGCCGGATAAGTTCCTCGATGAACTCGTCGCCTGGGGCAAGGCTGCGCCAGAGGAGATCTTTGCCCCCAATGCCGCAAAAGACGTCTATTCGAACATTTCTGGAGTCCTCGGCCCCTGGCAGGGTGTTGGCCATCGTCGCGCCGTGATGTTGGAAGTGATGCGAGTTCTTGCCGGATTTGAATCTTCGTGGAGCTGGAACGCAGGTCGTGACACAAGCAACCCAGCTTCGGTAACGCCAGAGACGATCGAAGCTGGGGCCTGGCAGGTCAGTGCGAATTCGATGGGCTTTGGGCAGGAACTTAAGGATCTCGTGCTTGACAGAACAGGCTCGCTCGACGGGAATGTCTTTCAGGCGGCGATGAAGCAAGACCATTCCCTAGCGATGGAGTATATCGCCCGCCTGCTGCGTCGCACTGTTAATCACAATGGCCCTGTTAAGCGACACGAAATAGATTCATGGCTGCGAAAAGATGCCGTTACGGAGTTTCTAAGTTTATTGAGTGAGTCTACCTAACGAGCGCTTTGCCCTTTTGGCCAAGCGCGCAGTAGATGCAGCTATCCCCCATGCGGAGCGTTTCTGTCTTGCACTTTTAGGGGTCTCAATGATCTTAAGGCCTCAGCTCGCTTGCCACACCGTGCATAGCCAATCCCAGCCAACGCAAAGCTTCGGATTTCGAAACCTTGCACCCTGCTAGTAGTTCGCGGAGTATCTTCAAAACTCTCGCTCACTCAGATGTAAGGCAGCATTCGACGTACGAGTGCTTAATCCGTGAAGGGACTCCAAAGGAGGGAAGTCGACATGGGCCAACAATTTAGAGTTTTAGATTCACAGAGTCACGTGCGTTAGAGAGGCCAGCAGCGGCTTTCTCATTGGCACGCATGGAAATGGCAACATGATTCTCGGTGCCGCGACGATCAAACCGAATGGGCGCACAACAAAGATTTCAACCATCAAGATCGGCAGCTTTGAAGGTGCCGGCCATCGCGGGAGGAGCGTTAATATGCGCTTTGTACCAGATCGAGCGACGACTGAATCGTTTACGGGCGGGAAGCTCAGACTTTCATGTGCGAATTCCCGAACTCACGATGGAACGCCACCGATTGCCTCTTCAGACCGGACAAAAGCCTGCGATACTCTGGAACGTTGCGTAAGTTGCTGAGATGCGGGTCATCTCGAAAAACAAAGTAGTGCGGGAAACCGGTCTCGCTCGCTCGGCGCAGCCAAGCGACTGCGGAATCAGTCTTCCCAAGAACTGCAAACGCCGCGGCGGCTGTGTGAGCCACATGATGCGAATAGGTGAATAATTGTTTGCTCCGGGTCGCGGACCGCAATGCCACCTCTGCCCTTTCTACATCGCCGCGCTTCGCGAATAGAAGTGCTTCCCAACTGCTTACCATTGGATTGGCTGGCGCGATTTGTCGAGCGAAGTTGATTTTGTCTTCTGCGTCATTCAAATCTCCGGTATAGAGGGGCACCGCCGGGAAAAAAAGCGCGGCATAAAAATGTGACGGATCGGTGGCGAGCGCCCTTGAATGATATTTATACGCAGTCTCGAAATCCCACGAGTACATCGCGACGTGGCCAATCCCCATCATGGCCAGCGGGTCTTCTGGATTAACCGCAAGAGCAGCATTGATCGCTCGATTGGCTTCTTCATGAAGGCCGACGTGGAAAAGATACATCCCCTGCCAAAACTGCGCCTGCCTGCAACCAGGGTTGAGGCGCAACGACTTTGTTATCGAACGGAGCGCATCACGAATCTTAAAGTGCGGCGGACTCCACTGAATCCGTGCGTGAACGCAGTAGGCCTCTGCATTTCCGGGATCCAGGGTCAGGCACCTGCGTACAGCGTGCTCCGCCTGTCGCAGCCAATGCTCACTAGGTTCGAACAAGGTGAACATTCGCATGCAAGCGTCCGCCAACTGACTCCACGCGTCTGCAAACTGCGCATCCAGACGGAGGGCTTCTTCCAACAAAGTTATCGACGAGCGCACTTCCCACCGGCTGAAATGAGACAGAGAGGCAACGGCGCGCAGAAAGAGCTCGTACGCGATTGGATTGTTTGTCGGCGGTTCCTGCCCGGTAGCAGGTTTGAGAGCAAGTCCGAGCACGGATGCCACATTGTCGGCTATGGAATCTTGCAGCTGAAACAGCTCCGTATCGTCTGCGTCGTGTTTTGCGGACCTTAGGGAGCGACGGCTGCTAGAGTCCCAGACTTGGACGTGTACCCGAATTCTCGAGCCTACTTTTTGAATGCTGCCTTCCACGCAGATGTGGGTGTTTAGCTCGCGCGCGGCGAGAAGTGGATCCACTGTTCGGTTGGCGTAACGCATGATGCTGTTCGTCGGCCGAACAATGATTTCCTGATGAGAGCTGAGTTGATTAATAAGTGCATCCGCCAGTGCGAGGGATAAAAACTCGCTCCCTGGATCCGGAGTTAACAGGCGAAAGGGCAAAATCGCTAGGGTGCGCTTGTTGCCCTGCACTGGAAATATGATTGGTCCGACTTCGAACTCCCGCTCAGCAGCGGCCAGCTCAACTTGTATCTCATATGCGGACTGATACCTCGCTTCGGGTTCCTTTGCAAGCAGCCGCTTTACTACGCGCGCCAACCACTCACCCAGACCATTGGTGGATGGTGTCATATCGGGTATGGGTTGATGAAGTATTTGTTCTATTAATACGGCAGGTGATGGAGCGTCGAACGGTCGCGATCCCGTGGCAAGCTCAAAAAGTAATACACCGAGCGAATACAAGTCGGCGCGACTATCGATGCGCGAGGATCGAAGCGCTTCGGGTGCAGTGTAGGCCAGAGTCGCTGCAAAGCATCGGCCTCGTTCCGGGTCGCAGATCTTCTCAGACTGAAGCCTTATCCTATTTGTCGTTACGGTGAATTGGCGCGCAATTCCGAAATCGAGCAGCTTCACTTTTCCGTTGGATAGCACCATGACATTTTCCGGTTTGACATCGCCATGGATGATGCCCTCAGTATGAGCCGCATACAAAGCTTCAGCAATTTGAGCTCCAATGCGAAACACTGTTTTCAGTTCCAGCGGTAGTGCTTTGAGTAAGGATCGCAGGTTCGTGCCAGACAATAACTCCATGACAATAAAGTGTTCGCCGTTGTGCTCCCCGACTTCATAAATGGTGACAATTGATGGGTGGTTTAGTGCCGACGCCGCGCGAGCCTCCGCAAGAACAGCAGATCCGGCACCGCCGAGTGAAGCTTTTCCCCCAGTCAGGATCTTGATCGCGACTCGGCGTCGCAGACGTGTATCGTACGCCTGAAAAACCACTCCCATGCCACCGCGACCCAACTCCGCTTCGATCTGATAGTGAGATAGGGTTGTGCCAATCCTAGGACCCGATTCTTCCACACTGCGATCCTCGTCCGAGGGCGAAACCCGACTTCCGTCGAGAGCCAATCGCTGTAGCAAAAAGTCCCCCATCTGATCGTGCCAGTTGGCTCGTTCGATCACCTCTTCCGCAAGATGGATATCATGCGGGCAGGCCTTGTGCAGATAATCATGCCGCTCTTCGGGAGCGAGCCGCACAACTGCTTCGAAGAGACTCATGAACAACTGGTCGCGCTCGGCGTTGGATCGCATTGCTAGTCGTAGAGGCGGCGATAGAGCCATTCGCGGGCTTTCAACCAGGAGCGCTGCATACTCCGTAGAGGCAGGCCGAGTGCCTGAGATGTTTCTGCGTCCGTCAAACCAAGGAAAAATTTGAATTCAACAATCGCCGCCTGTTCTGGATCGAGCTTGTGCAACTCGTCAAGGATTTTATCGATTGCAATTGCCGTTTCGAGACTCGACGAGTGTGCCGGGATCTCCTCAATCAGCCCCTCTACGGGCTCAAATCTTGCATTCGGCCGTGCGCGGGCATAATCAATCAGACATCGACGCATCGCCATGGCAGCGACCGAAAAGAAATGGCGGCGATTTTGCCAATTTTGATCCTTGGCTTTTATGAGGCGCAGGTAAGCTTCATTGAGCAGGGCAGAGGACTGGAGTGTATGCCCCTTGCGCTCCCGACCCATGAAGTAACGTGCAAGTCGCCGCAGATCGGGTAAGACCAAATCAACTAACCGAGCCTCAGCTGCTGCATCCCCAGTCTGCCAAAGTTTGAGAAGGGTGGTAACCTCTCCCGTTTGAGACTCCATAGGGATGACCCTCCGCCCTTAAATCCAGAAGAGATTATCGACAAATCTGCACCCAAGACGCAACCCCGCGAGATCGCCCAACTGCTTCAATGCGCTCATTACCTATCGAGATCGATCTTTGTCTTCGCCAATTGGCCGTAAATCGGCTTAGCGGATGAATGACCCATAGCCGGCCCTTCTTAGTTGACGACAAATCGATGATGCACGCATGTAGGCGCGTAGCACATCGCCATGAGGTCCCCAGTTGCGCCCTCTTGAATTGTCCCTTCGCACGTCTGGTGGAGCAAGATACGCGCACAGTTAGCGGCCGGTGTTTTCCCCTAACGTGTCATCTATCATGCGCGACTGCAATCCACATCGGATGGGCGCAGCGTGGGAGCGTAACCGGAGTAGTGTCCCAAGAACTGGAAATCGTGGAGAACTTCCTCTCCATTGAGCAGGTGAGCTTCGCCGATCGGCCTGCGCCTCGGGATCAGGGATTCCAACATCAGAGGTATATGGTGTTGCGATAGGACGTGCCTCGTTGGCGGACCGATTATCCGCCGCGCATCCCGTAATCAGGAGTAAGTGAGGCTAACCTATATATAAGGTTATCTCCTTGTCAGAGCGGGGCAATCCATCAAGCCACTGAAAACAAAATGGATACGCACTGTACCCGCATTTGTACCCGACCTGTCTGAACGAGTGAGCGCCGCTCCTCGCAAAACCACTGAAAATAAATAGGATAGATGGTGCCGGGAGGGGGAATTGAACCCCCATGGATGTGAATCCGGCGGGTTTTGAGTCCAATCCTTGGGAGATTGCAGCAAGCTGCACGTCAATGCACGGATTCGCATAACCTACACAGAATAAAAGACCTGCGTGCCATTTCGATTTTGCAGGATGTCGCAGTAAATGGCAGTAACGTCGGCGGCGAACATGCACCAGAACATGCACTGAATCAGTGAATCTTTGCGCCCCGATGGGATCTAAACACGTGTTATCGCCGTGAAAGAAACCGATCAACTCGCAACACTAAGGCACTGCTGAGAATCAGAATGCATCGGAACGAATCCCAGCAACAGCAACGAACACCTTAAGTGCTCCGCAAATGTCCGCGGCCGTTTACAGATGCTTGACGCCAGTCTCCGGATAGCCGGTTATTCACTCAAGTGGTTCAATAAGAATTGATGACCTCGGCAGCTCAATGAGCGTGTTGGCCTTCCATCCCATCTGTTATCGCCATTCCAGGAATTGGATTGGCATTCACTGGTAGGCGCGACTCCGGCAAAATTCGCAGGTGACCACGCCCTGAGCCGAATCGTGAAACATTCGTGTGAAACCACACGCCTGTGTGTGTGTAGCAGCCTCTATGGATACTGCCTCCTCGCTTTTGTAGGCTACACATGCCGAGTTCCACGGGCTGGCACACCACGATCAAAAAGGGAGTAAGAATCCATGAACAGCTTTCGCAAGCTCTACATATTGGTTTGCCTCGTTGTATGCGTGATGTGCTCGTCCAGAGCATTCGCACAGATACAACAGGGGTTGCTCCCCGGCAAGTCCACAACAGTCCGCAATCGGGCCCTGATCACCCTGCCCACAGCTCAGGACAGCACTACATCCGGACCTACCGTAAATCTCCAGTTCCCACAGGGAACGCGCACGGACTCGGTCAAAGCTGTTCTTATGGAAAAGATGTCAGCGACCAGTTTCATGACAAGAGTTGTTCCGACGGAGTGTGCCTCTCGGCGGTATTAACGAAGACAGATGGCATGCGGGACGGCAACAACGTCCTCTATGCTACGGCCAATAATGAGGGCGGAACAGCGTCCAGCGCGCGCATGGATTTCGACGGGGCTCAGCCCAAGGAGAACACGGGAGGGATAAGGACTTTGACTCTCTCCAACAGTGCGGTTCAATCTTCGGATACTTCGTCCACTTTACCCACGGTGAGTAGTTTTCTGCCCCCTTCCATTCCATTCAGTACTCTGATTCGGGCGGGAGCATCAACGAGTGGAAACTGGATCCAGATCGGCAGCCAACTCCAGCTGCCGATCGGCGACTGCGCGTCAGTCTACAGTGTCATCGCCCTCGACAGGCAAACATTGCAGCCGAAAACCAGTGCTCCGGAGATTTCGCCTCGATGTTTCGCCAGCTCCAGCACGCTGGTGCCCTACCTGCAAAGTTTGGCAGGGTTGAATGACTTGGTTATCGTCGGCACTCTTCAAGGCCAGCAGACGGATGCGGGTTCATTCGTTCCACAAGATCCCAGCTCCGTACCGTTCGATGCAAGTTCGATTGGGCCGCGTCTACAATTGCCAGGGGCTGTCCGGGTACGACTATCCCTTGTTGGAACTGAACTTCAGATACCCCTGTTGGTTGCCTGTTATAATGACAGCACGTCTCCAGCAAGGAGTGATGAGCCTTGCCGCTTCGAATCACAGCCTGTCTACTTCTTTTAGGAATAACTGGATTGCTCCTCAAAGAACTCAGTCTATTCGTCTTTTCAAAACTGCCATTTGCTTGCTCTTATCTTCCTCGCAAATTGAATCTCCAATACGTTTTTTGGGGAGTAACATTAATCGTGCCGCTCCTAACTATCCCATTCGCAAGCATCGAGCTCAGTTCGATGTCTCACACTAATACAAAGGGCTGCGGACCGTCCAATAGGAAGGAAGCAACGAATGAAAGACCACCTGCTCTTCATCGCACCCACTTATCCTGCGCGTTCCGGACACGGCGGAGCCATGAGAGCCCGGGTGTTTGCCACAGTATTTGCAGAGATTTACGACGTCTCTCTTTTGGTTTTGAATCTCTGGGCTCGTGAAAGCAGACTTGATCCTTCGCTCCGCACCACCTTTTTCAGCGTCCAACACTTCACCACTGCCGAGCTTGAGAAGTATCGAATGACACGGAGTGTAGTGAATGTGGTGGACCGCCCGGTCGATCATATTCACATCTACAGGTTGCAGATGGTGCATTTCATCCGGAATTATCTATACGTTCGGCCAGACCAGCGGCCGTTATTGACCTTGGACATGGATGATTTTGAATCCCGTATGTACAGTCGATTCGCAAACGTATATGAGCAGCGTGGCGATGTCCCTCGAGCCAAAATGCTCGCTGATCGTGCATCTCGCTTTTCTTCCCTAGAGCGAAGCTCTCTACAAAGCTTTGATCAAGTATATGTCTGTAGCTCTTCTGATCAACTTGCTGTCTCTGATGCCTATTGCTGTGGCAATATCTTCGTGGTGCCCAACGCTGTCGATCTACCCTCACACGAAATTACCGAATCTGTTACCTCAATAGCGCAGATCCTCTTTGTCGGGACTCTCGATTACTTTCCGAATGAGGATGGAATACGGTGGTTCTGTACCGAGGTATTGCCGATTATTCGAACAAAATCGGAGCGCTCAGTTTCAGTAAACATTGTGGGAAGTCGCCCATCCGATGCCGTTCGCAATCTGCAGCAAATCGACATGGTTAAAGTTGCTGCGGACGTTCCTGATCTTGCATCGTGGTACTCGACAGCAACAATGTGCATTGCACCCCTCCGAGCAGGAGGAGGGACGCGCCTGAAGATACTTGAAGCAATGAGCCACAAGAAAGCAGTAATAGCGACTTCCCTTGGCGCTGAAGGGCTCGATCTACTGAATGGCGTGCACATCTCTATCGCAGACTCCTCAGTCGATTTCGCAGAACTATGCCTCATGCTCTTATTTAATGATGAACTAAGAAGAAGTATCGCGTTATCGGGGCATGAGTGGGTGAAAAATCATCACAGCATGGCGCGAACGCAAGAGACAAATCGCAACTGTATCGAGACTGCGAGAAGTTGGCCTCATGCGTGTTTATCTAGTGCTCAGATCTCGATCTGATGACCATCCGTGAAACAAGAACAAAAAGAAGAGGTCTGACCCCAGATCAGGGTTAACTCTTGTCTTTTAATGGATCTTGACGAATATGGGGCCCAAGTCGCAGGTTAAGCCATCGCGCCACAACGAGCGGCCCTGCGAAACGCGCTCTTCGCACGGCAGAGGAGAAGCGCCGTATTGTTGAGGCCACGCTGGTGCCGGATGCATCGATCGCACGAGTAGCCCCGAAAACGGTGTCAACGCCAACCAGGTTTTTCAGTGGCGATGTGAGTACTGGGAACGGCATCGGATGGGCGGCGCCAGGTACGCCTCGAACGCAACTTCTTCCAGTCACAGTTACTGCAGAGCCATGCACCGCCGTAGTGCCGGAACTTGCATCGGTGGCCCCCCTTCCATCTTCTGCATCGATCCACATCGAGTTGCTTGGTCAGGCACTGGTGACTGTAGAAGACGGAGTTTGATCCGGAACTTGTGCGTACTGTGCTTGGGAGCCTCCTGCGTTGATCGAACTCAAGTCAGGTACACGCATTTGGATTGCTGCTGGCTTCACGGATCTGCGACGCGATTCAATAGCTCTCGACGCTGGTCGAGACGGTGCTGGAGCAAGCGCCGTATTCAGGCATGTCTTTTGTGTTCAGGGAAAAGCGCGACGGACTGTGCCTCTTCCAGAAGAGATTAGAGCCTCGGCGCTTCATCTGGCCGCAGGCCACGAGCGGAACCGTGTCTCTGACGCGTGCGCAGTTGTCGACGCTTTTGGAAGGCATTGATTGGCGCCAGCCACAGAGAACGAAGCCATCGAACGCATCGGTCTGCTCTATGACATCGAGCGCGAGATCCGCGACAAGCCCGTTGATATTCGGCTTGAGGTTCGCCAAGTGCGGGCTCGTCCCGCCATCGACGATCTTCATCGCTGGTTGAACAAAACACTCGCAGGCTTGTCACGCAAGTCCGATACTGCGGTGGCAATTCGCTATGCGCTCTCGCGCTGGCGTGCCCTCACGCGTTACCTCAACGACGGTCGCATCGAACTGGACAACTCAGCCGCCGAACGTGCTCAGCGTACAGTGGCTCTTGGCCGCAATTATGTCCAGTTTCAGATTATGCACAGTGCGGGTGTAGGCAGCGGAAAAATGCCTTTGGAATCGAGTTGCGGCTGTTTTCCCGCTGCGCATAATTCAGAGGGTGGCAAGGAATTGCATGAGTTGATCGGGAGGCCTGTAGCGCGTGCTTTTGGCGCCAACGGGCTGCAGTCTCTGAAGTGCCCGTTCCTTCATCGAGAGGTCCGCTTCGATATACATGTGGGTAGTTGAGGGGTTTTCATGGCCAAGCCAGAGCGCGATGACCGTGATATCGACGCCAGACTGCAGCAAGTGCAAGGCTGTCGCGTGCCGGATCGAATGTGGAGACAAGGTGCGCGTCTTCAGGCGGGGATGATCACGCGCCGCCCGAGCAACTGCGAGTGAAAGCCGTTGCGCTAGGTTGGATCTTGTCATGCCGGTTCCCCGACGGTTGGGAAAGAGGCAATCGTGGGCGCCAGAAGTGTTTAGGCGCCGCTTCCAGGATCGAAGTAGAGAAGCCGTCGATCGCCAGAGAGGAACGCTGCGCTGTTTTCGTCCCTTTCCATGAATGTGAACTGCGGGCGTTCCTTCAAGGATCAGGTCCGTGGCCGTAAGGCGAAGAACTTCCGAGACGCGAGCGCCGGTGTTGTAGAGGGTGGTGAGGAGAGCCCGGTCCCGTTGACCGCACCAGGTGTGGGTATCAGGGGCATCGAGAATGGCCTGGATCTCTTCCCGCGAGAGAAATTCCGGCAAAGGGCGGTCGAATCGTTTCATGGGCACAGCCAAGGCATGTTGAATACAGTCCAGCGCCGAGAGATCGTGATGAGCCGCGTACTTCAGGAAAGAGCGCACCGCCGCCAGACGTGCGTTGCGGCTGCGCGGCGAGTTTTTGCGTTCGGCTTCCAGATAATCCAGGAAGGCGAGGATGAACTTCGCGTTCAAATCGGTGAGCAGGAAATGCTGGGGTTCCCTTCCATGCGCCTTTTCGGCAAAGGCAAGCAGCAGGCGGAACGTGTCTCGATAAGCGACAACGGTCCGCGGGCTTACGGCTCTGTGCTGTTGCAAATGTTCTGTGAAGAAGCGTTGGAGGAGAACGGCGAAGGACTGAGCAGGTACAGGCTTATTCACTAGGCCGCCTCCTGCGGGACTCAACGAATCCCTCAAAGTTGCGGCCGGCGACCGCCATGAGGTCCGGGACACCGGTCAAGTACCAGTACGTGTCGGACACCTTGGCGTGGCCCACATAGGTGGCAAGAGCAAGCATCGCATGATCGATATCCGCACCTTGCTCGTGCCATAGCTGTACGCGCCTGCAAATGAAGGTGTGGCGCAGGTCATGAATGCGAGGAAAGGGGTGAGAGCCGCGAGCCTTCCATCCCAGCTTCTTTCGCAACTGCTGGAACGCGTGATGCACAGTCGATTTGGGCAGTGCAGTTCCCGATAAGCCAACAAAGAAGAACGACTTCGGTTCTGCTGGAATCGCTCTCTGCCGGACTACGGCATAGCGGGACAATGCCGCTGTAACGCTCGGGTGCAAGGGGACAAGCCTGGATTTTGCGAATTTCGTCTGGCGAACGGTCAGAACGCTGCGCGCGAAATCCAGGTCTACGAAACGCAGCTTCAATGCCTCGGAAAGGCGCAGTCCGGTGGCGGCAATGAGGCCAAACAGAGTCTTGTAGGTCGCCGGACGAAGAGTTCCCTCTGGCTTGAGTTGACCGGCTGCATGGAGCATATCGGTAATCTCCCGATCGGTATAGATATGAGGTGTGAGGCGCCTTTTCGCCCGGCCAAAGATAGTCTGTTCGGGAATGTAGGTTGCCCGGTCAAGCCGCAAGCAGAATCTTGCGAAGGCCGGATCGTCTGCAGCCGGCGCGCCCAGGTGAATGGGGTTGCCCGTCTTGCGCAGCCCTGAACCCAATCCAGCATGAGTTGTTCAGTGATGGGCCCGCGATGAGCCCGCTGATCCGAAAAGCGCGCAAATCCCATCAGGAGCTTGCCTGGAATTTCCAGGGCGAATCCCGCACTGCGCCGCTCTTCCAAATATGTCTGCACGAGAGACTGCATGGAGGGGAAAGCGGTCATAGCTGCCTCCCCGGCCAGGGCAGAGCGACCGCTTCCAGCCTGCGCAAGTCAACCTTCGTGTAGATCATCGAGGTATCGAGACTGCGATGGCGCAGCAGGTCCGCGATTTCCTTCAGCGGCGCGCCCTGTCTGAGCAGCATCGACGCCATGCTGTGACGGAGAATGTGTACACGCGAATGTGCCGAACCGCAGCGCTGGTAGGCTTCCCGAACCGCACGCCGAACTACGCCGGGGCCGATCGGCACATCGTAAGGAGCGACATGCCGAACAAAGACAGCCCTGTTGGTTGTTCGTGGGCGCTCGGTGCGCAGGTAATCCACGATCGCCTGGCCGACCTTCTCGGGCAGTGGAAGAACGTTGCCGCGACGCAACTTGCCCATCGGGAGCCGGATGGTTCCTTTTTTCCAATCAATGTCATCCAGCCGTAACTGCGCGACCTCGGATGCGCGCAGGCCAAGGTCGGTGAGGCATCGAACCATCGCATAGGCGCGTTTGGGTGAGTGTTCGAGCTTACGAAAGGAGTTCAGCAAGGCGTGAACTTCCTGGTCGCTGAGCACTTCCGGCACTCCAGCCAGGCGCCAGTGAGCCGCACTTGGAACAGCTTCTCGAAGATGTTCAATGTTGTCGCCCTCCATGGCACGGAAACGCAAGTAACAACGCAAGGCGCCGCCAACAACACCAATAGTCCCAGCGCTGTACTTCCCATAACCAGAAAGCACAAAAGCGCGGACGCCGTTGACGCTGATCCGTCCAAGCGCGAAGTGCTTGCCTTGCCGTTGTGCCAGAAGAAACTTGCGTAGGATGAGTACTCGCTGGTGGCGCGTGCTGATTGCAAGACCACGCACATCGAGCATGTAGCTATCAAAACGCGCGAGTTCGAGAGAGATGGGATCGGAGTTCTGGCGCCGCGGAATTACGCCACTGGCACGTAGCATCGCAAGCAAATGACGCAATGCGGCGTGGATCTCATGCTTGGTTCGGAGTACCGGATAGGGGCAACTACAGTGAGGCAAATGAACGGAAAGAAACCGCCTGACAACCTGCTCGTTGAGATGCGGCTGACGCGTCTTCTCTAGACTCAGCCAACGCGCAAAGTGAGCCATGGCGCAGATGTAGCTGTGTTGGGTCTGCCTGGCATATCTGCGATCACGAAGGTAGGCAAGAAACGTGGCAACATGCGGATCTAAGATGCTCTCTCGGAGCCAGCTAAGCAACTGTGGATGCGCAACGACCGTTTTGTCCATGATGATCTCCTGTGCGATAAACTTCCGCCCCAGAAGATCACAGCGATTATGCTTAGTTCATCAGTGCTGCCGATCCTGCTCTGTCCCTTGAAAAGGCCCGACCCCTCTCTGCCTACACCCGCACTGTGCATAATCTGAAACTGGACATAATTCCGTTTATGGAAATTTCTGCATAAACGGAAGAACTCGCTGTTCGCTGGATCAGACGAGGGTGGTTCTTACTGCCCATCACGCTATCTCCATATAAATTGAGGGTTCGTTGCCGCGCATCCATCAAGTCAGACAAATGGACATTAACAAATCTCTGAGATGCTCGTGCAACTGGACGCTTCTATGATGATGGCAGGTGTTAAGACCTCAACAGTTTCCATGAAACATCAACTTGTTCTGAAAGGAAACGTGGAGCTCCTCCACCGTCTGAGACAGTCATTGTGACTTGTCATCGATGCCAGGAAAAGCGGCGATACCTTGCCACGGAAGTTTATGCTGGGGTTCCATCAACAACTGTATCGGTCAACCTGGAAGCTTTACGGCATCCTCGCAGAGTTGCCGTCGTCTTCATCCCAAGCAATGGATATACAGTCTACTGTCTCGCCGATGACTTGAAGAGTTGCATCAGTCCCCATATGTTTGTAAAAAGGGCATCTACACTGCGCAGCATGCGCGGATGACAAACAACAAGGGCACCGCCGACAGCGGCTATCCGAACTCAGAGATAACTGCGCTAAACTAACTCTTCACTGGCGCAAAACATCGGGCAGGCGATCTGGCCTCGGAGGTGTGGGCCGCAGACAACGATGGAACGAGGACCAGATTCGAAACCCTCTTCTTCCGGTTTAACTTAGTATAATTCGACCTGCGGATCTAGGGGAACAGATCGACTTACACGCACGAGAACTAAATGAAGAGGGCTATCTGTACGTATGCTCGCATATGAGGAAAGTAATGGAGGATCGATGTACAACAGCTCGTCATCTGATGATGAACGCAACGAAATTGGGAATGCTTTGGAGTCAATTTGGAAGAGCGTTCTAAAAGTGAATACCTGTGATGAAAACACCGAATTCATCCAACTGGGGGGAGACTCCCTAGCTGCGATGCTTTGCATATCCAGGATTAGTGCTACCATCGGGGTCGAAATAGATATTGAGGAGTTCTTCCTCGAAGGTGCGACAATCAATGGGCTCACCGAATTGATATACGCAGAAAAGAAGAAGCTTGGACTAATTGAGCCCACCTAGTCGGTGGCAGGCGCCCGCACGGCCCATAGGCGCGGCGAAAGGCATGAAGGCATTTCGGGCAGCGACCGAGTACTCAGAGCGGCGTGCTGTGGGCAGTTGGAGACTACGAGCAGATAGTTGCGCTATTGACCTCGGCCGACACGATTAACCGCCAGCAACGAGCGGCTGCATATCCTGCTTGAGCGTGATGGCTGGTTGGTCAACAGTAAGGGCGTCCATCGGATCTACGTCAAAGAGAAGCTTGCCGTGCGCCGACGCAAGCGGGGACGCAGGACATGCTGGCTCCGGCGACTCGCATCAACCGAGACTTGGACGACGGACTTTCTGCAGGAACCTAATCTTATGGACAGGAAGGTGCGGACGTTGCCGATCGAGGTTGATACATCTGCCAGCACTGCACGTGGTCCGCGTGCTGGAAAAGCCGGATGGAGAACGGCTACATCGAAAGTTTACACGGCAAGTTCGCCGAGGACTGCTTGAATAAACACTGGTTTCTCGGGTTGGACGATATGCGCGAGAAACGATCAAGAGCCGGAGGATCGATTATAACGAAATGCGCCAATAACAGCGCGTCCGGTTACCTGACACTCGAGGAGTTTATAATCGCCGTTTACAGCTAAACTCAAACCCGAGCACACTCACTGTGAGGACTAAGCGAACGGGGCAGCTCAAATTTTTTAACCTTTGCGTGAATAAGCGACAACGGGCATTTGAACAATCCGGTTGATGAAGTTTGACCTTTCCCTAATAATATCTCCACAAACATCGAAGTAAAGTTCTCGGCGCACAATCTCTTCCAATAAAATGCGGATCTCCAAACGTGCAATGTGAGAGCCAAGACAAAAATGGGGGCCGTGCCCAAACGCAAGGTGTGGATTTGGCTCACGGCTAACATCAAAGGTATTGGAATTGGCAAACACTTCTTCATCTCGATTGGCAGCTGCATAACACATAACCACTCGATCACCGCGTTTTACTGTCCGCTCTCGAATCCTCGTATCTTCCGCGGCAGTTCTTCTAAAGTAGATTACGGGAGTTTCCCATCGCAGCATTTCTTCGACAGCATTCGTAACTAGTGATCGTTCTTTATTCAGCCTTTCGCGCTGTGTAGGAAAAGAGTTCAATGCTAATATTCCCCCGGCAATTGTTCCTGCGGTGGTGTCAAAAGCGCCAATCGCCAGCGACCAGAAGTAGCTTACAAACATTTCCTCGCTTAATGGCTTTCCATCAGGTGTTTTCATGTGCGCTAGCACACTCAACATGTCATCACGCGGATGATCGCGTCGCGATCGCAGGGCGTTTAACGCATAGGCGTACATCTCGGGAAGCGCTGTCGCTGCCGCTTTAATTAGCGCACTGAACTCCCAATCCCTCCGTGGGATCACATGAACACGATTAAAAAGACTCCCCCAATGTATGGCTCGTTCAAAGTCGCCGGGATCAAACCCCAGAATTTCTCCAAAGACAACGGCGACAGGAAATGGGACGGAAATTTCTGTTACAAAGTCAAATTTGCCGAGAGCAGTAGCAGAGTCAAGGACTCGGTTAGCATGGTATCGTACCCGGTTTTCGAAACTTGCGACCGCACGGGCAGCAAAATGCGGACCAATAAGGTGTTTGTAAGCTGTGTGTTTTGGCGGATCTAGGTGTGCGAACCCTTCACGCACCATCATCAACCACGGTTCGGAAGTAGTACGTGGAGCGTCCGCTAGCACAGAACCATTGTGTGAAAAAAAACCTTTCACATTTTTCGATATATCACAGATATCGCGATGCTTTGTGACGAGCCAGAAGCCATCCGTACCCTTGGCCGCAGGCATCTGATGCCAGAATACGGGTGCGTTATTACGCAATTGGGCTAGCGCGTCATGTGGAGTGCCACGAGCAAAAGTGTCAATGTCAAGAAAATCGAAATCAAATCCCGTCTGGTCGACAGCTCGCATGAATCGACATGATAGCATACCGACGAAATCTGAGAGGAGTCGAGCATGACCGTGTCGGACACAACGAGGGATGAAAATGGTGGCGCGAGGAGTAGCACAGTGAGGGATCATGTCCGGAACAGGTCGTTGGTATCAGTGGCGCTGACAAGCCCGCAGAGGAGTCTGACCGGGAAGCACAACGAAGTGTCGCCGCCATCTGCGATGCACTGGCGCGACCTGACGCGCTACCGGGCAGAGTTGCGGCAGAGCCAGAACCGGGTAGCCAATCACATGCAGAAGCTGCTGGAGCAGGCAAACGAAAAGCTGGCTTCGGTGACGTCGAATGCGCTGGGCGTCTATGGCCGCCAGATGCTGGAGGCGATCACCGCCGCCCGGGAACTGGCGCAGATGGTGCGGGAAAGGCTGAAAACAAAATCCCGCAACTGGAGCAAGCGCTGGAAGGACGGATGCGAGACCATCACCACTTTCTGTTGGCGGAATACCTGGAGGAGTGGAAGTTGCTGGGCGAGCACATTGGTCGGATGGAGTGAGGCCTACTCCTTTCATCGTGCCCACATAGTATCCTGTGCGCCACAATAGCCAGGGCATTCGCTCTCGAATTCACCGTGGGTTTCTTTTTCCGCTTTGGCTTTTTCCCGGGCAGGTCAATCACGTTATGATTTCATACACAGAAACGGACGGAAAAATGAGGCAAGAGAAAGTCAAGTCAGTGCGGTTTTTAATTCCTCGCATATGCAGGTAAGAAGGAGGAGCATTGCATCAAGTAGAGAAGGTCCTTATTGTCGGTGGTGGATCGTCCGGCTGGATGACAGCGGCGTTATTGGGCAAGAAGTTACCTTGGACCCAGATAACAGTGTTGGAGGCGTCCGACATTCCGGTAATAGGAGTCGGAGAGTCTACTAACATGACAATGAAATACTTCCTGCATTTCTTGGGCTACGATGAAAAGCGATTCATGCAAGCTTGCGAGGCCTCGTTTAAGCGCGCAATACGGTTTACGAATTTCAACCATCTGAATGGAGTGTTCTATCACCCCTTCGGCATGCCACAGTACGACAGATTCCATGGGGATTTTTCACCGGATGCGCAAACGATGTACAAGGATTTCGATGCGATAGAGGCTGGGAATCTATTTTCGCGTGATTGTGACTATTCATATCAGATAGATGCGGGCCTCTTTGCTGAATATCTCAAGCAGGAATGTAAGCGACAAGGAAGAGTCTTGCATGTAGTTGATCGTGTAATAGGTGCGCAGCTTACAGAAAATGGTGATATAGAGAGCATTGTCACAGAAAGCAACGGAAATGTAATTGCCGATCTATACATAGATTGCACTGGGTTTAGGTCCGTGCTGTTGGGGAACACCTTGAAAGAGCCGTTTGAATCCTACAGTCGGTCATTGCTGAATGATAGGGCGATAGCGGTGAGACTACCTTATCTTGACAAAGAAAAAGAATTGGTTACCCATACCAATTGTACTGCGCTCTCATCCGGATGGGTATGGAGTATTCCTCTGTGGAGCAGAATTGGCTTAGGTTACGTGTATTCGTCCGGATTTGCATCGCATACTAATGCTGAAATTGAGCTGAGACGTTATTTAGGAAAAGAGCGGAGTGAAGGACTCGAGTATAACCATATAAAGATTAGAGTAGGCCGTCATGCTAGAGCTTGGGTCAAAAACTGCGTAGCAATTGGGATATCGTATGGATTTCTGGAACCCTTGGAGTCTACAGGGCTCTCCTTAACCCAAATTGCAATCTCGGATCTCGCAACTACATTGGCGTCATGGCAATCTCTTTCGATCGGGAAAAAGATATATAACAAGCGACAAAGCGAACTCTTCGATTCGACACGTGATTTTATAATTGCCCACTATATATTGACTGCTCGTGAAGACACGGACTATTGGCAATCTATCCGTCGCGATGTGTACATTCCAGAAAGTCTTATATCGATTTTAACCGATGCAAGAGCTAGGAGTTACCAATCAGTCTTAGATAATCCACATCGATTTTACCAGAAAGGAAGTTGGAATTGCATTTTATCGGGCATGGGCTTTTTCGGCAAGGAGAAGAGGCAGTCACGGCCTACTGATATTAGTCGCGGTGAAACCCATGCCAACACGCTGCAACGGCAGATTTTTGAGGGGCACGTGGATATGCCAACCGCAAGCAGGGTGTTTGACCAAACATCTCATCCAATATGGTATCCCACGTGGTGAAAGTATGGTAGGAGGACATCGTCAACTTAAAAATGCGCGAACTAGATGTCTGCTTGACTCAGGTTGCACAAGATGCATTAGGACCCTGGTTTGCTGCGTACAATCACAGCGCTCAGAGCAGCAACATAGCGTGAAGCAGAATCGTATGCAGGTACTTCACGCAATATTCGGCGATTTAGCGCTTTGCGGGCTATTTCTTGTTGCAAGGAACCCCGAAAATCGCCTCCTTTCTACACACTTTCTGCCGATACCCGTTATCGCAGAGAAGCTGCCGCTTTCTATCCATTGTGTTACAGAACGGCCTTCGCTTTTTCCAGCATCCTCTCCCCGAAAATCTATCGGCGACTCTTGCGAGGCGCTCTCCTCTCTACTCAGCTTCTCCCACTGCGTGTAGTTCCGGCGCACTCGACCGCCTGACAATCCTGTCTCTTCCACGAATCCATACTCAGACCCTATTCGCTCACCGCTGCGTGCATATCGGCGACCGGGAGAGCGACATCTATGAACTCTTCTGTATCGCACAAGAGCTGGGCGCGCATTTTCTGCTACGAACCTGCTTGGACCGTCTGGCAGGCGATGGGAACACACCATCACTGATGAAATGCAGGAAGTGCGTATTCAGGGCCTGGATCGCATCAGGGTCAGAGGCAAAAAGGGTCAAGTATCAGAAGCACTGCTGGCCATTCGTTATCGCCGCATCCGCGTACTTCCGCCGATTTCTACACACTTGCTGCCGGTACGCAAAGATGCGGTTTACGGATCGCTCACGGTATGATTAGCGATCCGATGATTTACTTCAGAATCATCTCGAATATTCCGCTGCGTTATCGAGTTCCTGAGAGAGCGCGCTGCCGAGTGTTTCGACATTCGGAGTAGACATCATTGATAGATGTGTTCCTTTTATTGTCATTACCCGGAGCATGCCTTTAGGCACGATTGTTTCCCAACTACTTTGTGGCCTGGCTGTACTTCCGTCCTGAGCAGCAAAGAGTGTAACGGGGATTGGTAGCGGTTTCGCGATGTATTGTTGATTTGCTACCAGGTACACGTAATAGTGAAGTAGCATTCGCTCGATTAACATGGGTGCAAGATTACCAAAACGTCTGGGTAAAACGTGTACTTCCCGGCACTTTTGAACTAGAGACACAAAGTCCACTGTTGCCGCATAGGATCTCATCTCCTCAAGTCGGGGTTGCAAATCTTTGTTGAGCATTGCCTCGTCTTGCATCACAAGCAACAAAATGTCCTTATTGTTGAAAGGTCCGAGTGAATCGTAAGTAAGACTATCGCCTGCGGCATAAATCGTATCGATCAACCCGAGGAATTCTACTTTTTCATCTGCACCGATGAGTTGTGTAGCAACCTCGTAGGCAATAACGCCTCCAAGGGACCAACCAGTAACACGATATGGGCCATTGGGCTGTACAGTGCGAATCATTCGTACCATCCGTCTTGCCATTGCTTCTATCGTATACAGTGGGTTTTCGGTGGCTAGCTTAGCTGGTAAACCATAAAGTGGAAGATCAGCATGAACGTGTTGGCTGAGTGGAGGAAGGTAGAGAAGCTCGCCACTGCCGCAATGGGTTAGGAAGAGTGGAAGCTTGTGGTTACCTTGTCTCACACAAATGGCTTCATCTACCAGAGAGCGGTGGCTAC
>Ga0207060_10225_pt1 | contig 19555 bp, 12 predicted proteins | sample Alteio_BWMinCont_30_FD_153270 | JGI IMG/M metagenome (GOLD analysis project Ga0207060, IMG submission 153270) | Enriched cells from forest soil in Barre Woods Harvard Forest LTER site, Petersham, Massachusetts, United States -... | ecosystem: Environmental > Terrestrial > Soil > Temperate forest >...
GGCGTGCGAGTTCCGACACTAGGAGAGTAGGAATCTGCGATGAATCCGCAAACGGTTCATCGTACATCCGCGGGAGCCGCGGTACGGTCACCATCGCCTCCTGAGGAGTGAGATAAAGCTCCGTATGGTCCGTGCGCAGGTGACGGGCGACTAGCGACGCGTCTGCTGCTTCGTCGTAGTCGCTCTCTAACTGGCCAATGGTAAACGTCTTTACTGGTGCACTACTCTGCGCCTGCATGAGGCCCACAACAGCAGATGAATCGATGCCTCCGGAGAGAAAGGCCCCCAGGGGCACGTCCGAGTGCATTCGAATTCGGACCGCGTCCCGGAGGAGAATGTCCAGCTCATCCACCGCATCATGTTCTGTGCCGGCGAAAGGATGATCAATACCAGATTCGGCCACCTGCCGCGCGGACCAGTATGCACTAGGCACACTTGTGAAGTCCTCGGCTGAGACCGTCAAAAGCGTCGCTGGTGGTAATTTGCGCGTATTGGTATAGATCGAGTATGGAGCGGGGATGCAATTGTGACGTAGGTACAAAGCGACCGCTCGCATGTCAATCTCGCCTGCAAATTGAGGATGAGTGCGAAGGGCCTTCAATTCAGAGCCAAATAGAAACGTTCCTCCTGTGATCGCGTAATATAAGGGCTTCTCGCCAAGGCGATCACGGCCCAGAGTAAGGCGACGGTTCTGACGATCCCACAGAGCAAAAGCAAACATACCATTAAAGCGGCGTACGGCTGCTTCGATACCCCACTTCTCAAAAGCAGCCAACATCACTTCCGTATCAGAATGGCCGCGAAATGCAATTGCGGGTTGCTCAACCAACAGTTCGCGACGCAAATCTTCACAGTTATAGATTTCCCCATTGAAGGCGACGATATAGCGACCGGAGGCAGATAGCATTGGCTGATGCCCGGCCGGGGACAGATCGAGAATCGCAAGCCTTCTCATACTGAGTGCGATTCCCGCCCCAGGGTCAACCCATGCGCCGCCATCATCAGGTCCACGGTGGCGCAGAGTATTGGCCATCCTCAGGGCGATGCTCGTCAATGTCTCAGCTGAATTTGCAGGAGATTTTTCGAGAAAGCCCGAAATGCCGCACATGCTGACTCCCTAAGATCCTGGCTTAAGAACGCACCTGGCTCGTCTCTCGTACGGATGTCGAAACACGAAAGGAAGGTCTTCTCCGCATTGTCGGACGGACCGGTTCGACTGCGGACCTGGGCTTCGCACAAACCAGTATGAGCGCGAACGGCACCATCATGATTCTCTCGCGAACAAGAATGCCGAAATTACTGGTAGCAGCCGAATATGCAACAGAGAATTCTAGGCAATAAATCAAAATGAACCCAACATATGGATTGCGCCACTGCCGGAGAACAGACCAGATTACCCGACGCCGCCACCAGAAAAGGAGCAGAAGCCCACCCGATTCAACAGCGGCGACAACGGATATCGCATTGTGCACTTCCCATGGAAACGGGCGAAACAGTAAGAAGGGAGATTCCACAACGCGCACCGGCAAGGATGAACCTGAGTTGAACGTAGAACCGCCGATCTGGGTATTTCGGGACAAAGAATCAACCCTCTCGACGCCACCTGAAATGTCGTCATTTTTTATGCCTACGAAGCGACCTGCCTCCTTCGCAAGGAAAAAAGTTCCGGCAAAAAACAACGGCACCAGGATGACCTTCGCTGCCATGATCGCTGGGCTTCGTTGTTGTGTCCTGCCGAAAGCGTAAGGTACGACAACTCCCATCGCGAGCATGGCTGCAATGTGAGCACGAACCGCCAGCATGCCCCCAATTCCAAGAATGCCGACCAGGGCCGACAAACCATTATGCCACCGTGCGAACTTGGCGAATCCGTAGCAGGTGATGCCAAGAAAAAGCTGGGCCAACGCGTCTTTCCCAAGAGGACTTGCCCAGTACAAGATGGACGGCAGCAGCGTGACGAGAAGGCCGAACAGCCACCGATCGCCCTGAGGGAAGGTAATCACGAACGCGCGATAAAAGAAATAACTTCCCCATAGTGCCGCAAGCGCAAATGTGATGAAGAGCGCAGGCAGTCCATCTCCGATGAACAACATGATCACGCCCGCGATGTTGTTAATGAGATTGGTGCTCCAATATGGCGGATGAAACGCGCTCCAGCCGATAACGTCGAATTGCGATACCAACTGCAAACCCATGGTCCAATAGTGGAAGGCGTCGAGGCGCGCACCGTAGAGGAGGAACCCTAGCCATAAGCAGAAGCTTGAGAAGGCCATATGAGCGACCAGACCTGCGCTCAGAAGCCATCTCAGATATGGATCTCCTTGCGAAACGTGCGCCACCGCTGCGGCGCAGACAATGGCAAGCAATGGGACACACACGAGGGATGAAAGATAAGAATAGTCTCTCGGGCTGGTGAAAAACAGGCCAGACAGCCAAAATGGACAGGAGAAGACGCCAAGTAGAACAACTATCTTGAAGATCAGCAGGTAACGGTTGAACTCGCGCAGTTGGGCTGCCTTCGCCGGGTCAAGAATGGATCTCAAAGCCGCGATGCCCATTCGTTCCTCGATTAATCAGTGTGATGCTTTCACCCGAACTGGGACACAGTCTAGCATGTGCACCGCCATATGAGGTATTTTGGGGTGACTTTGAACGCGCTATAGCCCTTAGCGCATCACTCAAGGCAATCAACCGTGCGCATACTGCAAATCATAGACTCTTTAGGGTTCGGAGGAGCTGAGGTTCTGTTGAGAGGAATGACACCACTCTTCCGTACACGGGGAGTGGACTGCGATGTTGTGACTCTTCTCCGAACCGGGAGCTCGCTTGAGAAGGCGTTACAAGCAGAAGGTGTTCCTCTCTCCTTCACAGGTTCGCCGAAGTTGTATTCTCCTCGTCAGATTTTCTCTCTAGCAAAGCTGATGCGCGGATATGACGTAATCCATGTTCACCTCTTTCCGGCACAACTGTGGGCCGTATTGGCCGCCGCATTTTCGCGCTCAAATGTCCCTCTGGTCAGCACCGAACACAATACCTGGAATCGAAGGCGCGATTGGCCGCTTCGACGATTCGATCGATGGATGTATTCGCACTATAGGCAGATCGCTTGCAATAGCGAAGCTACCGCAGAGGAACTCGTTCGATGGTGCCCGCATATTGCCGCCAGGATTCGTGTCATTCCCAACGGAATTCCTATCCGCACATTCGAAGATGCTGAACCGGTCGAGCTACCAGACATCCCATCGGACGCTGCTCGGATAATATTCGTCGGGCGTTTTGAACCCCAGAAAGATCATGCGACAGTTCTTAGAGCGTTACCGTCCGTGTCGAACGCTCACCTGCTCCTTGTCGGAGACGGGCCGCTGCGACCGCAGCTTCAGCAGATCGCACATTCTCTGGGAATAGCGGACCGCGTAACGTTCCTCGGTTGGCGAAACGATATTGCGGGACTCTTGAAGGCGTCGCATCTATACGTGCATTCGACAACGTCCGACGGCTTCGGGATCGCTGCGTGTGAAGCCATGGCGGCAGGATTGCCCATTCTGGCCAGCAATGTCCCCGGTCTCGCACAGGTTGTTGAGGGGGCAGGAATTCTCTTTCCGGTTGGAAACGAAAACATGCTGGCTCGGGAGCTCACGGCTTTGATTCAATCACCTGACCGGCGGCTCAAGATGAGTCAGGCCAGTCGTCAACGGGCCCAGCAGTTTAGTATTGACCGCACTGTGGACGCATGTATCCAAATGTACGTGTCAGTGTTAGGAGTAAGCCCACCAACGCTCGCGAGGCACTATGACCAACGTCGATGCTAATGTCGTAAAAGCCTTTGGCGAGGAATGGAGCAAGTTCAGCCACACTAATTCTGATACTCCGGAACTGCAAGCACTGTTTGCGCACTACTTCTCCATTTTTCCCTGGCAGGAGTTGCCGGCAAACGCCGAAGGATTCGATCTCGGATGTGGGACAGGGCGATGGGCTTATTTCGTAGCTCAGCGAGTTGGCCATCTCCATTGTATCGACGCCAGTGCGACCGCACTTGATGTAGCTCGGCGAAATCTTTGCGTATACACCAACTGCAGCTTCCATCATGCGTCCGTGGAAGCAATACCTCTCGCAGACAATTCCGCCGATTTCGGATATTCCCTTGGTGTTCTCCACCACATACCGGACACGCAGCGCGGAATTGTCGAATGCGCACGTAAATTGAAGCCGGGAGCACCACTCCTAGTCTATTTGTATTATGCCTTTGACAACCGCCCTCTATGGTTTCGACTGGTATGGCGCGTCTCAGACATGTTCCGGCGGCTCATCAGCGCCCTGCCGTTCGTGATCAAATCCTCGCTGTGCGAAATCATTGCGGCATTCGTATACTGGCCTCTCGCCCGAACTTCAAAGCTCCTGCAAAAGGCCGGAATGAAAATCGACTTTTTTCCCCTCTCAGCTTATCAAGAACGGAGCTTCTATGTGATGCGTACAGATGCCCTTGATCGGTTCGGCACGCGGTTGGAAAAGCGCTTCTCGCGAAAACAGATTCGGGAGATGATGGAGAGAGGGGGTTTGGAGCGAATCGCCTTTAGCGACTCGCCATGTTGGTGTGCAGTAGGCTTTCGAAGGAAATCAAAGGGTTAGGCACGATCTCGTCCGATATTTTCTTGTCTGTCGTCATTCCTCGACAACTTTTGGAGCTACCGTCTGATCGAATTTTGCCGGCGGCCGCGAATGCGATACCAGCCGACTGGAATTCAGAAAATGCCGCTCTACAACCCAGAAAAACAGTTTGGCGCCCCAATATCCACCCAAGCCAAGAATCGCTCCGACGACCAAGAACTGCACTGGATTCTGAGTGTATGAGAAGGGGCGAAGCAGCTGCTTTAGTACTGCACGGATCGGGTTGTGTACCAAGTAGAGGGAATAGGAGAAAATTCCGACACGGCCAAGCCATGCGACAATTGCGTTTCTCGGCCAATGGTGTGTTCGGTCAAGCTTTACACAGAAATTCAAAAGAACGAAGAACGCCATGCCGCCCAAGAATGGGGTCGCAACAAGCAAATAATATCTGGACACCCCTGCCAACAAGCACCAGAGCACAGCCATGTATCCCGAGTAGCACCAGCGAGGTAATTTGATTAATCCGTAATACGCTTCAACCGCGACCATTCCTAAACACCACTGGAACCACAGAACGATCGCGGAGCGGGCTACAAACTCCGACCAATGCGGGCTGTGGGCAAACGACACGTTTGCAACCACTCCAATTACCAATACAATGATTGTACTTACCCACACATTCCAACGCCTCCGCCAGAACATTAATACAAAATACATCATGTAAAAGTACTCTTCGCGCGCGAGGGACCACAAGACATTGTTCCCGCCAGCCGTATCGAACGACGGCGAAAAGCCGTGGAGCATAGTGACGTGCAGAAAAAAGTCGTAGAGCATCCAGCGTGGCTGTGGATTAGGATACTTCGCTACTAGGGGCAATTCCCGGCCCATTCGGTATGCTACATACACCATCAGCATGCTCAGACACAGCACAATAAAATATGGAGGATAAAGCCGGTGCAACCGCCGCTTCCAGAATTCGAGAAAATCTAGACGATCAATATTATTGCGGGCCTTTTGTTTTGCCCACCGCAGATGGATGCAGAAGCCTGAGATAACAAAGAACAACGGCACTCCCCACCACCCCTGCAACATCGTGCCGTAAACAATTCGAAACCACAGCGGAGCGTGGGGAATTCCGCCAGACAACGCCACATGAAGAATCACCACCCCCATCGCAGCACATCCACGCAAGAAGTCTATCGATTCAAGGCGCCCTCCGGGAGTTACAAATTCCGAGGTCGCAGCTGAGTTTTCAGGCTTGGTGGCAGATTCTTTCATGGTCGACTGCTCCGTAAAGATAGACCGTCAACGAGACTGGGCGAGGCGAAGTGCCTCTCGTCGGGGCGGAAGAGAGATCGCTCACCACGCGCTTAAGGCAGCGCGTCTCCACATGTTTTTCGCAGTACAAACGTAATAATAAGAGGCATCTGTTGCCCATTGCCCTGGAACGCAGTGATCCTCTGAGTGTTTCGGTACAAAGACCTTCTCCCCGAAAACGCTTTCCTTGCTCGACCCGATCTGCCCGAATGACATAGGCGTATTCGCAACAGGACAGACCCATCCCAAGTAACTACCCGAGGCAGGAGCTATATCATAAAAAAGGTCTCCCGCATTACAGGACTTAGGCGCCTCGGTCGCGTCGTAGCGTATTTGCCGCAGCCCGGCGGTGCTCTTTATCGCATCTTCAACTCCCGCCCCTTTTACCCAGAACCCACCTGCCGGCAACATTGGGAGCTCTGTTGGTAATAGTCTTCCGTTGACCGCCACTCTGGTCTGCGCATCTGGCAAACAGATGCTGCTGGCAGCCAGGGCGGCGCCGTCCGCATGCGGATTCTGGCTGAAACAATTCCAGCCGCTGGCAAGGAATCCGGTTACGTTCGAACGGCGAAAGCTCAAAGTGGCTATCACCGATCCCAATTCATCGGTCTCCTGCACGTTCCAAAACCCTTCGTAGCTGGGGTCGCGCGCAATGCTGCCTGCGCCATAAGCGCGGCCTGCCTGAAAAATGCTGTGGCCATAGCCTCCAAGAACATTTCGCCTCGTGAATTTGAGCGGTGAAGCATACCCATTGTTCAGGATGAAGTTCTCAATTTCCTGATTCGCGCCAACGCCCCAATCTTCTCCCAAGGTGAGGCTATTCATTAATTGGGACAAACCTTCCTGATCGCCTTCTGCGTACGACTGCACGAACGTTGAGTTTTTCGCATTGTAAGGCCCACCGTTTGTAACGATCCGCGCTCTACCGTCCCGCACATTGCCATTTGCAGGATCGGCCAGTACCGCAATATTGCCTGTAATCAATTTAATCGTGGAACACAATTCCCTTCCAGCCGTACCGGCCCCTTCGACGCAAACCAGAGCACCGTAGTCGCTCTGTGACCAACGCGCGGCGGCAGACGTCACGTTATAGCTTCCGTTCATGGTCACCGCATCGTTGATTGTGCGCCCCGATGCCCAGACTCTTGCACCAGCTTGGAAGCCATACGTTCCGGTATGCGTATCGCAATACACCCCGTCCGCGTTCGCCGTATTGAACTGCAGCGTCGTAGAGCTTGGAACAGAGGAAATCGCCCACTTATTGTTAAATTTCCGGCACCCCTGAATAACCCCCCAGTCGCCGGCGATCGAATTGTGGGGAGCGGTCGTAACGACCCTAGCGATTCCATTAGCGACGGTTATTTCTGCAATCTGAACCGTCTGTTTCGGTCTGGTCGGATCGTTGTGGTTTCCATCTGTAAGCGGAGCCACAAACGTGCTAGGTATTACAGCATCGTCGTAGAAACCCCAACCCTGATTGAGCCTCGAAATGCACAGGAGGCACAGTCCGGCATTGGCGTCTTGGCCGCTGAAGTGAAAACCATCACCTCGATTGTGCTCAGCACGCACATTCTCGAATGCCCATATGTCAGCTTGCCCTCCCAAGGTTGAATCAACATTCACGCCATGCCTTGAGAAATTACTGATGTACACATCACGCAGCGAGACCTGGCCTCCGTTCACTCGTACGCCGTCGGCAGGTCCTCGTGTGTATGTTTCTGGCTTGGCCGGATTGAAGTCAGAATTGCCCCGGAGGTTTAGATTGTGAAGTGACTGTCCCTGCCCGCCGGTAATGTTGATGCCAGTCACGTCGGTGTTCCAGCATAGGGTTGTATTGTTGTTTGCGGTGGCACCCACACCCATCAGGGCAGTGCTATAGGCGTCGAATGAAAGTGTCTGGCTGAGCTTGTAATCGCAATCGCCGCTGTTCTGACTCTTTGGGAAAAGAATCGTTCTGCCGGGGTGAGTCGCGATGCACTCTTGCAGGGCAGGGCCGTCATCGCTCACCCCGTCGCCCTTTGCGCTACAATCTGTAAGGACGTTGATCTGTGCCTTGCTGCGTTCCTCGGGTCTAATGGGCATTTTTTGCTGAATCTGCGCGAAGGACCACACACCCGCGCAGAAAGACAACGTGAACACGAGCGCTGGCCGGATAACTTTCATGCCATCTGGTCCTCCTGAAGACACGCAGAAGCTACTTGTCAACCGATTCCGGCCACAATTCTAGCCGAATCGCTCCTCGGATCGCACCCTACGTTACAGAACCAGTCTTCACGCGATCGTGGAATCCGAGAACATCAAGATAGTTAGAGATCGCGGTGTCATGCGCAAAGCGCTGGAGTGCATGCGGCGGCACCGCCCTTGGACGCGGCTTTGAAAGTAGGTCGAGCAGAACATTTGCCAGCGCGGAACATTCGCCGACGGGCACCAAGGTGCCGTAGGCCCCATCGCAGAGAATTTCACGAGGACCACTCGGGCAGTCAGTCGCTACTATGGGCAGGCCCACTGCGAGGGCTTCGATCAGAACCGTGGGCAGGCCCTCCATCACGGAGGAGAGCGCCAATACAGTCGAATGTTTCATGTAAGGCAAAGGGTTGGCAACATTCCCGAGGAACTCGACCGACGATTCAATCTCCAGACGACGTGCCATAGCTGCCAAGCGTTCGCGCTCCTCACCATCGCCTAGGACCACTAACCGCGCGTTGGTTCCCTTCCGCACGGTAGCGAAGGCACTCAATAGGGTTGGATAGTCCTTTTGAAAATGCAACCGCCCCACCGCGAGGATCGTCTGCCGGGAATCGCTGGCAAACTTTTCGTCATCCAGCGGCTCATCGGATCGTAGCCAGAATTCGCGGCCTATCACTGGGTTGTAAATCACGCGAACAGCATCTCGCTGCACGTGCATGATTGATGCTAAGTCTTTCGCCACTCCTTCAGAGACCGCGACCAATGCGTCCGCCCAAGTATAAAAATGACGCATGAAGATAGGAGTAATACGCGTGCGGAACATCGGCGCGTCCTTCGCAATGGCTGAGATAGTATTGTGCTCGGTGAGCACAAGTCGGATGGGTACACCAGCCAGTCGCCGGGCCCACACAGCGGCGATGTTTGTCTGAATCGCACCGGAAATGACCGCGTCCGGGCGCTCCCGGCGAAGGTAGCGCACCAACGGAAGAACACTGGTAAGTGCGCGGCTTGCATTTAGATCCACAACTCGCACTCCAGCGGGTACCTGATCCTGGAGTCCGCCACCGGGGGTTGCCTGAACCAGATCTACGGCAAGCCCGTGTTCGAGAAACCCACTCGCAAGATTCAGAAATACTCTCTGGATTCCGCCGTGAATCAAAGCTGGATGAAACAATGCCACACGGAAAGCGCGAGAAGAAATCGAACTCATGAAAAGGCCTTGTGTAACTCTCTGGTTTCGCTTAGTAGTCCGAACATCATCAGCAAATTTTTCCCCGGACACTGAACGTGTTTCGCCGAGTGAGGGCGGGGAAAGAGAATCAATACCTCAAGGGCAAACACGAGCCTCGCCGATTGCATGCCGAGCTACGCGGGCAGGAAGCTAAAACGCATTCACATCGCCTCTAGTCCAAACGAAAGGATCTTAACCCTGATTGCCGAGCTCGCCCTGCGATCCAACACGCGCCTCACTTAGAAAAGCCAGGTCTATGGAATGCCGTATGTGACCCACTCGGTACCAAATTTTACTGTTTCGGTTTTGTAGCCATATCCCTCAAGAATGCGTTCGACCGTAGAGCACGTCCGCTCTCCCCGAGCGATATTCCCGTCCAGGTAATGGTCACTGCTGATTGCAAGATGCGGTTTGAATCGGCGAATCGTTTCGTCTGCCCCTTCGAGAGCTTTGATTTCCGCCCCTTCAATATTCAGTTTGACGTAATCAACCCGAGCAAGCTTTCTATCAAACACAGATCGGTCAAGAGTAATGGTTTTGATTTCTACCCTGCGCCCCCCAGGACCATCCCAGAACGCGGAGGAGCCTAGGGCTCCTCGTTCGCAAAATGAAATTTCGCCTTCGCGGTTCCATAGGCCCTTCGAAATGATGTCAACATGCGAGGGGTTGCCATTGAGCCTTAGATTGCTTGCGGTACGCTCAAAACTGATCGAATCAGGTTCAAAAGCGAGTACGCGACCTTGCGGACCAACTTGCATGGCAAGGATAATCGTAAAGATGCCCCAAAACGTACCCCCCTCAATTACGATCTCGCCCCTCGACACTCGATGACGTGCCTGGAAATGATCGATGTAATTCGTCACCTGAAATGAGGGCTCTGCCGTAACTATCTTGAAACCTAATATATCGACGGTATAAAGGCCACCTCGTCTTGCAAACCGCGCTCGCCCGCGCTGCCTATAATTCTGAACCGCAACCCTCAGCGCGTCCTTAGTGCGAGTATTCGGAACTAGATCCCAGGCGGTCCTCGCTAGGTTCATCAGCTGCCTCCATGAATTTCGGCGAGCTACAGTTTACGTTAATGCCTCATGAGCATATAGCCATCTTCACCGCTAGATCGTAGCCAACCCTGAAATCACTCTGAATTTCTGGGCTGTAACCGGCCGCCGCATAACCCGGTGCTCGCCAGATTTATCCTGCTCTCGTAACCAGCTGGCGTCAGCTCTCCACTCTACGAGCCCAGCCTTTTTTACGATCACAGCCTTGAGCATCTCCCACCCCAGATTCAGGTCTGACGCCAGCCGGCTGAGCCATGCGTTCTCATCTACCAGAGAACGCAGCCGCTGCGCCTCGCTGACGCCCAAGCCGCAAAACTTGGCCTTCCACCCGCAGATCACACTCCCGGCCAAGTCATCCGCGCGTCCGGTTTCGACCTGCTTTAGCGCAGCGATGATGAACGCCTTTGTGTGCCTGCTCCCTCCCATCTCGTCCGAATCCGAAAATCTTAACACCGTATGTGCGGATCCGGGGAGCAGGTCAGCCTGAAGGACTAGACTGCACTTATCTGCGCTGCAGGCTGTTTTCGCGGCAGATGCCGGATGACAGGAGTTTTGTTCGTGGCGTAGACTCTCTTGCGACTGAGGAATCAACCTTCCTTCAGGAGTAGAATCTGGCCCCCCTACAAGCCAAGAATGGGATTGCTGCGGCAAAACCCGTTGCTCCCGCTGAAGCCCGTGTCCTGGCTACGCAAATAACTCATTTTGTGCTGGTCGTTGGGGCATGTGCCTTACTCGGATTTGGCCCCTTGGCCTTCGGCGCGGTTCAACCGTGGGCGATCTGTGTTCTGGAGATCGGGACTTCGATGCTGGTCACGTTGTGGGCTGTGCGAGAAGTTGCGCTGGGACGATTTCAGGTCCATCCCAATCCCCTTTACGTTCCGGCGGTTCTTTTTGCAGGACTGGTGGCCATTCAAATTTTATTTCACATAACCGCCTATTGGTACGTAACTTGGTCGAAAGCGTGGCTATGGACCGCTTACGCGGGCATTTTCTTCCTGGCGTCGCAGATCTTTAACGGGACGATCTGGCTTCAGGCATTTGGCTTATTCTGCGCGGGATACGGCTTTTTGATGTCGCTTTTTGCAATCATTCAACAATTTACATGGAATGGGAAAATTTATTGGATCGTGCCGAACAGGCATGGCGGATGGGTGTATGGGCCTTACGTTAACCACGCGCACTACGCCGGTCTGATGGAGATGCTGATCCCGTTTTCACTGATATTCGCCATTACTGATAACTTGCCGAGGCCACTGCGAGGTTTGTTTCTGTTCGCTGCCATTGTTATGAGCAGCACAATTTTCCTCTCGCAGTCTGTCGGTGGCGTGATCGCTCTTGCGGCCGAGCTAGTGGCTTTGATGCTCTTCTTATTTTGGAACAGGCGTTCCTACAGAGAACTTGTACTTCTCGGAGTAATTTGTTCTGGACTTGTTGTCTGGCTAGTCTGGCTCCGGCCAGCTGGTCTATTCGAGAGACTGGCACGACTTCTGAACCCAATTTCCGACGCTGGGGCAACCGGACGTATCGCCATCGTAAAGGACAGCATCAAGATGGCGGGTCAACGCCCCTTCCTTGGGTGGGGGCTGGGATCGTTCTCAACGGTGTATCCTTCATTTCGAAGTTTTTTCACGAATTTCTGGGTGAATGAAGCTCACAACGATTTTGTTCAGATATTGGTGGAAACTGGAATCATCGGCTTCGCTTTTGCCGGTTCATTCCTTTTTCTGTTAGGTATCGCCGGTATTCGCAACGCAAGGCACTGGCGCAGCGAAGACCGCGCGAGCATTATGTTGGCCGCATTCCTAGGGTGTGTCGGCTTTGTGGTACATAGCCTTTTCGATTTCAACCTCCAGATACCTGCAAACGCTGCTTTTTTCTTTGCTTTATCAGCGCTGGCCGCGATGGGGAGCTCCAGACCGAAACGCGGCCACACGACAGGTAGAATATGAGAGTTTTGGGAATGAACGCTGGAAGAATTCCGGCGGAAGGCGCAGAGTTGGCCCCTCACGATTCACGCCGTCTCATCGGCCTGCAAGAGATGTATGGAATTCCTGCGCATGGGCAGACAATTGGTGACTACTGGCGTGTTCTGCAAAAACGGAAATGGTCCGTTGTAGTCTCAATCGTTGTGGTTGTCGTTACCGCAGCTCTCATCAGCGTCCGGATGACCCCCATATACGATGCCGCGGCGCGAATCTCGATTTCTCAGAAAACATCGAATCTACTCAACTCGAAAGATGGCGATACGTCTCAATCGTTCGGCGCTCAACAGCAAGACATCGACACTGAAATAAAGATAATCCAATCGGAAAGCTTGGCCCAAATTGTCATCCATCGCCTGAACCTTGATCGGCGTCCAGAGTTTGCGGGGGTCGCCCAAGCCAAAAGCAGCGGAGGAATAACCGTATCTGAGTCCATGCCTCAGGAGCGTTCACGTCAGGATGCGCTGATCCGCAAGTTCTTAAAAGGTCTGAAAGTACAACAGGTCCCAACCACATCGCTCATTGAAATTAAGTACTCGAGCCCTGATGCCTCGCTCGCCACGGAGATCGCGAATGCAACGACCAGAATCTTCATTGAGCAAAACATTAAAACGCGATATGACAGTACGATGCAGGCAGCAGATTGGCTTTCCAAACAATTGGCGGACCTGCAGATCAAAGTAGAGACGTCGCAGGCCAAGTTGGTGGAATACGAGAAGGAAAATGGCATCGTCGGTGCGGATGACAAGCAGAATCTGATCGTCGACAAGCTTGACGAGTTGAATAAGGAACTTACAGCGGCTCAAGCGGATCGCATTCAAAAGGAATCGTTATTCCAAATTGTGAAGAATAGTCAAGCGGATGACGTCAACGCTATTTTTCAAGATCCACTTCTCGGATCTCTCCGCCAACAACAAACCGAACTGGAGGCCCAAGATGCATTATTGTCTACACAGTTCGGGCCGTCCTATCCAAAGGTTCTTGAAGTCAGAAATCAACTCGTTGAAGTCAAAAAGGCCTACCAGGAGGAGCTTCACAATAGTGTTGCTCGACTCGGGAACGACTACCAGACATCGGTGAAGCGGGAGGAGATGCTACAGGCTGCTTTGAAGCAACAAACTGAGCTGGCCAATCAGCTCAGCGAAAACGCAATCCAGTACAAGGTTCTCAAACAAGAAGCCGATTCAAACCGTCAGCTTTATGACGGCCTGCTCTTGAAACTAAAAGAAGGGAGCCTGGCAGCCGGCTTGGACTCGAGCAACATCCGTATTGTAGACGTGGCGCGGGTTCCGCTGCATCCGGCCCGGCCCAATATTCCCTTGAACCTGGAGTTTGCGACCCTCATAGGTCTGGTTGGCGGAATAGCCATTGCTTTCACAATGGAAGGAATTGACACAACTGTACGTACCCCAGATCAGGCGGAAGACGTTTCAGGCTTGCCCATCCTAGGCGTCATTCCGATGCAATCCGCCGCCAATGCAGGCGTCATTCGAACTGCCGTTGGCCTGCCCAAAGCCGCGTACCGAGGCAATTTGCGGGCTGAACCGATGATAAGCTTTCTGGAGCCTCATTCAGAGGTTGCTGAGGCCTATCGCGCTTTACGCACATCCATCCTCCTATCAAGCGTTTCTCATCCTCCTCGTACCATTTTAGTGACCAGTTCCGTTCCGCAAGACGGAAAGACGATGACCAGCGTGAATGCTGCCATTGTTCTGGCCCAGCAGGGAAAACGAATCTTGTTGGTTGACGCCGATTTGCGCCGCCCAAGTGTACATAAGATCTTCGGTCTTGGAGGCAAGATCGGGTTATCGAATATCCTAACGGGAGGGGCCAAGATCAGCGACGCGGTTCAAGCTACAGCCCAGCCCAACCTCTTCATCCTTCCCGCCGGTCCGGTACCTCCGCATCCGTCCGAACTCTTGAGTTCGTCTTTCATGCAAGAGTTACTAAAAATATTTCGCGACGAATATGACCACGTGATCATCGACTCTCCTCCCGTCATCTCGGTGACAGACGCTGTCCTGTTATCCGTGCAAGCGGATGCCGTAATTCTGATCATTCGCTCGGGGCAGACCACGAACGCTCTTGTCCGCCGGTCGCGAGACTTGTTGCTGAGCGTGAATGCGAACATTCTAGGTGTAGTAGTGAATGCGGCCGATCTCACATCACCGGATTACTACAACTACTACTATGGATCGAAATATAACTATTACACCTCTAGAAAGAGCTCCGACCGCGGTAAAGACAGTGAGGGTTCGGGTCACGATGACCAACGAGACGCCGTCACCAAAACGTCATAGAAACCTGGAGAATGAACGCAGTGGCCCTGTTTTCAAAACAAGGATCAGCGGAGCGCCTGCTGTCGTTAGTTCTTATCCTATCAGGCAGTGCAACCTACGACTGGCTCGCAATTCGGGGATATCGAGCCCAGAGACTTGCGGATCGTTCTGATCAGGATTCGCTGGAAAGAGCTGTCGCTCTGGAACCACAGAGCGCGGAGTATCATGATTTGCTATGTCGCAACTTGATTTTTGTCACCGAACAAACATCGCGAGCGACAGGCGAATGCATGAAAGCGTCAGAGCTGAATCCATACAGCTCGACCTATTGGCTTGACCTTGCACAAGCGTATCTTTCCAGTGGAGATAATATACGCTCTTCTGTCGCAGTTCATAAAGCGGTAGCCGTAGATCCAACCACACCTGACACCGCGTGGAGTGCAGCTAATTTCCTGCTTATTCAGGGAGATCTGCCTGCGGCGCTTCATCAGTTCAGCATCGCCCTGAGAGGGGACCCGGGATTGGCTGCTCCAATATTGAACACCTGCTGGCAGTCGTTGCACGATACCACCCTAATCCAAGGCATTCTGCCACCTAAACCCGATATTTATCTGTCACTTATTGAGCTCTTGTTAGCGAAAGGCGAACCTGCGGCGGCACATCAGATTTGGTTGGCTCTCATGCAGTTGAAGCCGCCCTTCGATTACCATCAGGCGCTGTTTTACGTGGATAACTTGCTGCAGGCGAAGGATGCGGATGGAGCCGAAAAGACATGGGAGCAGCTCGCTTCGAAGTCCAAAACCTTGCAGGCGTATTTACGGCCCGGCGACCTGATTGTGGATGGATCGTTTACTCAAGAGATACTCAACTCGGGATTTGACTGGCGCTACACTCCAAGGCCGCATGTTGCACTCACCCTCGATACTAATGAGTTTCATAGTGATGGCCGCTCTCTGCTGCTGACCTATAGCGAGAGCGGTGGCGATAGTGGTCTCTTCGAATACGTCGTGGTGCAGCCCAACACACGATATCAGCTTACTGCGTGGGTGAAGAGTCAGGAACTGTTAACGGCCAATGGCCCTCGTCTCACACTTTCCGATGCTTTCGATAACAAGCTCGTTGCGAGTACAGATGAGACGGCCGGATCCACTCCCTGGCATCATTTGGACACGGAATTCCGGACCGGGCCTGTGACAAAGCTTCTCGTCCTGTCTATCTCGCGCGTTCCGGCAGATACACGTATTCAGGGGCAGTTCTGGGTGGACGATATCAGCCTGCGGCCGATGTGAAAGCCTTTCTATGACTCGATCAACGCATCCCAAACAACTCGCGCCCTAAATGGTCCGATTTCCTCCTGAGGTCGTTCGAGTTGAACCCTCACAACTAGTTCGCAATCGCCATCGGAGCCAGTTCTGCGCCCTCGGGGCTGTAGTCGATTGGGAGTCTGTAAAGCAATTGCTGTATCGCGGTGTCCGATTGCCGCATGCGGGCTGCCTGTTCCAGTTCTGACAGGAACTTGGGAAAACTTGCCAGCACGGGAGCAGCTTTCACTTGAAAAACATTGCGAAACTGAGTGGCAGTTACAAGCGCGTCTTCTCTCCAAAGTTGCTCATGCAGCTTTTCCCCCGGACGCTTGCCCACCACCTTGATATCGATGTCCTTTCCAGGCCTCAGACCCGCCAGCCGGATGATGTCCTTAGCGAAGTCGATAATCCTTACCGGGTCTCCCATATCCAGCATGTAGACGTCGCCACAGGAAGCGAGCGTGGCGGCTTGCAGGACTAGTTGCACCGCCTGCGGGATCGTCATGAAATACCTGGTCATCTCTTCGTGCGTAATCGTTACGGGACCACCCGCCGCAATCTGGCGAAGGAAAATCGGAACCACGCTCCCCCGGCTACCAAGAACATTTCCAAAGCGCACGCAGGCAAAGTGTGTTTTGCAGCCACTGCCAGTGGTGGCATCGGCACGCTGTTGAATCAGCATCTCCGCAGCGCGCTTCGTAGCTCCCATGACGCTCGAGGGCCGTACCGCCTTATCCGTGGAGATCATTACCAGGCGTTCACACTCGAATTCGATCGCTGCGTCAGCTAGCTCACGGGTTGCAGAGACATTGTTCAGAACCGCTTCGCAGCAGTTCCCTTCCATCACTGGAACATGTTTGTAAGCCGCGGCATGCAGTGTAACGTGCGGGCGATAGCGGTCAAATGTTCGATAAACCGTTTCATGGTCACGAATGTTTCCCACCACTGGAACTATTTCTCTGCCTTCGCGACTCTGAATCTGATGCATCAATTCGAAGATCGAGTTCTCATCCTGGTCGAGGACAACAAGGCGGTCAACATTCAAGTCTGCCACCTGTCTGGCGATCTCCGACCCAATCGAACCACCCGCTCCTGTAACCAGAACCGTCCGTGCGTTGAAGCAACTAACCACCTCGGGATGCGGCTCACTTACGCTCTCGGAATTGGCCTGCGCCAGCTGGTCGATGGAAACTGTCCGGCTCACCCGCACGTTTCCCTGCATTAGGTCGCTTCCCGAAGGCAAGATATGCACCTGCAAATCGAAGCGCGTCGCGTCGCGAATGACTTGCGCAGCGCACTTCAGGTTCGCGCCAGAAAGAACCACCACTTCGATCTGGTGAGCAGCCAGGAGACTAGGCAAAGACTCCGGATGGCCCAACACCGGGAGACCGGCAATGTGAATGCCGATTAGGCGATTGTCTTCGCTTACCAAGCCGATAACCTGGGCCTCTCTCCAGGAGCGAAGATAGCCGACAGATGTAGCCAGCGTTGTCTCATTGCCAACAATGAGGGCGCGTGGACGTGGCGCGGCCTTGTAAATGGCCTCGTGCGCCAGGCGCCGCGTTACTCGCAACCCAGACGCAAACCCCAGGAAGATAATAAACTCCATGATCAGCACGCTGTATGGAACAACCGGAATCCCAGGTACCAACCATCGCATGAGAAGAAGGAAAATCGTCACGGGCACAGAGCGAAGCGCGAGACGCAGGCCGTCCCCTACATTGAAGAAGCGCCAAGTCGACTGGTAACCGCTACGGGTTAACCGCAGGGATAGAGGCCTCAGAAAGGTCACAACGCAAAGCCAGATCCACATGCTGTGTTGCATCTTCGGCGGTATATCAAAATCAAACCGAAGCGCATACGCATCGATCATCGCAATGGCTGCTGTAAGAGCATCCAGTAGCGTCTGAACATTGCGGTGAAAAATCCAGGGTGGAATAAGCTTGGCATATTTTTCAAGCCTTCCGACTCCCCTTGCCTTCGTCCCGCGCAAGTGTTCCACTGGTCCTCCTAAGAAGGTACGATCTTCTCGCGGTGGCGCCGTCGATATCTTCGAATTAGACAGGGCAATCGCAACAAGTTCGCTGACAAATTCAGCCAAGGAAGCCACAACGCCGTTCTGGAATTAAGTCGCAGTTACTTCAGTACGAGGATCGCGAACAAGGTTGTATGCAAGTTGACACACGTACACAACGTGCGACTGGAAGGGATCACGTTTAGTTACATGTTTATCCAGCGCACATCACCTTATGCCCTCGAGATATGGTTTGGCAATATTTTCGCAACAACTTTTTGTTATTTTAATTGGCCACAAAATTGCCCTCGCCAATAAATGGGGCATACGCGCCTGATATCTTCGGCTTTACAGCAGGTAGCTGATTGAAATGGTCGATCAATCTCCCTTAAGAAGGCGTCAAGGAACGATTCGAAGTGCGGAGAATCCAGATCGGTGCCGCGCTCATTCGCTCTCGACTCGGTACATCTTCTGACCGCCCTTGAATCTGTCGACAGCCCGATTGAACAGAAATTAGTTGCGATTTAAGAAGAATCTCTCCCTGGTGGGGACAACGATCCAGCCTATGCATAAATCCCGACCGGACTCCCTCCATGCCGGCTTTGTCATGGCTACCGCGGCCGCGGGTGTACTTTTTGGCGCTTGACACTGCCATTACGCATCTGTATGGTCTCGTCAACTCTGAACGCGCCCAATTTGTAGTTTATCGACATTGTCAGAGGTCGATAGAGTATTCGGAGTGCTCGTGCCTTCCTTTCTGGGCCCCCAGCGAACTCCGTGGTTGCTCCTACTGCTCTCCAGGGGCTGCTCGTGAGTAATTTGTTCTGCCTCGTGCGCATCCATCTGATTGTCATCTTGCCCCGTCGCGGGCATCTGTCTGCCCACATTCTGCTTGCCACACTGGCAGTCATTGCCCTCTTGAGCCCTTCGCTGGCGTGGGCTATGGCAACCGCCACCACAACGGCGCTCACCGTGACGAGTGCGGGCAGCGAAGTGACGTCAGTGGCCGAGGGCACGGTGATAACGCTAACCGCGACGGTGACCTCCGCCACTTCACCCGGGACAAGCGTGAACCCGGGATTAGTAAAGATTTGCGAGGCAGCAGCAGTCCATTGCGAAGACTCGGCACTGCTTGGGACGGCGCAGTTGACCACCGCCGGGATGGCCACGTTCAAATTCAGGCCTGGCATTGGAAGCCATATATACCAGGCGGTATTTGCAGGTACCGGCAGCTATGCAAAAAGCATATCGTCCACCGCGACGCTCACTGTGACAGGGCTGTATCAAACAGCGAGCAGCATCGTTTCGTCCGGCTCGGTCGGCGATTACACGCTTACTGCAACCGTAGTCGGCGTTGGCGGCCCCACGCTTGGTCCGAGGGGCGATGTATCGTTTCTCGATATTACGAACAGCAATGCTTTGTTGGGCACAGCAGCACCCGGAACGGCCACACGGGGAGAGAGCTTCGCGATCGGATCCACCACGCATGTCGGCAGCAATCCCTCTTCTGTCGCGGTGGGTGACTTCAACGATGATGGTATCCCCGACCTGGCCATAACCAATATTGCCGACAATACG
>Ga0207060_10227_pt1 | contig 19363 bp, 17 predicted proteins | sample Alteio_BWMinCont_30_FD_153270 | JGI IMG/M metagenome (GOLD analysis project Ga0207060, IMG submission 153270) | Enriched cells from forest soil in Barre Woods Harvard Forest LTER site, Petersham, Massachusetts, United States -... | ecosystem: Environmental > Terrestrial > Soil > Temperate forest >...
CGGTAGCCAGGATCTGATTGGGCACTTCGTCGCCCGCATTCCGTTTATTCTGCTGAGGAAGGAACTCCATCGCAAAGTGAATCCCTTTTAGCTCCCGCCCCGGAACACTCAAGTCGCGGGGATTCTCCGCTCCGCCACACAACAGGATAGCGTCGTATTCCTTGCGCAAATCTTCCGCGGGGACATTGCCGCCGATATGCGCGCGGCCAATCGTTGGTGGTGTGGGCGATTTCTGAGGGGCGGAAGGCCGCCGCCGCAGTGGACCAATACCTGATGGGCAGTACCCGCCTGAAGTAAGACTCGACTCCCGTTTTAGTGCGTCATGCCGTAGATGATGTAGTTGATGGCGATGCGGTAGGCCATGGACGTGGCGCGCTCCGGGTAATCGGGACTATCGGCCCATTCCCAGGCGTCTCCGACATCGCTGTTGTGGCAGATGGCTATCATGATGCGACCTTTATCGTCGCGAATCGCGCGCCACCTGGGCACTTTCATATCGGAAGCATACCCACGCTGTCCCCAGATAAAGCGAGTGCCGGGTATCTGGAAGCGGTCGTCAAGGTCGTAGACGACGTGAAAAATCTCATCGCTGTCCTTCAGGTCCTCAACCTGCCGATCGGGGAAGATCATGCGCGCTACGGTCATCAGATTTTCCCATTCATAGTCTCCGTGGGTGTCGTCAAAAAACATGAACCCGCCTCGCAAGAGGTAGGTACGCAGGCGGTCAGCCTCGCTTTGGGAAATGACCCATGCGCCGGGGTCTTCGACGAAAATCCAGGGCCAGCTATAGATTTCGTCTGATGAGGCATCCACGACCTGCTCGGCAACGTGAGTGTCGATGCGCGTCAGGCGGACAACGCCCTGAACGAGCTGTCGATCGGATTTGGGATAGTCGGCGGCCCAGCGGCGGAAACCACGGAAGCCGCCGCCTACGTTGTAGTGGTAGCGGGCGAAGGTCCACTCGACTTTTTGCCTGGCGCCGATGGGCATCTCGCCTTCGTCGTCGTCCTGGTAAGCGCCTACGCCACGCCGCTGATAAGCAAGCAGACCGGAAGCCAAGCCGAGGAGCAGCAGTCCAGATAAGAACACTGGAAGGCGCCGCAGGCGAGATTGCGCTGTCTGAGTCATCGCCGCTACTCTCACGGGTATTATCAGTCAAAATATGCGACCGCGCCGATTTTTGTAGCCCGGCTGGCCGCACGACTGAATTTGTGGACGTCGCCGATACGATTTGGGCTTTGCGCACGGCGCGCCCCGATGATTTCCCCGATCGCCTGCCCACTGCAACAGGGCGATGCATCCCAGCTAACAGGGAAAGAAGAACTTTTGCCGCTTGGGGTTCCGATCCGGTTAGAATTTTGCCAGCGATCATGGAGGATCCAGTGACCGAAAGCACTCCGCAACACGATGCAATTGTGGCTCGAATTGGGCGATTGGAAAGAGAGAACCGAAGATTCAAGCGAGGTGCAATCGTTTTCCTGGTGATGATTGCGTCGGTAGGTCTGATGGCGCAGACACGACAAAGCGCACCGGCTTCAGGCCAAAAGCCAAAAGCGCGCACGCCGGCAGCGCCCGCCGCAGCCGCAGCCCCGGCGGGACCGACGGCAGTGGAGGCGCAGGGGTTTATCCTGAAGGATGCAAACGGAAAAGTGCGCGCGGAGCTAGGCCTGGCGGGAGGCTCGCCGAGCCTGAAGTTCAGAGATGAAAGCGGGTCCGCGCTGGTTAGTTTATCTCTCAATGAGGGGCCAGCGGGGCCGGTCCTGTTGCTTTCCGACCCGCAGCATCATGCTTCGGTGGCGTTGAGTGTGCTGGAAAAAGCGGGACCACAACTCTCGTTAACCGGTGAGCGCGCGGACATACAGCTGCGTATGGGCGTCACTCCAGATGGCACGGCTCTGGAACTCTCCGATAAAGACGGCTTCACGACCAGCATTGGCAACGGGATTGTGCCCAAGAATGGCCAAGTCAAGAAAACGTCCGCCGCTTCCATCGTGCTTTACAATAAAGAACGCAAGGTGCTTTGGTCTCAGCCGTAGTATCGCAGACTGCAAATTGCGCGAATCCGGTGCCGTCGAGTGGGCGCCCCAGGCAATATCAAGATTGGCGTGGCGGGCTTTTCCTACAAAGATTGGCAGGGCGTTGTCTATCCACCCTCGCTCAAGTCGAGCGCCCGGATCGAATATCTCGCGCAGTTTCTCGAACTGATCGAGATCAACACATCGTTCTACGGCCATATCAAACCGGCGGTCGGCAAAGAGTGGTGCCGGGCGGCGTTGAGCGTGAATCCGAAGTTTGTGTTCACGGCGAAACTAAACCGCGCATTCACTCATTCTCCGGTAGCTGTCCTGGAGCCTACCTCGGCAAAGACGATTCGACCCGCCGCCACGGACGAACAAGACGCGAAGGCCGGATACGATTCGATTGCGACACAGGGCATGCTGGGCGCGCTGCTGGCCCAATTCCCGATATCCTTTAAATGCACGGACGAGAATCGCGCCTACGTCGAGCGCCTCGTGGAGCGCTTCCGAAGTTATCCGCTGGTTCTGGAGATTCGTCACGCAAGCTGGAACGAGCCGGATGTGTTTCGCTGGATTGAAGGCCTGGGGATAGGACTCTGCAATATCGACCAGCCCCTGCTTGGCCGAGCGGTTGGCCCCTCCGCCCACGCGACGTCCGCTGTCGGTTACATTCGCCTTCACGGGCGGAACTACAAACAATGGTTTGCGGAGACCAACGTTCGCGACCGGTACGATTACCTCTATTCAACGAAAGAGCTGGCGAGCTGGAAAGACCGGGCGCTGGAAGTTGCCGAGAAAACAGAGACCACATACGTAGTTGCCAATAATCACAATCTGGGCAAGGCCGCCGTCAATGCACTGCAGCTGATTTCGATGATCGAGGCTCGAAAAGTGAAGGTGCCGGCAACGCTTGTGCCGCGTTACCCCGAACTCGAGCAGATCGCGAGCCGCTAGGGATTCCATGGGCAGGCAATTGCGAAACGTCGGGCTGGCGCGAGCGTTGTCGAAGCTGGGGTATTGCTCGCGGTCGCAGGCAGAAGACCTGATTCGCTCGGGATGCGTCCAGTTGAACGGCAGCGTAAAACGCAATCCGCAAACGCCAGTGCTACTTGAACGCGACAGAATTAGCGTCGATCGCACCATTATTCGCCCGGCGGAGAAGGTCTATCTGATGTTGAATAAGCCGCGCGGCGTGGTCACAACCGCTTCCGACGAAAAAGGGCGCACGACGATCTATTCGGCGCTGAGCAATTCGGCGCTAAACAATGATTTGCCGTGGATCGCTCCGGTGGGGCGGTTGGATAAGGCCAGCGAAGGATTGCTCCTACTGACGAATGATTCTGAATGGGCGGCGGCGGTGCTCTCTCCGGAGAGTCATCTGCAGAAGACCTATCACGTGCAGGTAAGCGGCGTCAGGAATGCTGACCTGACAGGCGCGCTAATGAGGGGCCTTTCCATTTCGGACGGCGAGTTCCTGCGGGTTACAGACGCGCGAGTACTGCGGCAGGGCCACCGCAATACCTGGCTGACCATCGTGCTGGATGAAGGTAGAAACCGTCACATTCGCCGCATGCTCCAGCAGCTTGACATAGAGGTTCTTCGGCTCGTTCGCGTCGCGATCGGGCCGCTCACACTGGGTACTTTGGCGAAAGGCGCATATCGCCCGCTCACGATGGAGGAAAAATCGGGAATTGACGGCGCGAAGAGGCAGTTGCCGGGCGGTCCGGGAGTCTGCCTTCCTCGATAAACTGGTCCTACGGGAAACTATAACTATTGTGTGGTCGGTCGCCTCAGTTAGTTTGGCATTATTCTTGCTAGTTCTCAGTATCGGCATAGAGAGGAGACGCATGTGAGCGAATACATTCCGTTCGTAGTCATAGGCATCTTTGGCGTGCTCTTGTTCCTCGGAACCATCATCTGGACTGAATGTCTCTTTCCCGAAAAGAAGAAAACGCCGATCCCAAAACAGCAAGAATTAGATTTCCCCAAACCAGAACGGAACGAGTTGGTTTCTAGTTCTCACTAAGCCGCTATTTCCTTCTGTCCTTCTAGCACGCCAACCAACGCGCCAGATAATACCAGGAGCTCGCTGTCTTCATGTCCACCAAGCAGCGGGCCAAAACGAAAAGCCCCAAGCCACCCAGCCTTCGCGGGGGGGAAATCAAAACAGCCCACTACCGAAAATCGGGTAGTGGGTCAGTTTCCGAGAAGCGGACTTCTCAGGAGTTGTGCGGGTCCAAGTTATCCTTCAACGGCAACACAACGTCAAAAAATGCCGTGCAGAGCGCAATGGCTTTTTTCGGATTCTCCCGATTGTAAAAAACTGGCGTCTTCATTCCAGGAGCAAGATCTATCCTGAACGTCGTACTCATCTTCTTGACTCTCTGACCAAACGGCGTTTCGAACTCGTAGTACACGTAAATTATTCGGCCGCTATCTAGCCTAGTGATTTCTCCGGTGGCCAATTCTCCGTCTGAAACCAGCGCTTTATGCCTCAGGTAAGGGGGTAACCAAAGGAATGCCCCCATAAGGACCGTCACAATGGCGAGGAATTCCAAGAGTCCTTCCATAGTCATTCCTGGCGTGGGATGGCGGTGTTGGTCGTAGGCAGCAACCGTGAATACTGCGAGCGGAACCAAAAGCACGATCAATGTTATCCACTTCCCCTTGCTACTAATGCGAATTGGCCGAGGCCGAGGTAATTCCGCCAGAATTCGGATCGTTTCGTCATATGGTCCCGAGATGACCTTGAGACCGTCAGTGCTCGCTCTGCGAAATACGCGAACCCACCACAAGATAGCGAAAACGTAAAGGGCTGCGAGAAAGATAAGTTCGTAGAGGCGTATCCCCATAGCAGTAATTCTACGATTGGCGCCGAGCGCAGCCTCTTTTTTGAATCATGCTGGTGCTTTCAAAAAAAAGCGTCCATATCTTAACCGGCCCCGGTGGATAGAAAGCATAAGCCAAGTCCAGGGTGGCGCTTTTGTGATCAGCGCCCAACTGGCGGCAATGTTAACCCCAACGCCTGATAAACGGGATTATCGGAATATAGGAAGCCAGTTTCCGATAAGCGGACTTATCAGGATGTGGTGTAGATCGGCCGCACTATCGCAGTGGCGGTCGGGAGGAAACCGCTCATGTGACAGTTATCGGCGGCCCGCTCTCCTTGGGTTAGGATCTTCATGATATGAGCCACAAGTTAGAAGAGTTGGTCGATGCGTTCGTGTCGCAGCTAGAGGCGCAGGGGGTGACAATTCGGCCTGATGACAATACGTTGCGACTTCGGGACCTTGAAGCGAAATTGCCGAAACGATTGCCGCAATCATTCGAAAGTTTGCTTTCGCGCTATTCCTTTCCGGCTTTCGATGCATTTGGAATTTCTTTCTTCGGTTGGGGACCCGGGTCGACGGAACTTTCCGAGGTTGCATCCGCCACAAAGGGTTCTCTGTCCGAACTACTTTTGCCAGCGGGGTATTTCCAAATTGGGCGTCCTGACACTGATAGTTTTGACGCGATATGTTTTGACACGAACGACAGGAACCAAAACCGCGAACATGGAATCGTGCTAGCAGACCACGAAGAAATTCTCTGCAATTTCAGAGTAAAGATTTGCTCCCAAGTCTGGCCGTCCTTTCGGAAATTCCTAGAGACATCCGTCAAGTCCTAATAAACGGGATTATCGGTAACTGGCTTTTCGGGACCGGGCCACATTCCGATAAGCGGACTTATCAGGACTTGGAGCGGAGGACGAGTCGGGCCACGGCCAACACACCGCTCTGAAAAACGTGAATAGGTATACGATATGCGGATGGACTTCACCATCAACCAGAAAGACGTTTTGCGCCGTTTGGGAACGGCTCTGACGGATGCTATAAACAAATCAGCGGGGGTCAGTCAGGTTTTTTCCGATGCCGTAGATGCTGGCCTCGATATTATGGCTCTCCACCTCAACGCCACGGTGAACCTCAGACGCGCAGCACCCGAAACGATTCGGGTTGCTCCCAGCCATGCGGGTGTAAATTCGCTGCACCTCACAGTGTCGTTGTACGATCCTGACACCCAATCCTTGTCCTCACCCGATTCGGAAGCGTCCAATTCATGACGGGGCGGGCCGAGTAAACTGCAAAAACAGCCACATTCTGATAAGAGGACTTATCAGGACTTGGAGGAGCGTTCGACAACGTTTCCCGATAACATATCGGAACGTCTGGCCGGTTGGTGATATCAAGATGAGTGATGACAGGCTGGAAACTCTACCGACTAAGAGCAGCTTCCGTTTTCTATCTGAATATTTCGCACAACTGCTAATCGCGACGGCCGGTGCAGTTATAAGTGGGTTGGTTATTGCGGTCGCCTTATTTGCAATCGCAGACTGGATTCGAGGCCCCAATCCGTCGGGCTATTCGCTGCTCGCCTTTGCTGGGGAGCCGTACTTTTTTATTCCCATTGCTTTGGCACTCGCGCTCGGATTCTCGCAGCAGAAACGATCCCGAACCTCGGCAGGATATTTCCTGTGGATCGTTCCGGCGTTAATTCTGCTGTCGAGCTTCTTGTCTTGGCGCTCCTATTCGCACTTAGGCCGGTGGCAGGATGCGTGGGCGAATTTCTTTGGCCACAATTGCAGCGGTTCAGAGTGTTTCTACGAGTGGACCGTCACCGCCCCCTTCTATACAAGCGTGGTTTACACGTTAGGCTGGATTGCCGCACGCAAGTCGGAGAACCGGAGCGGCGCATTGCATTCCAGAAGGTAGGTCCTGATAAACGGGATTATCGTCAACTGGGAATCGGCCAAAAGCAACATGAGGAGAAGCGGCCTTCTCATCCCATCTGATAAACGGCAGGGATTATCGGAACGTGGCCTAACGATCAAAGGTTCAAGCCGACACACTACCGAAAATCGGCTTAACCAGCGAGGAGCGAACCTAGTGTGATACGATTTCGCCGGTCGTCATCGGCGATATCGTGCCGGCGTCCATCGTGTTGATCTCGAGGCCGTACGATCGCTCAGGCCTCAGCAGTCGCCCATGCATCCCTCACAAGCGCGCAAACTGATCGTAGCCGGTGTGCTGCTGGCGTTCGTCTTCCTCTGGGCGATTCCGGCGGCGGCGAATTTCATCATTGATTACAACTGGTGGAAGGAAGTGGGCCAGGTGGATACCTGGGTCAAGATGCTGTGGTACGGCATCGCCCCTGTCTCCGTCGGCACCGTGCTGGCTTTCATCGCTTTGTGGGTGGCTCATGCGCGGGGAATCAGCTTTGCCGGCGTCCGGCAGCGTGATTTTCCTCTCTACTCTCGATTAGCGCCGGTGGGCCTGGCGCTGGTGGCCATCCTATTTTCCCTCGCTTCGGTGGACTATTGGACCGTGATGCGGTTTTTCGGCTCGCGCCAGATCGTGATTCAGGCCACTGCCTGGAAAGACCCGGTATTTTCGCGCCCATTGCCATTTTACCTGTTCAGTTTGCCTTTCTATTCGCAGGTGCTGGGGTTTGTATTTGTCCTGGCGATTTTCTGCGCGCTCGTTTTTTGGGCAACGGCCCGGGGATGGCAGTTAGCCGAACGTTTCCGCTTTCACCGCGAGCATCTGATCCGATCGCCCGGGACTCTGGATTTTGAGCCTCGAACGCTGCTCCTGCCTGGCGCCGGCCGGACCGGTTTTCTGCGAACCATTGCCGTCATTCTGCTGGTGGGCCTCGCGGCGTGGTTCTTTTTGGGCAATTACGAGCTTTTGTTTAATTCTCACGCTTTCATGACCGGCGCCGATTACGTAGACGCGAAAATTACGCTGCCTTTGCGCTGGTTCCTGATTGCCGCGACGCTCGGGGCCATTCCGCTCGCGTGGACCGGGCGATACAAGAAAACGATTTTCCTGGTGGCGTCGGTTTTTGTTTTGCAGTTGATCGTGCCGGGCATTATTCGCGCCGTGTACGTGAGGCCGAATGAGATTTCGATCGAGCGGCCCTATATCGAACGTCATATTCAGGCTACGACGGTGGCGTTCGGCCTCGACCGGAACACGACCGAGCAGCCCTTCGCGCCCTCCAGCCAAGCGGCGATCGATCCCGCACAGGACAGCGTCCTGCTGGATAATGTCCGGCTTTGGGACCTGCGCGCCTATGGCGCCACGATCACCCAGATACAGGCGTTGCGCCCGTACTACACCTTTCCGGACGCGGACGTCGATCGCTATTTCATCAATGGCCGCATCAAGCAGGTGCTCGTCTCCGCCCGCGAGATTGACGTGAACCAGCTCTCCGCGGAGGCGAGCCAAAGCTGGATCAATCCGCGGTTCATCTATACCCACGGCTTTGGAGCTGTGGTATCCGATGTCAATAAGATCACTCCCGATGGCTTGCCCGTGCTGCTCATCGAGAATGCTCCGCCCGAAATCAAGGCCCCCGGCTTCAAGCTGACGCGGCCGGAAATCTACTACGGAGAAAAGACGCAGGATCCGGTTTTCGTTCACACCGCGCGCGAGGAGTTTGATTATCCCTCGGGCGACCAGAATAAGTATTCGACCTATCAGGGCACGGGCGGCTTTCCGGTGGGGTCTTTACTGCTCAAAGGCGCAGCTGCGATATCGGAGGGAGAGCCAAATATCCTCTTCACAAGCTACCTCACAGGCGAGAGCCGGATGATGATTCATCGCAGGGTGCAGGATCGACTGGAGCATGTGGCCAGCTTCCTGCTGTGGGACCACGATCCTTATCTGGTTCTTACGGACGATGGCAGGCTGGTGTGGATGGCGGATGGCTATACGACTTCTCTCTCGCATCCGTATTCGGCGACGCTTCCGGTCGCTGGCTCGGATGAAGGGGCAAATTACATCCGCAACGCAGTGAAGGCCACGGTCGATGCGTATACGGGCAAAGTGTCTCTCTACGTATTCGATCCGAGCGATCCCATCATCCAGGTTTACGAGCAACTCTTCCCGAAGCTTTTCCAGCCGGCCTCGGAAATGCCTGCGGACCTGCGCCGGCATGCGCGTTATCCCGAAGTACTTTTTCGGGCGCAGGCGGAAGCCTACCGCACGTTCCACATGCGAGACGCTCAGGTTTTCTACAACAAGGAAGATATCTGGGATATTGCGCGCAACCTGTTCGGCCAGTCCGGGCAACCCGAACCTGTCCAGCCGACCTACATCGTGGCCACGCTGCCGGGAGAGAAAGAGCCGGAGTTCCTGATGATCCTGCCGTTCACGCCGCGCGGCAAAGACAATTTGATCGGATGGATGGCCGCGCGCTGCGACGGCGACAAATTGGGCACGCTGATCTTCTATCAACTCTCGAAACAGCAATTGATGTACGGCCCCATGCAGATTGAATCGCGCATCGACCAGGACCAGAACATCTCCAAAGATCTGACTCTGTGGAACCAGCAAGGCTCACACGTTCTGCGCGGAAATATTATCGCCCTTCCCGTGACGAACGGATTCCTCTACGTCGAATCCATTTATATTCAGGCGACCGAAGCGCGCATGCCCCAGCTCAAGAAAGTTGTTTTGGCCATCGGCGATCGGTTGATCTATCGAGACACTTTCGAACAGGCTTTTGCCGAACTGACGGGCAATTCCGCGCCAGCCAAGCCCGCCGTCGCGGCCGCTTCTACCGCGGCCCCCGCATCGGCCGCGGGTGCTCCAGCAGCTAAGGGGCAAGAGTTACCCGCTTTGGCTGAACGGCTTCGCCGAATGAGAGAAGAGGCCGAAGGCCTGGCGCGGGAGCTTGAAACGTTGGAGAAGGAAGCCGGCAAGAAATAAAGAACGCGCCTAGCAGTTCGCCCGCCGAAATAAAGCCTCAGAGTCTTACCGCAGATCCAAGAGTTGCCAATAAAAGGAACGAAGCGCGCCGCGAATCAGGATGCGCCTGCTAATAATTTCGTGACATCCCGTTTCTTGACATCGTTGTCGGCGCTGTAGTATACCCCGCTACCAACGGGGTAGCCCCCATCCAAAAAAATCTTGATCTTTCGGCCGGTTCACCGGGCACGCAGAGAGTGCCTGAACTGATCAACGATACCGGGAGGAATGGAATGGTGAAAATAAGCCGGAGTCTCTTCGTCCCTTTGGTGATTGTGGCATTGCTGACCTTTGGAGCGGCGCCGCGACTTGACGCACAGACCGCCACGGCGACGATTCTGGGCACCGTGACCGATCCCTCCGGCGCGGCGGTTCCGGAGGCGAATGCCCAGGCGAAAAACACGGAAACCGGTCTCATTCAGTCGGTAACGAGCGATGCACAAGGCCGCTACCGCATTGTGGACCTTCCGATCGGCACCTATGACGTACAAGTCCAGAAGATGGGATTTGAGCTCGTGGTCCACAAAGGCGTCGAGCTGAGCATCGGTAGCCAAGTCGTCGTGGATGTTTCGCTTCCCGTGGGACAATTGAGCCAGACCGTCACCGTGGAGAGCCAAGTGGCCGAGGTCGAGACTACCTCTTCACAGCTTTCCACCCTTGTGGATCAGCAGCAGATACGGCAGTTGCCGCTGAATGGCCGCGATTTTGAGCAGCTTGTACTGCTGGCGCCCGGCGTAACCGTCATGCAGGCTCAGACGCTCTCTCCTTACCTGGGTTTCGGGAATGAATTTTCGATTTCTGGAGCACGATCGAACGGTCAGGGCGAATACATGGATGGGACGGACATTCAGGATTTTCAGCAGCACGGTTCGGGTTCGGGCGTGCTCGGCACAACCCTGGGCGTCGATGCCATTGCCGAGTTTGAAGTGCTGACCAATACCTACGGCGCGCAGTACGGCGGCAACGGCGGCGTGGTCAATTCGGTCACCCGGTCCGGGACCAATAGTCTTCATGGCTCGGTCTATGAGTTCATCCGCAATAGCGCTTTCGATGCGCGCAACTTCTTCGATCCCGCGCAGATTCCGGCGTTCCGCAAGAATCAGTTCGGCGGCACGATCGGCGGCCCGATCAAAAAAGACAAGATGTTTTTCTTTATCAACTACGAAGGCATCCAGCAGAGTACGGGCGTGACGAAGATTGCGACTGTGCCGGACGCCGCAGCCCGCAGCGGCTTTGTGCCGAACTTGGCCGGCGTCGAGACCTGCGTCAACAAGAACACGATTGCCTTCTCTCCGGCGAACTTCGCAGCCTGCGCTGCCACCATTCCGGCAACGATTCAGCCATACCTCAATTTTTACAATGGCTTCGCGGTGCCGACGAACGAGAGCCTGACTCCGGCCGGCCTGCCATCTGGCACAGGAACCATCAGCCAGGTGGCCAGCTCACCGGGAACCGAAAATTATGGCGTGGGCCGCTACGACTGGAATATGTCTTCGAAGGATTCCGTATTTGCCCGGTATCTTTTCGACGGGGGGCACCTCGTTGATCCATTTTATGGCGGCGGCACGGCGCTCACAGGCTGGTCGGCAGACGACAGCACACGCAATCAATTCTTCACCGCGGAAGAAAAGCGCATTTGGTCCAATAATGTAATCGGCACGACGCGCTTCGGCTTTACGCGCACGCTGGTAAACAGCTTCACGACGCAATCCTATACGCCTTTCCAATTTTCCGGAGCAAATCTCTACGCGGGCCAGGGGTATCCGCCGATGGATGGATCGCTCACAATCAGCGGAGTGACAGGGCTCGGCGCTGGTCAGATCGATCCGTTCTCTTTCATCCAGAACAAGTACAGCTATTCGGAGGACATCTTTTGGACCAGGGGAGCGCATAGCGTGCGCTTTGGCGGCGAGATCAAGAGAGTGCAGAGCGATGCCAATCATCCGTTCCCTGGCGGCGGGACGTGGACTTTCCAAAGCCTGACGAACTTCCTCACGGACGTCCCGACTCAGTACCAGGGGCCGGCATTAGCCGTGTCCAGCATCACGCAAAATAACTTCGATCCATTCCCAAATCAGCCCTTCAGTGCCTATCATAAGTTCCGCGAAAATGATTACGCGCTGTACATTCAGGACGATTGGAAAGTCTCTCCGACGCTGACCCTGAACCTGGGGGTGCGCTACGAGCCTACGACGAATCCGCATGACCTGAATGCCGCCAGCGCCATCCTGAACCCGCCATTTGCGGAAGGAACAACTAAGAGTATTCCGTTGTCGACTGGATTCTCTCCGGTGACGACCGCATTTGTTAAAAATATCTCGCTGCGCAACATCGATCCGCGCATCGGCCTGGCCTGGGATCCGTTCAAGGATCACAAGACCTCGGTACGCGCCGGTTTTGGCGTCTTTCACAATATCTACGAGCCGCGCGATTTCATTCTTGGATACTTCTTTGCGCCGCCGGCGCAGATCCTGACGCAGACGATCAACTTTGCGTCGGGCGGCGCTCAGGTTCTGAGTCCGGGACCCTTCACAAATTCGATTACTTGTTTCGCCTCGGGCAACTGTAAGCCGACGTTGGGAACCGCATTTAATACGAATGTGGGCCATACGCCTTACCTCGAACAGTGGAACCTGACGGTGCAGCGCGAGGTGATGAGGAATACGATCGCCTCTCTTTCTTATGTCGGTTCGCACGGCGTTCACCTGATTAACATGCTGGACGAAAATCCTCCGATCATCAGCGGTATCGACCCTGCTAACGGCAGGCCGATATTTTCCACCTTGAACAGTAGCCAGAAAATTACGTCCAACGCGCTGATCAGCCAGAGTTTTGGCTTTCTCGACGCGCAGCAGACGCAGGGCTACTCGCGATATAACGCTCTGCAAGCGAGTCTGGTGCGCAGGCTCACCCGCAACTGGCAGATGCAGCTCTCCTACACCTACTCGCAATGCACGGATATCGGATCGGCTGCGGGCAGCCTGGATGGCGGGAACGTCAGCGAAAACCCGTACGATCTCAGTTATGACAAAGGCCCGTGCATTTTCATGATCCGCAACAATGTGGTCTTTAACACACTCTACATGCTGCCCTTCAAGGGAAATCGGCTGGTGCAAGGGTGGCAACTGGGCGCCGTGGAGACCTATCACACCGGGACGCCGATCATCGTCACGGACGGAATCGTGTGGGCGTTTCAGAACGGAACCACCGCCAACCGTCCGGACCTGAATTCAGGCTGCAGCCAGCTCAACTCCAATCCGGTGCAGCCGGGCGGCGTCTTCTGGCTGAATACGAACTGTTATGCTCTGCCGCCGGTGGGAGAGTTGGGAAACCTCGGCAGGAATTCGGTATTTGGTCCGGACTCACAAGAACTGGACATGAATATAGAAAAAGATACCAAGATCAATGAAAGGTTTAACGTTCAGTTCCGCGCCGAATTCTTCAACCTTCTGAATCGCGCCAATTTCCGAAACCCGAGCGGCGCCATCTTTCAATCAACGACGATCGCCCCCGGATTACCCGGCGCCGGCTTACCCTCCGGCACTCCCACGGCGAATGCCGGGCAGATCACGCTGACGAACACGACCTCGCGCCAGATCCAGTTTGGTGTGAAGGTGCTCTTCTAGAGAGAGTTTTACAGGCGGTGCGTATCGACAACGGCGCGCGCCGCCTCTTTATTCGCATCCAGATTTGTGCATATCAACGAAAGGGAGGACCGCCTCAGTGAAACAGCCCTCTTCGAGTCGTCACGCAGATCTCCGTGATGCGAATCAAGACCGAGAATCATCTCTTACTTCGCGCCGGGAATTTCTGATCTCAGTCGCCGCCGCCGGCATTGGCACCGTGCTCCCGGCTTCAGGGCTAATCGCCCAAGTCGCGTCCGGTGCAGGACCGAAGGGCGGCCTTATCGATGTCCACAGCCACTACAGCTCACCCAATCTCGTCGCGGCGGTCGGTCAGAAACGCCTTGGCGCGGCCGTCGCCGGTTGGGTTCCGGAGAAATCGCTCGAGGACATGGACGGAGCCGGTGTCTCCACGGGCCTCCTTTCGATTGCTCCGCAGGGCGATCCTTTCGGCGATCCCTCGATGGCGGTTCGTCTTGCTCGCGACTGCAATGAATATGCCGCGAAGGTTGCCTCCGACCACCCGGGACGATTCGGGGTATTTGCTATGACGCCAATGCCCAATCTCGACGGCACTCTGAAGGAGATCGAATACGCTTTCGACACTCTGAAGGTCGACGGCATCGGCTTATTTACCAGTTATGGCGATAAGTGGCTGGGCGATGCGGCGTTCAACCCGGTCTTTGAGGAACTCAATCGCCGCAAAGCTCTCGTTTATACGCACCCCATCACCGCAAACTGCTGCAAAAACCTGCTGCCCAATATTGGGGACGGGGCCATCGAGTGGGGGACCGATACGACGCGGGCGATTACAAACATGATCTTCAACGGCGCGCAGGCGCGCTACCCCAATGTGCGCATGATCTTCTCGCATGGCGGCGGCACCATGCCTTTCCTGGTCGAGCGGTTTGCCAATATGGCCAAAGGCGCTCAGTACGCCGCGCGATTTCCGGAGGGGTTTGCGGGTGCGGCGGCTAAATTTTTTTACGACACCGCGCAGGCGGCTAACCCGGCAGCAATGTCGGCGCTCAGCAAAGTTGTGCCCATCTCCTCCATTGTGTTCGGGACGGATTTTCCATTTCGCAATGCCGGGGAGCACGTCAAAGGACTCAAAGAGTGCGGCGTCTTTAGCGCTGACGACCTGCAACGGATCCGTCGAGACAACATTCTTCCCTTCGTGCCCAGGTTCAAGGCTTAGGCACTGGGGGAATAGCAATCCTAGTGGCAGCTGGAGTCGTCTGAAAAAGCGCCGCTCACTACCATCGCACTCAAGAACTGACTGCACTTTGAGATCTTTGCGAGGTCCTGGTCATTCTGGAGGGAATTAGGATTGATGTTTCTCTCGGCGTTCATAGCTTTGCGTTCCCCGAGGACCTTGTCCGCCCAGTCAGAAAGCTGCGCATGTTCGTTTTGAAGGAGCTGGAGCGCCTGACGATCCTGGTCAGTGGACGCCGCTAAAGTGGCGTGCATCAGATCTGCTTCGACGTGGTCGTGGTAATCCTGAGACCACGTTCCCGCCACAGGCATTCCCGTGGTGACAACGGAGCCGATCGCGCCTCTCCACTCCCTCATTTCGGCCAGAGTGAACACTGCGATCTGTTGAAACTCCTTTGACATGCTCTCGTCGGATGGTTCGGATTGCGGCGCCACCGGCGGGGGCGGCCCGGGAATCGTAAGGGCGATCTGGTTCTGCTCAAAAATAACTGAACCGCCCAAGCTTTGAACCAGGCCCTCGATGTCCACGTAGGAGCGGCCCTCGACCTGGACGACAGCAGCATCGACCGTCTTTCCATTAATGACCAGGGTCTTCGTCGCCGTGTCCTGGGCCATCATTTCGGAGACAGCCAAAATGACGCCCAAGCTCAGCAGGGATAGAATTAGTCTGCGATGTTTTTTCATGGAGCCTCACCTCTCGAAAGTGCTCTCGGGCGCGGAGATGGCGGCAGGAATCCGCCCAGCGTAACCGACCGAAGGAGCACAACACCATGGTATACCCGGATTCGACTCAACGATGGGGCCTGAGGGTGCGGGTCAGACTCGAAACTTTTATTCAGGCCGCTGCCAAGCTTCGGCCCAATCGTCCAGATCGTAGCCAAATATTCCGCCGTGCTCCCGGTGAATCTGGCGAGCCCGCCGAACGATTGCTTCGATGCCCTTGGCCTGCTGCTTATCGGCAGTTCCTGTAGGAGACTGTAGCAAGGTATCCGATCCGTTGAATTCAGATTTGGTTTCGCAACTCCCGCAGATTCCGAACATGTCCAACTCTCCTTTGTGCCTATCACTGGCGGCCCTTGACGTCAGGAGCGAGTGCCACCAATGGCGATGTCACTCGCTCCCCGGCTGGGCAATTTCGTTTTGTCAGAATTTGAAAACAACCCCGGCGGATGGCTGGGCGGTGTGCGCGACTATTCCCGTAGGCAATGACGCCAGTTGGAAATCCGGCCGGTCGTACACAAATCCGCGGTACTCGGCGCGCAGAGAAAGATGATCGACAATCTTGAAGTCCGCGCCGCCGCCGTAGAGGAATGCTGCCTTGGCCTGGCTAATCGCTCCGGGCACGGATTGGCCTGCATTACCCGTGGGATCAAATACCAGCGCGCCAGCGCCCGCGAGAACATATGGATTCATCCTTCTAATCGAAGGTAGTGTTACCACCAGTGCGCCCGTAGCCTGGTGCACGTTGGTCTGGAGGTTGAATGAGTTGCCCGAGGTCAGATTCTGCTGAGTATTTCGGTCGTAACCATAGTTGGCTTCCGCAGCGAGCCAGCGGTTGAAGTGATAGCGATAGCCGATGAGGAATCCGCCGGTGTCAGTGGAGTGCTGGGAGGTTCCATTGCTTTGCGAGTCTTTGGTGAAGAACCCCGTGCCTTGCACGCTTATTTCGTGATGGCTCAATGGCGATTCTTCCTGTGCGAAAGCGCCTGATGCAAACAACAAGAGTGCCGCGAGAGTTGCTGAAAATACCACTTTCTTTGCTGACATTTTCTTTCCCCCTTTTTGTTCATCCGGCTGGCCCGTAATAAGCAGTTGCGACTCGTTCGCTATCGGCTGCTCGGGCGGCCCAGATTGACGATGTCGGAGATACAGAGAAAAATCAGGATTGATAACAGCACCACAAGAACGTAAGCGATCATGCTGTACCTCCCAATTTCTCGGTCAATTCCTCTGGCCTTTCGGCTCTCTCCACATCACTGTGAAATGCAATCATCGTGCCAGTGCACGGCGTCTCTCTTTCAATTTGGCAAACGGTTAAAAACGAAATAGATAAGCGGGAACGGAGCGTGAGTAGAAATGAAGGTGCCAGCGACCGGGTGACGAGGGGGTGGCACTGCACTAGATATCTGGCACTGGGGCCCCGACGCAGACAGATTGGCAACGGACGACTACGCTACAAACGAGACATCTCATGCAGAACAGCGGAGAAACTACAGTGTGCTATGCGGAATATGCGGGCTGATTCCGGCGGGAGATGCCGAGTCTTTGCATGCGGAGCTGCATGGTTGAGCGCTTCAGCCCCAGGCGAGCTGCAGCGCCTTTGGGGCCCGCAACCACCCAATTGCTCTCCTCCAGCGCGCTCAGGATCTGTTTGCGCTCGGTCTCTTCAAGCAGGCTGCGCATATTGCGGGGAGTTCCAGAGTCATGCGCTCCGTTCCTCGAGGCACTCTGTTTCGGTGCGGAGGTGGAGAAATCCTTCAGATCTGCCAGCGATACCTTCAGAACCGGGCCGGGGGAAAGAATCACGGCGCGTTCGATCAGGTTTTGGAGTTCGCGGATATTGCCGGGCCACGGATAGTCACACAATGCGCTCATCACTTCCGAAGGTATGGTTTCAATGTGTTTGTTCATGCGACGCCCAAACTGCTGGGCAAAATGACTCACCAGAAGAGGAATATCCTCCGTACGCTCGCGCAAGGGAGGAACGCGAACCGGAAAAACGTTCAGCCGATAGAACAGATCGGAACGAAACTTCTGCTGCTCTACCAATGCCTCCAGATCGCGGTTGGTGGCGGCAATCAAGCGCGCGTCGCTGCGCAGGGTTCGCGTGCTACCCAGGCGCTCAAATTCCCGCTCCTGCAGCACGCGCAGCAGCTTTGGCTGCAGCTCGAGCGGGATTTCGCCAACCTCATCAAGAAAGACCGTTCCCCGATGGGCGAGCTCAAACCGGCCGATGCGCTGCGCGATGGCGCCGGTAAATGCGCCCTTCTCGTGGCCAAAGAGCTCGCTTTCGAGCAACCCGGTGGGGATTGCTGCGCAGTTGAGCTTCACAAAAGCGCTCGAGCGCCGCGCGCTGAGATTATGGAGCGCCCGCGCGATCAGCTCCTTTCCGGTTCCGGTCTCTCCGTAGATGAGCACCGTGGAGTCGGTCGGCGCAACCGTCTCGACCTGCTTCAGTACGCGACGCAGGGCGTTGCTTTTGCCAACCATCTCCTCAAAATTCATTTCGCTGCGGATTTCGTCTTCGAGGTAGAGCTTTTCCTGCGCGAGCTTATCTTTGAGCTCGGCGATCTGCCCGTATGCAAGGGAGTTCTCGACCGCGATGGCCACCTGGCTCGCCACTTGCATCAGAAAGTCCACTTCGCTTTGCTTGAAGGCATTCTCCTCACGTCGTCCCAGACCCAGAACACCCAGGATGCGGTCTCTGCTTATGAGCGGTAGCAAACAACCGGACTTGATCCCCTCGCCGGAGACTTGGCGGTCTGGGTCAGATTGGAGTTCCGAGTCGAGGCTATCGTCAGGCATTCTTTTGATCACAGGCTTCCCCGTCCTGAACGCTTCGCCGGGGGCCGTCCCATCGATTCGCACCGAAAGGTCTTCCTTGAGCAAGCCCTTGCTATCCGGGAAGTCCAACGCATAAATACGCAGCGTTTCACCGTTGCCTTCAGGATCGGGCAGGTGCACGCCCACAGCATCGCACTGCATCACACGCCGGACGTTTGCGGCGATTGCGCGAAGGAGGTCCCGAAGCTCCAGATTCGAAACCATGCTGTTGGTCAAATCCAGCAGAATCTTCAGCCTGTCCTGCGCAATTTGCGAGGCCCGGAAGTTCAGCGCGTCATCGGTGGCCAACGCGATCTGGTCGGCAACGAGTGAAAGAAAGAAAATATCATCTTCGGAATATGCATCCGGCTCATGATTGCCCAGCCATAGAACTCCGAGGCGGCGATGTACCGTAGTCAGGGGAAGTGCGCATCCGGAATGCATGCCGCAGCTCTTGATGAGATCGACCATGCGCGGGAAGCGCCTCTCGCGATCAAGGGAAGAAATGACCAGGGCCTCCTGGTGCTGATAGACCCACCACGTAATGGTCTCTTCCTGGGGTATATCCGGGCACCGGCTGCCCCCCATCTGCTTGCACCTCTCGGCCAGGTGCCACTCCACTTCGTTTCCAGCTTCGTCGTATTGAACGATGCCAATGCTGTCAAAATGGATGATTCGGCGCAGTTCGTCCGCGAGGGCAGGGAATAGCTTCTCAGGATCGCGGTGCACAGAGATCGCTTGCGAAACCCGAATCAGGGCCTCGTAGCGTGATCCGAGAGGCTTCTCAACGTAAGCGGCAGATTCCTCAGTCACTATCATAGTGAATGATGATGTAAATCCGCGATCAGCCATTTGAGATGCTACAGGCAACCCTTTGGGTGCAAGCTTTTGAGTGAAAACTTTCGAAAGAACTGAAGCGCCTCGGGCAGGCCATCCGTGCGTTAACGCGTCGGCGGGGCCCCAACGTAACTTGACCGATGAGCGAAAGTCTCTGGAGCAGAGGGCAGCTCCCTCTGTCGCTTACAATTTTCCTGCGGACGGCAGCTATCATCAGGAGTGCCGGGCCTCCTGGAGCGTTCTCTCGATGCGTCGATGGTCGTGCGGACCGAGTTGCGCGTCTGCTCGAGTGTGAGTGAGACGGCGTTCCTGGGTAGACGTTCGACGATTGGCT
>Ga0207060_10226_pt2 | contig 19328 bp, 16 predicted proteins | sample Alteio_BWMinCont_30_FD_153270 | JGI IMG/M metagenome (GOLD analysis project Ga0207060, IMG submission 153270) | Enriched cells from forest soil in Barre Woods Harvard Forest LTER site, Petersham, Massachusetts, United States -... | ecosystem: Environmental > Terrestrial > Soil > Temperate forest >...
GCGGTAACGCATAATCCTAAAAAAATCATCAAAGCGGGTTGAATTAAAGTGGTTACGAGCTGTAGTTTTTGGTATAAATGCGATTGGCATTGCTTTATGACGGGAGCAAGCATGCTAGAAAGTCGCCCTGATTCTTCTCCCACATGGACCATGGCTACTATATCGTGATCAAAAAGCTGATCAAATCTACTCATTGCGTTGCTTAATGAGCTTCCTGATTGCACCTCAGCGATTATTTGCTCTAATATGGAGTATAAATATCGATTTTTTACGGTAATAATGATTGTTTGAAGCGCTGGAACGATTTTATTGCCTCCTTCCAGCAATAAGGCAAAAGATTGAAAAAAATGGGCAAGAAATTGGTAGCGTATGGCAGCCCCGATAAAAGGAAGATGAATAATAAGACGATCTTTGAGGGGTTTAATAGCTTGCCGCGATAAAAGCCACCAGCAAGCACCTATTAAAAGGGCTAATATGGCCATCAGATAGAAAAAGACATAACTTTGCACTAGGGCACTAAGTTGAAGAAGCTTTTTGGTAAAAGAGGGTAAATCTTTGTGCAGTTGAGCAAAAAAGGTGGCAAAACGGGGTAAAATGACCATTAAAACGACGAGTATTACCGTGCTTAAAAAGATAAGAGTAATGCAGGGAAGAATAAGAGCAGCCTGTATTTTTTGTCTAAAATCCTTTTTTAATTGTAAATGAGCACAAATTCCTTGTAATGCTGCGGCCAAATTTCCTGATTCTTCTCCCGCTTTAATAAGCTGAACAGTCAGTGGATCAAAGATAGTCAAATGAATGGCAAGCGCGCTGCTGAGTGTGTTGCCGTGTGCTATATCATCGCAGAGCTGATAAATGATTTCTTGGAGTTTTGGGGCATTGAGCATGGTGCTAATAATGATTAATGCCTCAGGAACTAAGATACCGGCATCGATAAGGGTTGCAAGTTGTTCAAAAAAACTGATTTTCTGAGCAAGGGTGATTGGTGAAAATAATGATATAAAGCGGGTTTGCTTGCAGTCGATGAGAGCAATTTTTTTTTGTTCTAAAAATTTTTCAAGCATTTGTGGTGATTGTGCAAAATTTTTTCCGCTGCACGAGTGACCAGCAAGATTAATACCATGCCATTTAAAATAAGGCATATTATTTTTCTCCCTTTTGAGGCTGTAGAAGCCCTTTGTTGCACTTTAAAATAGATCTATCTGATTATCTTTTTCGGTAATGATATTAAGTTTTTTTAACAATAAATCATACGTCATCGCGGTAGCAATGGTGATTTTTTTTGTTTGTGTTGTATGGCCAGTAACAATTTCGATTGCCGATTGGGGCAGATCAAGTAATTTTGCCAATTTTTTAATAAATTCACTATTGGCACGGCCTTCAATTGCAGGGCTTATCAGATAGCATTTTAAGCTGCCATTTTTATCAAGTTTCCACCGATATTTTGCTGCTTTTGGTGTTATTTTAACGATAAAAGTAAGAGGCATACTTTGCTTTCAGTTGGTGTTTAGCTTAATTGGTGGTACAATTACCATCCATTTTTACCAAAAAATAGACTTAAAAAATAGAATAAGGTTGATCAATAATAGTTGCATAAACTGACAAATACTTTATCCTTTTTTCCTATTATTTGACATATTATTTGCTATGATTCGGAGAGATGGCTGAGTGGCTTAAAGCGCTTGCCTGCTAAGCAAGAGTCTGAGAAATCGGGCGCGGGGGTTCGAATCCCCCTCTCTCCGCCAGCCTTCGCTCCTACGGAGCTTCGTATGGCGCGGCCAGCTTTTTAAGGGAATGATAGAATATTTGCGCCCATAGCTCAATTGGATAGAGCATCAGACTACGGATCTGAAGGTTAGAGGTTCGACTCCTCTTGGGCGCACCAACCTACGCTCCGTTGGAGCTTCGGTTGGCGGAGCCAGTTAAGGAGGTAGTGAAATAAATTTTGGTAGAAAAAGAGCGTAGGTTGCCCGCCATAGCCGCAGGCGACGGCTGGGCGAAGTCTTATAAGCAAATGCTGGCACGGCCAGCATAATTATAATTATGGGGAGAGATGGCAGAGTGGTCGAATGCGGCGGTCTTGAAAACCGTTATTCCGAGAGATCGGAATCGAGGGTTCGAATCCCTCTCTCTCCTCCAGAAGTTAAATCGACTCAATGAATTGTTAGATATCATTTTATGAGAAAGACTAAAGAATGTATCTGATCATTATCTTTATATTTTTAATGAGATTAATAGATACCTTCTTTTTTGATATAAACCTTGTCAATTGGATCTTAATTCTGGCAATAGTATGTTTATATGAATATTGCCTATCTACCTATATGTATGAAGATTAAGAGAATAAGACTTACATTTTTTCTATAAAAATGATGGTGATAACATCAAAAATATGGTAAATATGATGGTATCATTAACATTTTATGGAAAAATATGTTTACAAGACTATTAAAATTACCACTTGAAGGCTCGAGTAGCCTTTTTCTTTTTGGCCCACGCGGGACCGGAAAAACTTCTTATATTAAGGCTCATTTAAAAAATTCGTTGTATTTAGATCTTCTAGATTTTTCAACTTATAGTTTATTGTTGGCAAATCCGGGCAGGCTTGAAAGCTTTATTCCTCCGAATTATACCTCATGGATCGTCATCGATGAAGTTCAGCGTATTCCGGAGTTGCTCAATGAGGTGCACCGCCTTATTGAACATAAAAAAATGCGATTTCTTTTGACTGGATCGAGCGCGCGTGGCTTAAGGCGGGCTGGTACCAATCTTTTGGCTGGACGAGCCCTTACTTATACAATGCATCCTTTGATTGTGCAAGAAGTAGGAATAGACAAGTTTGATTTATCCAAAATCTTACAGTATGGCCTTTTGCCAGCCGTTATTGATCATGCTGATCCAAAAAAATATTTGGAAAGCTATGTGCAAACATATATACGTGAGGAAGTATTGCAAGAAGGACTTACGAGAAACATTGGCGCATTTGCTCGGTTTTTAGAAGTGGCAAGTTTTTCACAAGGACAAATTCTTAATGTATCAGAAATTGCTCGAGAACTATCGCTCAATAGGCTTATAGTTGCTAACTATTTTGATATTTTAGAAGACTTACTTTTAAGTTGTCGTATTACACCATTTACTCAACGTGCCAAAAGAAAAATGGTAGCACACCAAAAGTTTTATTTTTTTGATGCGGGTGTTTATAAAATTTTACGCCCCATGGGTCCTTTAGATTCAATTGAAGAATCAGAGGGAGCAGCGTTAGAAACAGTATTTTTGCAATCACTGAGTGCCGTAAATGATTATTATGGTTTTGATTATAAAATACATTTTTGGCGAACTCAAGCAGGACAGGAAGTGGATTTTGTTATTTATGGGCCGCGTGGATTTTGTGCATTTGAATTGAAGCGTTCTTCGGTGGTAACAACTAAATCTCTCAAAGGTCTGAAAGCATTTGGTGATGATTATCCTGAAGCAAAATTATACTTACTGTTTGCTGGCAAACAAAAAGAATATCATGGCTCTATACAGGCGATGCCATTTATAGAAGCACTTAAAGAGTTGCCGTCGTTGATTTGAAAAATCTATTTTTTATTGTTTCTAACAACAAATTTGATATTCTTTTTAAGAATTTGCTTTCTTTTTTTGAATAATTTTAAAGGATCAACGATGAATAAAGCATTACATATTTTTTTATTGATAGTTTTTTGTTTTGTTGCAAGCGAAGCTTTTGCAGCACCAAGTAAGGTTATTATTGTTAATACTGTTCAAGGTGGGGTTGGTTTTGGGATGGCATTGGCTATGTCGATTTCTTACAATAAAAATCAATCGATTCCATGGGCAATAGCACATGGTCTTTGTGGTTGGTTTTATGTCGGTTATGTTGCTCTTAAAGATGTACGCATTCGTATCGAAACAAGCAAAAAATAGATTTAGCTAATTTTAAAATCAGTTATTATTTTTGGATAGTAGTTTTTCATCATGAGGAATCTTTATGATTAATTATAGAAAGTTTTCTTTGTTTATTTTTATGATTGGGTTTTTGTTGGTTTTACCAAAAAGCTATACCAATATTCTTGATAAACAGGGACATCCGCGCCAGGAAGTTGTTGATATTTTTCGTCAATTTAAAGGACTTCTTGAAGAAAACAAATCATTATTGTTAATAAATAATGAACAAAGCGCAGCATCACTTCGTTATGTTTTAACTGAAGATGATTTTAATAAAATTTTAGATTTTCAGGTTTCTGCTGCAGATATTTCGTTAGATTCTTTAAATGTGATTGCGCAGAAAATTTTTCTTCGTCCTGCCAACCTAGAGCGGAAAGATATTGTTGAAGATGATAATAAATTTTCATCTTATGTTACTAATGATTTATGGAAATTATTTGCTGCTATAGGTGATATTGGCTCGATTTATCCAACACAACAAAAGTATATGTATATGATAATTAATGGTTCAACGGTGCAAAATATGCGCCAACGAATTCAAGCTTTAATTAATTTAATGAATGAAAGTAAAGTTCAGATTTTTCCGTCTACTCAACTCGTATTTTTATCTGGTGAACGTGATTTATTTCCAGAAGAAACGAAAGCGGTTTTGTTAAATTCGGCACCATTATTGCAAAATCCTGACTGGAAGGGTCCAGCGACATTGCCTGTTACTGAAGATCAGGCGGCAGAATTTATTTGGGATCAAGCATTGTTGCCAGACGCTTTGCGTAAGGCACAAATTAGTTTTGTAAAAGCAAAAAAAACAGAATATATCGATGCAAAAACTGGCGTTAAAACATTTAAGCGTCCAACTACTGCCGATACTGTTTTGAAATGGATTGCTGATTTTAAGCCTGAGCCAGGTGCTTGTTTGGCAATTTCATCGCAGCCATTTGTTCATTATCAAGAAGCAACTACTTATGGTATTTTTAAGAAGCTTGGTCTTTTAAATAAAGGCTTTACGGTGGAAGCGGTAGGATTTGATACTGTTGAAAAAAGTGGGCCTTTCGAATCTCTTTCTAAGCGAGCTGCTGTTTATATGGATAATCTTGCGCGAACGATATTTACAGAGCTTTCTAATAAAAAATGAGCAAAAACCCGATCCTATCGTCGTTGCGACGATCTGAAAGTAATTTTCACTAATTTTTTAATTCCGAACTTTTATTATAAGGATGATGTGTGTCTCGTATAATGTTTGTTTTTTTATTAAGTTGTTTTGGAACAATACATACGGGTGCAGATCATCTGTATGTAGCTGAAAATACTCGATTTATTAATTATTTGGCTCCCATAATTACTTTTGGAAGCGCTTTTTGTGCGACAGTTGTTTCTCTTTATGAAGATAATGGGATAGTGCGAAGTGCGCTTGTGGGAGGTACGTTCTTTTATGCTTGTCGAGTTATTTTTAGGACTTTGCAAAATCATATACCGCCGCCTCAGGATTATGAACCAGTACCGCTTTATTATGATGATGTATCAGGTTTGGATGGAAATTATTCAGACGGGGAAAATGTATAAGAAAAATTAATTTTCCCCTTCCATACGTCATTCCCGACTTAATCGGGAATCCAGAAATAATAATATATTTACCCCATAAAGATTCGATCTTCTGTCATTTCTAAAAAACTAGGTCGCAGAATGGCTCATAAGGATTTATGAGCCATTCTCACTAATTACACACAATTCTTTACAAATTGAATATAAATATTGTATGGTAAGAAATATATAAAAAGCTATCATTAATTGGGGTTCTTTTATGAGTTTTTACAGGGATTTTTATATATTTTTTGTTGAATTTAGATTGGTTTTTGGTTTGGAGAAGGATTAATTGATGAAAGATGGTAAAAATAAAAAGCGTTTATTTCACCAGGAATATGAAGAATATAAGCAAGAAAAGTTTGATAATAAGTTTTCTAAAAAAATGAAAAAGGATATGCGAAGAGATAAAACTATTCGTCATACACAGGGATTATGGGATGATAAATATAAATAACAATTTAAACTAACAAGGAGAAGAGTAATGAAAAATTTGAAAAATAAAAATGGTGTTTTATCAAACGAAGAACATGAACATGAAAATGTTGAGCAAAATGGTTTTAATAATGCTCAAAAACAGGGAAAAATTGATAATCAACAGTTTAGTCATAAAAATGTTATAAAACATAAGCCTGAACATGTTGAACATCGTGAGCAACATAAAAATAGTCATCAGGCTGAAAAAATAAAGACAAATCATGGTGAATCTATAGAATTTCGTCGAGAGAAAACGGCGCAAGATAAGCGATCAATTAATCATAAAAATCTTTCTGAGTTATCAAAAAATGAAAATGTTCAAGATTATCAACACAAAAAATCACGTTAACATCTCTGTTTGCAAGGGGGTCACTCAATCATATTTGTGTAAGCTTATATGATGAGATTACAGACACTTCTTGCCAGAGCATGGGAGTGAAAATCCACCAGATTTTATAATCTGGTGGATTTTATTTTTGTTAAAATTATTTTTGTATACATATTGGCCATTGTCTGAATATTACGCTTTGTTAGAATAATTTAAAGATTAAGTTATTCATCTTAAATTTTGTAGGACTTTGATGCCAAGGGAAATTATGGAAGAAAAAAAGAGACAATCGAATGGTATTAATGGGTTACAATTTATAAAGCAGATGTTGCGCCCATTTTGGAAGGAAGTGATAGCAATGGTTGTGGTGGCCATTTTGTGGTCAATCGATTTTTCACTTCGCCCTTATTTAGTAAAAATTATTCTTGATCGTCTTTCAACAACATCTTCAATAAATATTATTAATCGCCTTATACCACCAATTATTGTGTATTTGGGGGCAACGCTATCAGTTGTGTTGACTTATCGTTGTTATGATCTATTGAAAATGCGTTTAATACCTGCACTTAAAAAACTCATTATTAGTTATCTCATGAATCATGTTATGGGTCAGTCACACCGCTTTTTTCAAAATAATTTTGCTGGTGATTTGGCTAATCGTATTAAGGAAGTAGCGCGTGGGGTGAGCGAAATGGTTGAAATTAGTATTGAGCGCTTTTTTAGTCATGGTTTAGCACTTATTATCGCAATTGCTACTATTATATACGTGCAGCCAATTCTTGGATTTGTTATGGCAGCTTGGATTATTATTTATTTAGTAGTTTCTCTGAAAAGTGCTCATATTATTCGTGAACTTTCATTTGCACAATCGCAAGCACAAACAAAAGTGATAGGAAATATTGTTGATATTGTGGCAAATATGATGACGGTCCGTTTGTTTGCAGGTCGTCAACATGAGCAAGATAATATTGATCATTGGACTGATAATGCGGTGGTAAAAGAACGTGCTCTTGACTGGTTTCTGTTTAAATTATGGCTTTTTCAAGGATTACTTTTTGTTGTTGTTTTATCGATTAGTTGTTTTTTTTTAGTAGTTGGCAGACAGCATGGTTATATCACTATTGGTGATTTTGGTCTTATTTTGACTATTAATATTTATATTACCGAATGTCTTTGGAATCTGGCTAAAGATGTTGGCAAATTTTCTGAATATTGGGGTTTAGTTAATCAGGGACTTCGTATTGCTTATACACCGTATGATATGAAAGATATTGCTGATGCAAAAGATCTTTTGGTGACAAAGGGTAAAATATTGTTTGATGGCGTTACTTTTGCTTATAAAGTAATGAATCCTCTTTTTAATAATTTAAAGATAACGATTGAAGCCGGGCAAAAGGTTGGTCTTGTCGGTTCCTCAGGAAGTGGTAAAACAACTTTTATTTATCTTATTTTGCGGTTATTTGATATCCAAGCTGGAAAAATCTATATAGATGATCAGGATATTTCGCAAGTAAAACAAGATTCATTACGTCGTTTTATTAGTATGATTCCTCAAGATCCTACTTTATTACATCGAGCATTGATAGAAAATATTCGTTATGGATCATTTAAAGCTTCGGATCAAGAGGTTTTTGTTGCTACTCAAAAGGCCTACGCAGCCGATTTTATCAATCATTTATCTCATGGCTATGCTACTTTAGTTGGTGAGCGTGGCGCTAAGCTTTCAGGTGGGCAACGTCAACGTATTGCGATTGCTCGTGCGATACTGAAAGATGTACCAATTTTAATTTTTGATGAAGCAACCAGTGCGCTTGATTCAATTACAGAACAACACATTCAGGAGAGTTTTTTGGAGTTAATGCATAATCGAACGACTATTGTTATTGCGCATCGTCTTTCAACATTGTTACGTATGGATCGTATTTTGGTATTCGATCATGGTAATATTGTTGAAGATGGTACACATCAACAGTTGCTTCGTAATGATGGCGCATATCGCCGTCTTTGGAATGCTCAAGTAGGAGGTTTCTTACCGGATGAAGAAGATCAGGAGCAAGAAGAGTAATTAACCGGGATTGTCACGTCGCCCTTGGCTCCTTGCAACGATGATAAGCACGTTTTTTAGTGTAAATATCTACTAGAACCGATAATATATGTCTTATTATTTTTTTTAACACTTTCAACGTATGCTTCTTTGATTGCATTATTAAGTCGATATTTAATAGTAGATGGTCCTGTTATAGCAGCATTAATAAAGGTTTTTATAAATAATTTACCATTATCATCTTTTGAATTCATGAAATTTTGCCATATGGCATCAGTATTATCGCCATATGCTAAACAAAAACCTTTATCATCAAAGATAAAGGTCTCGAGATCACCTTTAATAAATCTATTATTGTGTTGTGATATTGTTGAAAAAACGGTAATGAGATCATAGGTTTCTAAGAGACTAATGGCACTTTTGGTGAGTAATATCATGGCTTCTTCTTTTGATGCAGGGAAAATACCAGATCCTATGACATATTGTCCGCTGCCAAGATCAACTTTTCTTACATAAACAGATTCGACAGAATTAAACATAGGAACAGAAACCCATGCTCCAGTAATAGTTGCGCGTTTGAGTATATTTTGAACATAATAATTGCCTTGTTCATCTTTGGTGTGATAAAAATTTTTATTTATAAAGTTTTGATCTTCTCCATTGGCAAGACAGAGTCCTTGCATGTCATAGATAAAAAGATAAAGATCACCAAATCTAAAATTATCATTTTTTTCAGTAGAAATATCGTTACAAGCTTGTGTTAATCCTGCCGTTTTTAATAGTTCATAACCACGATCAACAAGAGTGGTTACTTCTTTTCGGTTGGTGTCAGGATAATAACCACAGCCAATAAAATAATTTTTACCGCGAGCATCTTGTACTTTTTCACAATAAGATTTTTTTAATGCTCTTCTATCAATATGTTCAATCCAGATACCAACATCGGTGGATACGGTTTTGAGTTTTTCTATTATTTCTCGGTGTATAAAACGACCATTAACATCTTTTTCATCAAGGGCATTCGTACCAACTGAAGTTGGATCATTACCGTGAGCAAAAACATCACCATCAAAATCATAAGCAAACAGATAAAGATTACCGTTAGCAAATTTACCACGAGGATAGCTCATGTCACTAAATGCATCCTCAATTGGTCGTCCTAATGCTTTTTTTTCATTAAAATCTTCTACTGCTTGTTTGACAAGATTAACAACGGCATCTTCTTGAGAAAATGAATAATATCCTGTACCAATAAAAAATTGTCGATTATCTTTTTCTATTTGCTCAACATAAATAATACGTGTAGCATTTCGCCATGCATAATTTATCCAAGGATTGCCACTTTTGATGGCATTAAGAATTATTTCAATGGTAAGACTGCTATTATCGCTTACATTTTTAATATTTTTCCATAAAATAAACGATTCATCGGCAGTTGCTATATAATTGCCATCTTTATCAAGAAGAAATAATGAAAGTTCACCGCGTAAAAATTGATTGGTATGGGTAAATTCATAACAGGTTCTTTCTAGGCTATTTTTGCTCAAAAAGTCGATGCCTTGTTTGACAAGGTTTTGTGCTATTTTACGTGTGTTTTCATGCTTTAAAGCTATAGAGGCAGCTGATTCATCTTTGAAGTTAACATTATTTTTAGATTGCTTTTTTGGTTGTTTTTGTATGATTTGTTTAGGTTTTGCTTGATCATTTTTGATATGTGTATTTTCTGATGCTGCATTTATGAACGAGCCTGTAATTAAACTGATGAACAATAGACGTTTCATAACGCTCCTTATAGCTTGATAATGATTAGTATCAGTTACTACCTTATAAATTTATGATTTATTTCTTCAATACTTTATATTTGAATCTTGAGACTTGCTTCATTTAAGTTATTTGTAGTAGAAATTGTTTAATGAGTGGCATCTTTAAAAAAGGAGAAAATATGACAAATAATTTCCGTCTTATGGTGCTGCTTTGGTGCGGCATACTATTGATTTATCATTCTCTCTTGCCATGGGGAGCGGGTGAATCTAATGTGGGAGTTGAAAAAAAACAACGAACTAATTTTTATGGTATTTTAACGACATATCATGGAGAAGAGCGTGAAAAGAGCGCTCAACAAACTGCTTATAAATTGTATCAAATACCAGTTGATAATATCAGTATTGATGGAAAGTTTCGTCAGATACCAGTTTATGATAAGCCTGAAGATCAATTATTATCTAAAAAAATGGTTGATTCTGGGGATGAGAAAAAAAATGGACCAAATGCTCAGGAGAAAAAGAAATCAACACAATGTGAAATTCAGTTAGAAATTGACCCATTAAAATTAACGGTTACGTATATTGATTTGAATGAGATTAGTAAAATATCTGTTCCCGATCATCATTGTATTTGGGTATATGAACATGAAAAAAGTCATCTAAAACAAAGTTTTATAGAAATTGTTGTAACACCAAAAGATAAAAATGATCAACCGGAGCATTATCTTGTCGAGACTAAACGGGTAATTTATTGCGATGCTATTAGAAAATCTGGTCCGGAAGAAAAAAAAGTACCGATACTTGCTTTAGATACGCTTGAAATTAAGGGACATTGTACGCGCGATGAGAGTGGCAAGTGTCCGGTAGAGCCAAAAATTTCAATCGAAAAAGTTCCTGCTTCAAATCAAACAAAGATGCCTTCAAATCAGGTTGGAAATAATAATAATAGGTCTAAACAGGCTACAACAGCATAAAATGAGTTTTAATTTTTTAAAATTATGGTAGAATTCGGTTGTAACTATATAATTTTAATCTATTTTTGATGAGGAAATTGGGATGCCAATTGTTATTCGACAAGATAATTTTCAACAAGAAGTAATGGAATCGTCATTACCAGTTATTCTTGATGTTTATGCTACTTGGTGCGGCCCTTGCCAACAAATGGCACCAATTTTTGAAGAACTTGAAAAAGAATATGGTAATGTTTGTAAATTTGCCAAATTAAATGTTGATGATGACCGTGATCTTTCAATTAAACTTGGTATTGCTTCAATTCCGACTTTTATATTTGTTAAAAACGGTGAAATTAAAAATAAAGTAACCGGCTTTATGGGAAAAAAAGAATTTAAAGCAACAATAGAAGCATATTTAAAATGAATAAATTTTTTTAGCAATTTGTTGATTAAATTGTAAGGACGAATGTATAAAACATTCGTCTCTTTTTTTTATTTGTCCATAAATTATATGAATAAATGTTTGTTTTTTTATACATCTTTTTATCTGTTTTTTTTCGTCATATTGCTTTCTTTTTATATGCATAATTTTTATGCGATGAAGATGGGATTGGAAGGGATCAGTGGTGTTTTAGTGCCATATGGATATAAAAATGAGTTGATTGTTCCTGAAGATGAAGTAGAAAAATTTTTAAAAATTGGTGATCGAACGCAATTTGCAAATGCATTGGAAAGTTTTGGTAATCGTAAGTTTGATTTACAGGTGCGCTTTAAAATTGTGGGTAATAATGGCAGGAAGCTTGAGTTTGTAGGCCCATTTTTACATTATCTTGCTTCTTATGCTCTTGGCCGTTATGCCATGATTAAAAAAGTGATTAAGTTGGGCTTTGATGTTAACATACAGTCTAAATCAGGAGTAACGCCACTGATGATTGCGGCTCAATATAAAAATGTGGACTTGATTCATTTATTATTAAAATATGGTGCACGATCCGATTTGTGTATGGATGATGGAACAACGGTATTAAATATTGTAGATGAAGATGAACAAAATCATGATGCATGGCTTTCTATGATTAAAAATAAAACAATGGTAAAAGATTTTATAAATAAATTGGTATCGTCAACAGATAGTGTATCTGATTTATTATTTGATTCGGTCAAAAATGGTTGGCGATTGGTATCAAAAGAAATTTTGGCTTGTAAAATAGATGTCAACAAGCCAGATGTTGATGGAAATTGTGCTTTAATGCATGCCTTCGATCAAGATATTGCTTATTGTTTGTTGCATCATGATGCCAATATCCATAGTAAAAATAGAGCAGGACGTTTCGTTTTAGAGGAACTTGAGCATCGAAAACGGCAAGGACAAGAAGGTGTAGCCGGAGTAATATTGGTTATAAAAAATTTTCTTCGTTTTGCTATTGTTAAAAGGTTTGTAAAAAAGCTTAAAAAGTGGTCTCCATCTTACACAAAAGAAGTTATTTCTACACATTTTGATGATAGTAAGGCATCAAATGTAGCATCTGAATATTATCAGTTATCAATGTTTGGAGATAAAATTTTAAAACGTATAGGACATTATGTAGTTGAATAGTGTACTTCATTACTCTATTTTTTTATCTTGAACTTCAATACCTAATTTTTGGAGTTGTTCACGTAATTGATCAGCACGTCGCCAATCTTTTGCTGCACGCGCTGCAGCCCGATCATCGAGTAATTGTTGAATTTCTGGTGTTAATTCTTTTTCAGGCAGTTTTTGAAATTGCAGACCGAGTACTGTATGTAAAAATTGTTTAATAGTTCCAATTTCATCATGATTAAGGCGAGAAAGATTTTCAAAAAGGAGGCCAAGCATACCAACGCTATTGAGATCATTACATAAAAAATTAAGCATTTCTTTTTGTAAATTACTGGTTGTTTTAGTATCATGTTCTTCATGTTTTTCAAAAAATTTGCATAATCGTTGGTAACTTTTTTCTATTGTTTTAAGTGCTTCAAAAGAAAATTCAATAGGGGCTCGATAGTGATGATTGAGAAAATAAAAGCGTATGACCATTGGATGAAATTGCGTAAAAATATCACGTAAAGTAACAAAATTACCAAGAGATTTAGACATTTTTTCTTTGTTTTGATAAACAAAAGCACTATGTAGCCAAAAACGGGAAAATGGACGATGTGTTAAAGCTTCTGTTTGAGCAATTTCATTTTCATGATGTGGAAATAAAAGGTCCATGCCACCGCCATGAATATCTATTTGATCAGCTAAATAACGACGAGCAAGCGCAGAGCACTCAATATGCCAGCCTGGGCGCCCCCAGCCAAATGGGCTGTCCCAAAAAGTGCCAGTCGGTTCACTCTTCCATAGGGCAAAATCAAGAGGATCTCTTTTTTTGTCATTCGGTTCAACACGAGCTCCAGCACGTAAATCATTTAATTGGTGTTTGGAAAGAATTCCATAATGTGGTGCTTTAGAAATTTGAAAATAAACATCACCTTTTGATTCATAAGCGGCACCATTTTTAATAAGGGCGGCGATGAATTCTATAATTATTGGTATGTTATCAGTAACACGTGGTTCGTAGGTTGGGGTAAGGCAGTTAAGTGCGGTTATATCAGTTTCAAATGCTTTGATAAATTGATCAGCAATTTCGCGATAACGTTGTGGGTTTTGATATAACGTTATCGCTTTTGCAATAAGTTTGTCATCAATATCGGTAAAATTTCGGCAATAAGAAACGGGGTATCCTAAATAAGTTAAAAGACGATATAGAAGATCAAAAGTAACATAGCAACGACCATGACCAATATGTGAATAATCATAAGGGGTGATACCACAAATATACAGGCGAATATGCTTATCTGCTGGTGGTATAAAGGACTCACAAAGACCAGTTAAGCTGTTGGTGAGTTTTATCATTTGTTTGTTCCTTAATTTTGTGATCGTATTATTATAGGTGCAGTGTATCTTTATAAATCATTCTAATAAAAACGGACAGGACGCTCTAGTCAATTTCTAAAAAAACAGTAAAATGAATCTCTAAATCTCTCGGATAATTACCTTTATTAGTGCGTGTAGCAACTTTGGAATAATGCAGGAGAGTATATTATGCTGATAAATTTCAGCAAGAGAATAGTAATAATATTAATTTTTAATGGTTTAATAGCTTTCGGTTTGGTTGCTTTTAATCAGATAGAAGATAATGAAAATTTTTCTAAAATAGAAGTATTAGAAACAGAATTACCAAATGAATCGGAAATAGAGCAGATTCAATCATTGGAAGCACCGGAAAGTAATCATGTTAATGATGAAATAGGGGCAGATAATGCATCAAATAATGTCGTATCATTTGATGGTCGCATTATAAGATCTATCACTATTATTGGTAATCATCTTACTTCATCGCAAGCAATAGAATTATATTTTCCTTATCGGGTTGGCGAGCCATTCAGCCAGCTTAAAACGCGTTCTTTTATTGCAAATTTGTATTATGAATTGGATCGATTTTCGCATATTGCATTGCAAGGCAAACCTGTCGACGACAATGAAGTGGATTTATATTTAATAGTGCGTGAAAAAGAGTTTGTTAAGGACGTTATTTTTAAAGGTAATTATAAACTGACAACAGCGGAAATTAAGAAAAAGATTAATTTTGATTTTGCTACCATAGATCAGGCGGAATTGAAGATTTTGGTTGATCGCATCAAAAAGCTTTATCGTGAAAAAGGTTACATACATGCAATGGTGGATGGTGTGCTGGAGCATGATTATAAAAATAGTAAGGTTAGTTTAATTTTTACTGTTCAAGAAGGTAAAGCTTCAGTAGTAAAGCAAATTAATTTTGTTGGTAACAAATTGGTGAGTGGTAAAGAATTAAGAGCCATTTTGTTCACTAAAGAAGATTGGCTTTTAAGCTTTCTTGATGGTGCTGGAACTTTCCATCCAGATCGTCTTGAAGGTGACAAATATATGATAGAACAGTTCTATCAAAATAGGGGATTTTTGCAGGCACAAGTAACGAATATTGACGTAAGTACTGATCCATGCACAAAAAATATAGCGCTCACTTTTTATATTGAAGAAGGATCCTGTTATTTTATAGATCGCGTTGAAATTGTTAAAAATGATCTTCTTTCTGAACAATGTTTATTATCGATATTACCGGTAAAAGTAGGTGATTTATATAGCAAGGAACGTATCATCGATGCAATTAAAGCACTTGAAACATTGTGTGGGGATTTTGGTTATATTTTTGCGCAAGTAACGCCACTACCGCAAGTTGATGAAGTAAAAAAGACCGTTTCGCTTTCATTTTCTTTTGAGCTTGGTGAAAAAATATTTCTTAATCGTATTAATATTCGTGGTAATAAAAAGACACGAGATAAAGTCATTCGGCGGCAGTTGCTTGTGCAGGAAGGCGCATTATTATTGCAGACACCAATGGATATTTCCAAACAGAATGTTGAGTCGCTTGGTTATTTTGAGTTGCGCGATGGGGTAAATTGGAAAATACATCGAATCGGTAATAACGAAGCTGATCTTGATTTAATTGTACGTGAAGCAAAGACGGGGACTTTTAATATACAAGCAGGTTTTGGCGGTTCAGGAGCAGATTTGCGATCACCAATAGCAGGACTTTCTGTGAAGGGTCTTCTAGCGGATAGTAATTTGTTTGGCAAAGGTATTAATTTTAGCATAGAAGGTAGTTGGGCACATGAAGAGCAAACAATTATTTTGCATCTTGCACAACGATGGCTTTTTGATAAACCAATTTCTGGTGCTTTTGATTTATATCATCGCAGACCGACCTATGATGATTTACGGCATGTAGTGCCACGTGCAATTAATGAAAAATTAACTGGCCTCGGACTTTCAATAGGGCTTATTACAAATTATATGCCCGTGTTAGGAGAGATACAGTTTTTGACCAGCGTAGGTTTTGATAGTGTACGCTACGAAAAGCGTCCTATGGCAGCTATTGTTGGGGCATCGATTGAAGCGAATGCAAATTATCAAGAAATTCTTAATAGGGAGTTTGTTTCAGGAAAATTTGTATGGCTTTCTAATAGTTTTGATCAAAATCAGATTAATCATCCAATGCATCCAAGTAGAGGACATAAATGGAAATTACACTCAAGGCTTGCAGTACCAAGTTTTGGTGATTCAATAGGTTTTTACAAAATAAGTTTTGATTATCATTGGTTTACTCCTCTTATTAGTGAATATGATTTAATTTTTCATCTACATACCTTTTTAGGTTTTGTAACCCCATTTAAAAATAAAACGGTTCCTTTTGGTGAACTGTTTCATATCGGTGGACAATCAAGTGTTCGTGGATTTTTATTTGGTCAAATAGGACCACAATTTTATCGAGATAGTATTGGTGCAAAAAAGGCTTTATACCTTAATGCAGAACTTATTTTTCCTATTACTCCTGATCTTAATATGAAAGGAGTGGTATTTTATGATGGTGGTGCTGGATGGGATAATCCTTATGCTCACTTTATTAAGGTACCGGGTCTTAAAAGTAATAGTATTGATTATCGTCATTCGGTTGGCTTTGGTCTTCGATTGATTAATCCGACACCAGTTCAAATCGATTTTGGCTATAAATTGGGTGCACGCCAAGATCGGTTAAATCCACGTGAGGGAGAGACTGAGTATGAAATTCATTTTGGTATGAATTATAGTTGGTAATTAGATTTTATTTATTGAATATAAATTATGTAAGCAAATAGTATTGTTATTTTTTGGTTATCTTGCGTTGTTTTAGATGATATTTGCTAGACTAATGATGAAGATAAAAAACAGGGAGATAACAATGATCTGCATACGTCGTTTTATATTTTTTTTTATAGCACATTGTTTTTTATTATTTTTACAAATTGATCGTCATGTTAAATTTGTTCAACAAGAGTTACAATTAAAGAAAAATGAACAAAAGTTAGCGGATGTTTCATTAGCGCGTGATCAGATCCGTATGCGCCTGTGTGCCTGTGGCGATCTTCGTACGCTTAAAAATGTTGCGTCTGAAGAGCTTGGTTTAAGACCCGTTGCGCTTTCTCAATTTAAAAAATTACCAGTGAATGGTTAATTATTTTAAAAGAAATTTGTATTTGATCGGCGGTGTTTTTTTTATTTGTTATTTTTTTCTTGCGACAAATTTATTTTTTTTGCAAGTAAAAAATATTCATTTTTTTATTCCCTTTAGTTTATCTTCTCACGAAAATTGTATAATTCCCGATCAAGGTAATCGAGGATCCATTGTTGATCGTAATGATCTTGTTTTAGCAATGAATGTTCCGATTGTTTATGCATATATTGATCCTTGTGCTTTGCAAAAACCTGTTGAGGTAAGGGCATTTTTAGCACATTATTTTCCGGAGGCATATACGCGATTGTTAGTAAATAAAGATAAGCGTTTTGTTTTGATAAAACGTCGATTGAGTGATGAGCAACAACGTTTTATAGCAGATGCAAAATTATCAGATATTCATTTGGCGACTGGTTTAGGGCGTTATTATCCCATACAGGCTACGAGTAATATTGTTGGTGTTGTTGGTATTGATAATGTTGGGTTGTCTGGTATTGAATATCAAATGCAACATTATTTAGCAAATGATACATTGGCGTTTAATCATAAAGATCATACTGAAAGGGTGATAAAATTAACTATCGATGCAAAATTGCAATTTTTGGTTCAAGAGGAATTGAGTGCAACAATTAAAAAATTTGAGGCTCGCGAAGGTACCGTTATTATTATTGATCCAGTTACTGGTGATATTCTTGCGATGGTTAGTTTGCCTTCTTTTGATCCGAATGATTTTCGATCAGAAGATATTCGTTATATGAATAATAAAGTGGTGACAGATGGTTATGAACCAGGTTCGGTGATGAAAGTATTTGCTGCACTTGCTGCATTACAAGAAAATATTGTGACGGTAGATGAGTTGATAGATTGCAAAGGAACTAAATCTACTATGATTGATGGGCGTATTATCAATACGTGTATAGCGCATGGAACCTTAGCTTTTGTAGATGTTATAGCACTTTCGAATAATATTGGCATTGCTCAGGTGGCAAAACGACTTGGTCCTAAATTATATGATTATTATATTCGTAATGGTTTTGGAAAAAAGAGTGGTATTGAATTTCCTGGTGAGCAGGTCGGTTTTGTAAATCCGCCAGAATGGTGGTCAAAACAATCACTTATCTCTTTATCATATGGTTATGAAATTGTAGTGACTCCACTGCAATTAGCATTAGCATTTTCTATCATTGCGAATAATGGATATACAGTTAGGCCCCGATTAGTGCAATCTTATATGAAAAATGATGATATATTATTGCGATCTGAAAAATTGTACACGAATGATGCTATTGTAGGAATAGAACAGATTCTTGAGCAAACTACCTTACGTGGAACTGCGCGCTCATCACAATTGGCTGGTTTTATTATTAAAAGCAAAACGGGAACGGCTAATATGCTTGAAGATGGTAAATATAATTCAACAAAAAATATATATACTTGTGCTGGCATTGTACAAAAAAATGATTATAAACGAGTAGTTGTGGTGTGTGTTAAGCAGGCGGCACAAAAAGATCTTTATGCATCAACTGTTGCTGCACCATTGTTTGAACGTGTTGCGCAGGTAATGGTAATTAATGAAAAAATAAATTGAGCATGGATAAAGATTTAAAAATTAATAGTCCTTGTTATGATTTTGCCGAGTTTCATTATTTTCAGTAGGCTGCATAGATATAGGGCAAAAAGTAATGTAATGTTTGAGCAAAAGGATCATTTTTATGGTGATTAGTAGTTCAGAATGGTTTGTTCCAGCCGACGTTCCCTTACATATGGAAAGTGATTTTCGTGATAATGGTAAATTGATCACCAATAATACGAATAATATTATGTTATTTGCAGTTGATCATAAAATTACTCATTTAAATGATGATTTTTATGGAGCATCCATAGCGAAAGATGCCCTTGATCCAGAACATATTTTTCGCATAGCAAGTCATGGTTCTATAGGTGCTTTGGCTACTTATCCAGGCCTTATAGCGCGTTATGGCAAACGATATAATTCTATACCTTATGTTGCCATATTAAATGCGAAAATGCCTTTATTAAAAGAACATGATCCGATGAGTGCATCACTTTTGGATGTTGAACAACTTATTTCCTTTAAGCAAGATGTAGGATTAGCAATTGTTGGAGTTGCTATTTCGATTT
>Ga0207060_10222_pt1 | contig 19322 bp, 21 predicted proteins | sample Alteio_BWMinCont_30_FD_153270 | JGI IMG/M metagenome (GOLD analysis project Ga0207060, IMG submission 153270) | Enriched cells from forest soil in Barre Woods Harvard Forest LTER site, Petersham, Massachusetts, United States -... | ecosystem: Environmental > Terrestrial > Soil > Temperate forest >...
AGCCACGACAGGACGTTGACGGCAAGCACCGCTATTCCGGTTCCTGCTGCCACGCCGGCGAGCGCTTTCTTGGCACCGGGTTCACCGTGAGCAAAGCCGTAGCCACCGATCACGATCGCGATCAGGCTTGCGACTTTCGCTATCGTTCCGGTGAACAGGTTCTGCATCGCAGTGAAGCCCGTGTCGAACGGTGAGCCAGCGGCTTGGGCATGTGTTACGAGTGGAAGTGTGAGAACAACGAGAGCAATGAAGGCAGATAGTCGAATCCGCCTGCTGAGTACTCGCCTTGGGATTGTGGAAATCGCGACTCGAACTCTGCGGGACATTGGCACCTCCGACGGCGAGATGAAGCCGTCATAAAACGAAAGCTAAGGCAGCATGTGTCGTTCGTCTAAGACTTCCTGTCTATGTCGCCATATTTTCTATCTATGGCTGTTGCTGGTCAGGCAAGAAGGTCTAGCTGACGAGGCAAGTCTTTATGGGGCAAAAGGCCGTTTTTGCAGGTCCTGATCTTTCGAGCTGGGTGCACCGCTTCATTGTGGTGAACAAATGCTGTATCGGCAGTCCATCGGACACCTGCTATTGGCCTAGTTGTGAGGTCGGCCTCAAGAGCGCATGACTGCTCGACTAATGCAAAACCATATCGTTCCTTAACCATCCACTGCATATCAGATGGAGATACGGCATAGCAGGAAAATTCTGGATGGACTCCGACTTCAGACAGCATTTCGACAAGTCTCTTGTGTGCTGAGGGATGGGCATTAGGAGCCCGGAAGATTTTCAGTCTGGCAGCCAAGACCGACAGAGATATCAGCGGCTGGCGCGCCATCTGATCGTCCGAGCGCATGCACACAACCAAGGGCTCACGTGATAGTTCGTGCACAACCCAATTAGGCCCGTCGATCGGCATCTGAAGGAGCGCTGCGTCCAGTCCTCCGTTGCCAAGTTGTTCGATGATGTTGGCACGCTCGTCACCGGACAACTGTACCGCACAATTGGGAAAGATTCGGGTATACGAATCTCTAAACGATTGAACTATGCTTGATCTCACGAATGCTGAAAAACCCAATCTCAGAGGCGGCACCTCTCCTCTGTGGATTGAGCGCGCGATATCCAGAATTTCGTCGCGTGTGGAAAGGGCCTCCTGAGCGTAGGCAATTACTACCTGACCGGCCGATGTAGTCACGACACCTTCGCGATTGCGGACAAAAACAGGGAACCCTATGAATTCTTCAAAGTCTTTGATCTGCTTGCTGAGGGAAGGCTGAGATAGGAAGAGCCGTTCCGATGCCTTGGTAATGCTAGCGGTTTCTGCTACAGCAACGATGTACTTCAGGTGCCTGAACTCTACTAGATCTGACATTGCCTTGAAGCTCCGTTGGCACTCGTGTCGAGACCCAGACGTGGCGATCATTGCGTCTGTGGAATAAATCCCAGCTATGGAGTTTCCGGGGCGATTCAATTTGTCAATAAGGCACTTTTGCGTTCCCTAGGCGGTCATGCGTTGTTGCCGTAGGCATAGACCAAAAATATGGCGACATAGATGCGAAGTATTGGACACTCCTCTGTCTTCAAGGCCATGCTCGAAACATCATGGTATGTAAGCTCCGGTATGCGTAGAGAAAACGACATGGGGGTGGCCGCCTTGGACGAATCCGACCTCTTAAGCTTGACTGAAGTCGCAAAGCTGCTCCATTGTTCAAAAGCCCATGTCTGCAATGCCGTTGCTGGGCGCGTACACGATTGCCCGCCAATCCCCGCTATTTCTCTTGGCAGACGCAAACTGGTCCGACGAGCGAGTCTAGCCGTATGGATTGAACGGAATGAACGTGTTTCCAACGACAGAGTCCCACCATCCAGTGCTAGGATGGCTGCATTGCCAGAACGGGATGCCGCGAAACGCACATAGGAGAAATACGTATGCGCAAGCGGTATCAAGCAGGTGGTCTTAGGAAACAGCGCGGTCGTTGGATCGGTTTTTGGCGTGCTGATGGCTGCCGTAAAAGCAGGATGCTTGGACTCGTCAAGGATATGACGAAATCCGAGGCCAGAGAGGCGGTGGGCAAAATCGTTGCCGCAGAGAATACCAAGCGGCAAGAAAGAACTCGGTACTTCGGCGAATTTGTCGAAGAGGTCTTCACCAGATACTACAGCCGGAAATGGAAGGCATCTACGAGAGGAAGTACAGTCAACCGCATTCAGCTCCATCTTGTCGAAGCCTTCAGGCATAGGGAATTGAGTGGACTTCTCAGGGATGAATTGCAGGACTTGCTGGACTCGAAAGCTAAACGCGGGTTGTCCTTTTCGATCGTCGACCATCTGAGATGGGACCTGCGACAGATATTCGAAATGGCGGTGGCCGAAGGCTTTATTGATCGCAATCCGGCGCTTCTTTTATTCACCCCGAAGAATGCCGTGCGTCCAGTTAAGCGGGTTATGAATCTTGACGAAGTAAAACGGTGCGTAGATGTTCTTGATTTGAGGGAACGGGTGATCGTGAAACTTGCCATCATCGCGGGGATGCGACCGGGAGAAATCTTCGGGCTCACCTGGGGTCGGTTATCGGAGAATTACGTGGAAATCGTGCAACGCGTGTACCGTGGCAGGATCGATACGCCGAAAACCAACCAGTCCGTGCGAAAGGCGGCTTTGCCCGCCGGAGTCGCAAAGGATATCGTGATATGGCGGGAATTCGCGGTAGATACGAAGCCAGAATCTTTCGTTTTTGCTTCGGAACGCGAGACACCACTGGCGAAGGAAAATGTCTGGCGTCGCAACATTCTGCCGAGGCTGTCAAAGATTGGGCTCGCATGGGCCAACTTTCAAGTGATGAGACGGACCCACGCCAGCATCATGAAACAATTGGGCGTCGATCCCAAGTGGGTAGCCGACCAATTGGGACACAGTCTTGACGTAAGCCAGAACATCTACACTCAGGTGCCAGTTGAGCAGAGATTGTTAGCTCTGCATCAGTTGGAAAAGGCTCTGGTGATGTAAATGGTGTTCAAACGGTGTTCAGGCGAATTTCACAACGGGAGCGAAATGTTGCAAGCTCTTGATTTTACTGGAGCGGGAGACCGGGATCGAACCGGCGACATTCAGCTTGGGAAGCTGACGTTCTGCCACTGAACTACTCCCGCTTCAATGACTTACGAGATTTTACAACCACAAAACACCACTGAGGGTTAGAATCGACTTCGAGGACGACCAATCCATGAAGCCTGCATTCAAAGTCACCCGTCAGCGTTATCAGCATGGCAGCATCCGTAAAGTTCAACGCGCCCACGGTTTCGCGTGGGAGTTCCGTTACTATGCTACCGACGAATCCGGTCAACGTAAAGCCAGAGTCCAAACCTTCGATTCCGCGATCTACAAGACTGAGCGAGACGTTCGCAAAGCTGTGCAAGGGCAGTTAGCAACGCTGAACGCAAACACGCTTGCCGGACGAGTCAACATGACGTTCGGTGCGCTGATTGACCGATACCTCGCAGATGAACTGCCGACGCTGAAGCACAGCACACAGAACACGAATAGAAGCCTGCTCAACCTGCACATCAGACCACGATGGAGTGAGCACCGACTGACCGACATCAAACCGCTGGCGGTCAAGACGTGGATTGATGGGCTGCCCTTTGGCGCAGCATCAAAGGTCAGAGCACGGAACATCATCTCTCGGCTGCTCGATCTGGCGATGCTGTGGGAATACATTCCGACCGAACGCAACCCGATGGAGCTTGTCAAGGTCAAGGGATCATCGAAGCGTGAGAAGCCCATCACGATCATCACGCCTGAGCAGTTCAAAGCGATTGTGGACGCGCTGCCCAAACCATACAGCCTCATGGTGCTGGTGTGTGGTGTCATGGGACTTCGCGTCAGTGAGATGCTGGCACTCAAGTGGACAGACTTCAACTTCGATGAGAGGACGCTCGCAATCAATCGCGTGTTCACTCACAACCAGATTCAGGCGTCACCAAAGTCGGACGCATCGAGTTCGACACTGCCTGTCTACGATGAGTTGATTGATAGCCTGCAAGCGTGGCGCACACAGCAAGAGCACGACTTTGATTACGTGTTCGCCAGTCCTCGCACCGCTGGCCCTTACTCACCGTCTACGATCCTGACTGACTATTTGAAGCCAGCAGCAAAGAAGCAGGGAATTGCAGGCTTAGGCTGGCACACGTTCAGGCACAGCTACAAGGCGTGGATGGCGCAAGCGAACACGAACCCGGCGACGATGAAGGACTTGATGCGACATGCTGCGATCAGCACGACCATGGACGTGTACGGCAGAACGTTGACAGAGGAGATGCGGCGCAGTAATGACAAGGTCGCTAGCTTGCTGTTCTGAGACAAAAAAAATGACCCCATCGTCAACCTGCGTGAAGGTCAAACCGATGGGGCTTTAGTTTTCTGTTTGTAGCCATTCAATCAGCTTAGTGCGCGAGAAGCGCCACAATGACCCGATACGTTTAGCTGGCAGCTTGTTTGCCGTTGCCATCTTGCGTAGCGTCTTCGGATGACAGCGCAAGAAGTCAGCAGCTTCGATGAGTGTGAGCACGTCGTTGGTGTCGATCATGCTGCCTGCGCCATCTCCGGCATTCCGTTTGGTGTGATGCGCGTCTCGTCACTTTTACCTATAACTGTGTATCGGTAACCTCTCTTGCCTGTTAGGTCTATCAATCTGGACAATGTTGAAATTTGCTCCTTTCGTTATCTGGTTGGGTTAAAAAAAATCCCCGTCTGCACTCTCGATGAAGAGAACAACAGACGGGGATTTCTTTATAGCGGAAGGTCAATTCACGCTAGTCTTTGTCGGTTGATTGCAGCATTGTGTCTTCAACCGTGTTGAGGGTAGAGTTGTAATTTATTCGGGTGGGCCGTCTTCCCACGCTTCGCGATAACCCGCCACTGCTGAATCGGATTCCGAAGCACCACCAGCCATGAGGCTCTTCATGCGTGACGAACCAGCCTTGAACTTATTCACATAAGCGCCGGCCCTGTGCGGTGCGCCTTTCTGCGTGGTGTCGGTAAGCAAAACGGAAAAAATCTAAAAGGATTCTCATGGTAACCAAAGATGAGACCACCCGTTGTGGATGGTCTCGATCTCAAGTTTCTCCTCTTACGCTGCGGCGTTCTTCACAGCGGTCAACGCGCTGGTGATGAGCGATGTGCTGCCCACGCGAATCGAGGGACTGTACATCGTCTCGTTCACTTCGGCGAAGCGCTCACGACTTACCGCGATGGCGATGTCGCTGAGTGCGATACCAACGCTGTGCTCAAGCGATCCAAACAGAATCGGCAGAGCGTTCGCAGTGGCGAGCGACGGCAGGCTGTTTGCAATCAGGATCGGTCTGCCCATGAGCGTCTCGAAGCCTGTACGCGGGTCAAGCACGACGACCGGGCGTCCTGCAGTATCGACGAGCTTTGCAACGGCGTTGCGAGTGCTCTGCGCCATCAGCCAATAGCTCGTAGGCAAATACGCCACGTCGATCTCGTTGAACGTGTCTTCGAGGTTCGCATACGTCACACCAGCAGCGAGGGTCGCTGTGGTGACAGCAGGCGTTGCCCACGAGAGCACACCAGCGTTGTTCGTGAGAGCAGCACCAGCGTTGTCCTTACCAACCAGAACAGCCTTCTCGATACCGCGATATACGCGAGCTGCAGCCAGCTTGCTGAAGAGCGTACCAAAGTCGAAGTGCGAATCGGAGAGGAGCTGATTGCTGACGCGAACGATTCCACCGCTGAGCAAATCGCAGAAGGTGAGCTGCGACAGGAACGACGGGTCGGTCTCAGTCAGCGTGACGCTGCCTTCCGTGATGTCCACCAGACCTGCAGTCGTATCATTGACGGTCGCGAAGCGTGTGCCTGCTCCGACCTTCCCACCGCGCACAACGTTCGCGAAGTCGAGGATCGGTGCGAAGTTCTTCTGCGCGATGGTCAGCGTGTCGTTGTACTCCTGCGGAATGACTGCCTGCCCTTGTACATCGGCACTGGTCACGAGGTCGCGAACTTCATTCGCCGGGGTGCCACTGAGCAGCGCATGAAATGCAGCGTTGCGACGAGCGCGAGCTTCGACACGGTTGTCAGAGCTGGCGATAAACGGTGCCAACGAGCTGCGTACTTCGTTGCGTACAACTTCTGCAGTGGCAGTGCGAGCTTCAGCAATCTGCTGCTGAGCAACCGAGTCCTGCATGCGGATGGCGAGCTTTTCGAGAAGACCCAACTCTTCGTTGATCGACTCCTCTTCCTTCTGGAGCTTCGCGAGCTGTGTGTTGCGCTCTTCATCGGTCAGACGGTTGTTCGTCAGAACGTTCGACTGGCTGGTGAGGACGAAACGGCGCGATTCTTTCAATTTAAAAATCTTGTTCTGCAAATTAACGGACATATTTTTGTGTGGTGCTTTCTGTGCAATAGCACGGTTGATTGCTGAGAGAAGGGCCAGCGCGAAGCTGACCCATGTAGGAGAATGTGCAATTACGAGAGCAGGCGCTTCTGGATCAAAGCGAGATGACGAGCGCGAAGTGAATCGACTTCTGTGTCCTGCTGCTGATCCTCGTCTCCATCTTCGTCATCGTCACTCCACGTGGCTGAGCAAACTTCACAACGGTGGTTGACGCAACGGGATGCGGCCTGAGCTGCCTCTTGCATCTCTTCGAGCACGGTCGTCTGTGGCTTCGGGTCGGCAGTTGGATCGTACGGCAGAGAACATGCGCGGCATTTGTATTTCGGTGTCACGTCGGCTGCACAGCCGCATGCAAATCGACTCCAGCCGGAAGCACTGCGCATCGAGCGCATGAAGTAAACATCGCTGTTACAACGTTCACAATGCAGGTCACGAATATCATCGGTGCAGTTGCAAGTCGAACGAGCGAAGACGGCGGTCGAGTTCTGCGATTCAGACTGCGACTTGATGACAACGCGGTCGGGGCCGAAGGTGCTGTTATCTTCGTTGCGCTTGGCAATGAGAAGATGCTGCAGCTTCGTGCGAACCGAGGCAGGAGCATTGCGCAATGATGCAGAGGTAGCTTTGTAAGCTGGCTGTGCTACGACGCTGATCTCAAACAGTTCAAACTCTGTGACCGTGCGGACGAGACCTTGCGGTGTTTCTGCCCACTGGTCTGCGAGGCACTGGAAGCCGAACGACATCGACTTGAGGTCTTTGCGAGCGAGCAGGCTGAGCACTTCGTCAGCGAGCGCGTTGTCGGCAAGTTCGGCAGTGAATGCCAGATTGCCTTCGTTTGTCAGCGACAGCTTCAACGTGGATGACGACTCTCTCGCGAGGAGTTTTTCAGTCAGGTGCGAGTAGAGCAAAAGACAATCGTCAGATGCGGTGAATGCTTTGCGGATGGCTTCTACGGTGATGATCTCGCGGAAGCCACCGAGGTCTTCGCTCAAACTGTTCGCGACGATGGCAACGCCTTTGATCTCTCGTTTGCCGGATGCAGTTGTTCTGACGTGAATCTTCGTTGGTGTCGCACGGAGTTCATGCGGCACACTGGCAGTGCGTTGTGACATTTTGTTTTGGTTCTCGTTTTCTTGCGCAGGATGCGCGGGGATGTTGTTAGTATTCGGGCTGCATGTGCTCAGCGACAGCAGCAGCGTTGACAGCGAAGCCCTGTCTCAGCAGCGAGACCACCACACCCCAGACGCGGCAGGCTTGTTGTGGTGTGTCGTACTCCGCGATGAACACGCGGGTGCCGTCGATGGCAGGCTCAAGTCTCCAACGATTTGCTGGCTTCTTGTGGATGCTCTCGCGGCTGTTAGTGATGCGGTGACCATTGACGAATCTGTGACGGCTGCGTCTGTACGACAAGGGTGTGCTCCTCACGTTGGCAAATGTTGTTACTTACTATTGGCGCGCTGACGTGCAGCACGTTTGGCTTGTTGAAGCCTTTTCCTTACCGAATGGAGTACGCGCTGCTCATGGTTCATTGCCGAGCGGCGAAGCTCGAAGTTCTTTCCGACGATCTTGCGAATGAACAAGAGTTCGTTCCAGTTGTTCGGATCAAACTGCGTTGGCTCAGTCTGCCCATTGCAGGCGTAGAAGTCACCATCGACGCACAGGATGTAACCAATGCGTCCGGCAATGAAGGACACGGCGTCGTGTGTGATCTCGAAGCCCTTGAAGTTTCGCGCCATGTCTTCGAGTGTGACGATGGGACTGTCGGGGCAGTGTGAGAGCCTGACAGCGTTCGTGCGAATCTCTTGGTGTTGCTGGTATTGCATAAATCTCCTTGTGAAACCTCCTGAAAAACTTGCGACGACACTTTCTCCCGGCGACCGAGTCAGTCTGTTTGGCGGTGTCATGTGCCGTCGCGGACGCTACAGCAATGGCGATTACCGTTGCGTCACGTCGAGCGCAGAGCGAAACCACAGATGGGACAGGTGCGTCCTGCCGCTTCACCTGTGTGGTAGCTGCGTCCCTCTAATGTTGGAATCCATGGCGCGAGCTGCTGTCTAGGAGGAAAGCAACAGCTCGCTGCTTATGGGTGCAACGTCGTCTGCCTAACCACTAGGACATAGAAGACACGACGTTGCTCTCGATCTCGTTGCAGTGTTTACTCCCCGCATGCGCAGCAACGCAGTGGCTTGGATGGAACGCGAACGAGAGAGATTTTGAGAACTTGTTTGCAGCCTGTGCCAGTCACGTTTAAAGCGTGAAGGTTAAATCGCACAGGCTGCTACGACCTTCCCTGCTCTCCCACCAAGAGGCGAGGAAGGAAGCGGAAACTTGTACGCTGCCACTCAGACAACCCATTGACGGGTTCCATACGATAAACGCATGGGTTGAAGAACCTGAGTGGCAGCGGAGCGCGAACGACGCTCTTCAGCTCCACACTGACAAACAGGAAACTAGAGGAAACCGTTGTCAGTGTGAAGATGATCTTTGAATGTTTAGGGCAGTCGAGGCTATATCTCGAGCGGGTTATCGACCGTGAGCGGCTGCTCTCGATCTGCCCTGTGTGGGGTTCGAGGACTTCCTAGAACTGAACCCAACGTTGTTACGACTTGCGGCTCCACAAAGTGCTGCGGTCGAACGTGTCAGCGACGTACGCCTCGGCTGCTCCGAGCTTCGTGTGATGCGCCCACGTCCAGCAGGTTCTAGTTGCCGTTTCGTGAACTGCGACGAGATGAAACAAACCCGGCGCGAAGTGAAGGTTCTTGTAAAAGGTTCGCATGCAGCGGTACACAGCCTGCTCAGTGTCTCACCAGCTTTGACGATGGACTGGTGTTGTGCCTTCAGGTGATGCACGATGACAAGGTCTTCCGTGATCGGTGATGGCATCACAGTGCTCCCTTCGGTCTATCGTTCGACTTGCCTGAGCGCGGTAGTTTGCAACCCATGAGGTCACAATCGTGTTCAGCACCGGGCGTGTGACTGCCGTGAATATGAAAGATGCCGTCAGGTGGTGTGAAGTTGAAGCTGCCACTGTACGGATACAGACGACCGTCTTCGCCTTTGAGGTACTTCACTTCCGGCGTCACGTCCTCTGGTAAGAAGCCGAACTCGCGTGTCAACGACATGATTTCATCCATGTCATCGAGCTTGCCGTTGTTCGTAAGGAATCGAACGCGCTCGTGTGCGGCTTCTGTTGGATTCGTTGCCGTGGTCTTGATGGCGCTCGTGCGCCTGCGTTTGGTCTTACGATTCATTACTCTGCCTCGTCCGCGTCGAGCACATCGGAGATTCCAAGCAGCGATGATGCGCGCATGATGGTTGCCGATGACTCGCGCAATGTCATGAGCGAGGGGTTGCGTACGGTCACGGTGCCGACGGGTGCGCCTGCTCGTGAGAAGCGCGTCTCGGTGATGTTGATACCGTTCTTGGCGATATCTTCGCTGGCGAGCCTGTGAACGACGATGGCTGATGCCAGCACGATGAGCGTGTCACGGTCACTGTTCTGGAACTCGATGCCGAGCCGCTGTGTCAGTCGCTTGAACTCAAATTTTTCAGCCTTCGATAGGTGCGACGGTGTTTGTAATGCTGGCATGCTTCTCCTCCTTCAAAAAGATTGTGTAGCCATCACGCGCTTCGGTGATGTAAAGAATGTCGAGACCAATCAGGATACAAATTGATCTCGTCCGTCTGTCCATACCGGGGTACTCGTAGCTGAGTAGCTCGTGCATGCGTCTCATCAGCATGTAGTTCAACTGTGGGTTGTCGGTCGTCTCAGTGAAGGCTGCGCGAGCCGATGCAAACGTTGTGTACGTCAGCGCGGTCTCGAAGTCGTCGCGGTAGTTGCCCACGTTCTGTTTCAAGCGTTGGGCCATCACGCGCAGCTTTGTGTCTCTCGGATCGTCGGACTCTCCGAACATGATGATGAGCCTGCGGACGCGCTCGGAAGAAATGCCACGCTCTTGTTCTAAGAGCTGATGGCAACGGTCATAGAGCTGCTCTGCATCGGGCTGCTTGTTCTTAAATGCGTGATCGAATGCAGCTTTTACTGCGTCGTAGGTGTTGCTAGTCAAGGCGTGTGCCTCCCTTCTTTAATGGGTTGACGTTCCCCTCTACTCCCTATGGAACCTGCATCTGCCCCTGTTTTCTGGTTTTCGTGAAAAAGTGAAATTATTTTCAAAAATCTTTCGGCGCGACGATCCAACAGCAGTTGCCAAACATATCCTCAAAGGCAGTCATCAACCGCTGGTGGTGACCAGAAGTCGATTCGACTATGGCACCAGTGATTTCGGATCGAGCATCAGGTGATTCGCTTGTGCTCTGGGTCGAACAGCTTTGGCACTGGTAGTGTGAATCAGCTCTTCAGACCATCTTCAGCAGACTCAGCGTTCTAGGGGTTTAGATGAATTAGACTTTGCGAATCTTTGGTTCATCTTCTTCAAAATCCGTTCTTAATAGGCGCAGTTCACCCTTACCAAGCGAACCATGGTGCTTGCTGGTTCTAATGGCATCGGGGTGAATAGCCTATGGCGACTCGTTGCAACGTTCCCTTACAAGGTTCTAGCCTCTCAGCTATTAGGGGGCGGTGACCGCTGTGGAAGATGCAGTCATCGCATCCTCACACGTCCTTGTCGAACCATCACGCATTCCGCATGAAGGTCTCTGTCGGTTCCTTGTGGCCCATGGTTATTGATTCCCATGTCTGCCTCAGCACGGAGCCGGGACAGAAACGTTGCAAGCCTTACCTACCGCTGGCATCACTGCCAGTTTGAAACGTGCATGATCGAGCAGGGCATGACGCTGTTGTCAGCGAGTGGACTCCTGTGGTCTCGACTATGCGGGAGACGTTGTGCATCTCCATGACTCCCCGAACTGGTGCGAAGTGGGACACGCAACAGTCAGGTACGGCGAGGGGGTTTCTCCCCTCTACCCCCTATGGAACCTGCATCTGCCCCTGTTTTCTGAAAATCGCAAAATAACCCAAACTTTGTTGTAAGCCCTTTGCTGTCAACACGTCGATTCCAGCATTTCTCTCTCGGTGTACAGCTCGTCCATGCCCTTGCGTATCTTTTCACGCTGCAGACGCTCCCGCTTCGTTGCTAAACGGTTACTGTCGGACGGCGTCCTGCCCTCGTAGTTCAGGAACGACTTGATCTCGTAGTCGTCTGGTTCACCGAAGCCACTGATGAGTTGCTCCCGGCGCTCGCGGTCTGCCTCCTGCTGAAAGCGATACTCGAAGCCTGCATCCTTTCTATCCTTAGCGAAGGCCATCCGTTGCATGTCCGCTTCCACTTCCCGGCGCTCGCCGCGACTGTATGAGGGTATATGCAGCAGTCGCTTGCCTGTCGCCGATTTCACCCACTCCGTTTCTTGTGGCGGCAGCGGTGGTTCGATGTCGGTCGCTACAACTTCGTTGACAAAGATGTTGCCCTTGCCTGCGCCAGCGTCGTCATCGTCATTTTTATCGTCAACGGTCGATAATGCGCGCTTCTTCCACAGTGGATCGTTATCTTGCCTATACTTGTCCTCGCTGCGCCCCAGATTGTTCCAGACGTGTGCCGCATAGTCCTCGTATGATTCACCGTTGCGCTTCGGTACGAGCCTGACGCCACGCATGTTCTCACAGGACGCGATAGCGAGCCACAAAGCGAATGCAGGGTCTTCCATATCACGCTTGCGTCCGTAGCGGCGTACGATCCTGAAACAGGTCTCAAGCTGCGACAGTGCCAACAGCTCGCTCTCTATTTGTGGTCTTCTCACTTCACCCTGTCGCGGTGGGCCGAATGGCTGTGGCCCGAAGTGACGACGTGCATAGCTCAGGGCAGTCCCATACGCACCACCATAGCTGTTTCGATCCTCCACAATGATGTGCCACAGGTCGGTGTCAATGGTCGTACGGTCGAAGTTGAGTATGTCGTCCTGCGCGGTCTCGGCAACGAACCGTTCCGTCTTCGGTCTCTCGTCACCCTGTACAGGAACGTATTCATCCTGCTCACGCTCGCGACCGTCCGGCTTGTCGTTCCGTTCCTTCTCACGCTGACGTGCCGCATCGCAGTTCATACGCAGTGCGTCTAGCTCACGCCCTTTGAGTGCGCCAGCAGCGACGACAGCAAACCATGGCGCATGATCGACGATCTCCGTTACCTCAACGATGGGTGCATTAAACTTCCACACGTCGATGCTTACGTTGAGCGCAGCCTCTTGCTCAGCATTGGCTGCGTAGAGGCTCAGGATTTGACTCTCAGGTGGGTATGTCTTGGGACGCAGTAGGGGCTTCACTGGATGCCTCGCACAACGCGCAGCCCATGCGTCACGGTCGCGTCGTTTGCGCTCAGGATTGGTTACGTCAGCCAGCCTCGACGCATTCACCGGGGCGTAGCCGTGCTGCTCGTAGGGCGTTTTGTCGAAGGGCGTCTCGTCCGCGTAGCTATAGTCGTATGCAGGCATGGGTGGGCAGACTGCTACACCATCAGGGCGATATGAAACCCCAAGCTGCGTCTCAAGAAACTCACGACGGCTGACCGTCGCAGCGTTAGCCATGGTTTCGCGCTCTTTCACTGATGCGTACAGGGTCGGTGAACTCCCACCCGTCTCAAATAAGTCTGCTGTCTGTTCATTAGCCATTTGCATCGACCTCCTTTGCCTGCTGCTGTTGCTTCTGTTGTCCCTCCTGTTCCAACTGCTCGATGTAGAGCCCGACGGCTTCATCATGTGCCGCTGCGTTAGCGCCACGCTTACTCGATCTCTTCTGTATGCCCATCTTTGTTACCTCCTTCGTTGTTCCCAGATACGCAAAAACCAGCCTGCGTTACCGGGTTGTTGTTCGACCCCGATGCCGCATGGCTGGTGATCGTCGCCTCATGCCTGCATCGCTGCAGAGTGGGCTTACGTGTTAAGTTGTGCCTACTTTGCTCCGAACAATCGTTGCCAGAAGGTAGGCTGCTTCGTTGGCTGCGTCTGTTGGGGCTGCAGTGAAGGTGTCGGCTCGATCTCAGGTGCAGGCGTAGACAGCGGCGTCGGCTCTATGATCCGTGTGGTCAGGACTTCACCTGTGCGATTGAAGTGCTCAATCTCCTTGGCGTATAAGGTGCGCTCGTGCTTGGTGAGCATGTACTGCGCCTTGCTGATAAGGTGCTGCATACCGGGCGAGATTTTGCGGTAGCGTTCCTCACGTTCTCGTTGTTTCGCCAATTGCCTCGCTGTTAGTGGCTTCTTTGGTAGCTTTGCTTTCTCCTCCGCGATGCGCTTCTCTTCTGCCAAGTCCTTCTCAGGGCGAAACTCAATCAGCAGATAGACGACGCCAGTGTAACCGTCGTGGATTATTGTCCGGCGATGCACACCAACGAAGCGGCTGCCTGTGCTGGATCTACGTACGATGTCACTGGCGGTACGCGCTTCCACGAAACCTAGTTGTCTGCCACTGGACTTGTGAATGATCTTCACAGCGTTCTTGTCGAACGGATTGTCAGGCTCGTGCTCGAACTGGAGAAGGTTGAATGTCTCACACTTACGCGCAGCAGCGGAGCGGCGTGTACCATCGCTGTTCTTGTGTTGCACCCCGGCGACCTTCTCGTAATGTGCGCTGCACGGTGCATAGCCATCGGCAGGTGTGAAGATCCGCAGAATCTCGTTCTCGAACTCCACGTCCTCTGCCGTCTTGTCGTAGCTGCTGCTCTCGTAGATGTAGCTCAATTGAACCTCCTTATGTTTGGCAGTTGAGGGAGCAGCCGGGGAGAGTGCGCTGCTGTCGCTGTTTCTCTACTTAACACAGTGTACCACAGAAAGCCCACAATATTGGTGTTCATTATCAGATAATATGGGTCTTGTTTTGATTGCATCATGCGTCACTCGGTGGTAGACTTATCACAGTATGAAGGCACCGAAGGGACGAGGCGCAGTCGTATCGCCGTACATGCAAGAGCTTTGGCAGAAGCAACTCATTGAGCGTGGGTGGAGCGGACGCGATCTGGCAGAGAAGAGCGGTCTATCGACCAACTTCGTTCGCAGACTGGTCAATGGTCGGTTGGCACCGGGCCGGGTAGCACTGCAGGCGTTATGCGCTGCCGTGGGCCTTGATTTTGTCGAGGTATACAAGGCGCTGAAGTACGAGCAGTACAGGCGACACACCGGACTCGACTCTGTAACCGTCGAGCTGACGCCAGTACCGGGCGCACCCATGCTGACGAGTGACAGCGATCTGCGCACAGCGTTGCAACAGCAGTTGCATACCGCGACCGCTGCCTTGTCGGTCGAGCAGATGTTTGACTTGTTGAGGTACGTTTGGTCGATGAGCACGATGAGTGAGCACCCACAGAAGGCGTTTTAAGCCCTCGATGGGCAAAGTGGGCTTGAATAACACGAAAGTACCACGGAAATGCCTGCCAAATGTCCTCTAATCCTGTAGGAGATAGGTACTCCGACTCCTAACCTAACAGGAGTGACAAATCCAACAAAATCAACACTATGTACAGCATTGAAACAGTGCTGACCATGGAGCCTTGACCATCCCAACTTTGAGTTGAGGTTGATAGTGCCCAGCGGCGGTTGCGCAACCTCAATTGCCTCAGTAATATGCCTGCCATACCCCATGTGCCACTTGAAAGCCTCAAGGGAGTAACTACAGCGGAAGCATGGTGGTATATGATGACTCGATAATTCCGGAGAACTTGTTTGTGTCCGAAGAGAGAAATTGGTTCAAGGAACTTTTGGAGTGGCTACATCATGCTTATTGGATATGGGAATTTCTCATATCCGTTGGGTTGTGGGGGCTACTCACGCACTTTATCGGAAAGTACAGCCCCATAGTCGCTGAATATAAGCCGTGGCTTATTCTTTTGCTCGCAGGAGCTTCGATATACACTTTCCAGTTATTCAGAAAGCGCAGCAATCCTCATAACGATACACAAGGGGCTTCCGCGTCGGCTTTATCCGCTAGTACCAATAAGTCGGCGCTAACCGCTGGCGCTGATAATCACTCCATGCTTTCAGGATTTGATTCAGACAGATTCTTCCATGTTTCTTATGTCGGGCCGCTCTCGCAAGAGGTAGAGAAGAATATGCGTTTTGTAGCCCACCAAAAAAGCCCGAATGATGTGGAGTCTTTCTATCTGCGCTTCATTGGAGTCGGTCTGGTACAGGCCGTACATGACAATACTTGGTGGCCCATGTTCAAAAGCCAGCTTGAGGCACTGTTAGAGATAAATCGCAAGCAGGGGATCGTACCAATCGCAAAAGTGAAAGAGTTCTATGATGCTGCGGCTGCCGAGTATCCTGAAGAATACAAAAATGATCCTTTTGACAGGTGGCTGTCATACCTAATAAAAGAGATGCTTGTTATTAGGCATCCGAGCGAGATGATTGAGATCACTGTCAGGGGTAAGGATTTCCTAAAATACCTTACTCACTGGGGCAGAGAGCCAAAAAATAAAAGGCTTTAAGTAACGATATTACTGCCCCGTCACCCGTCGAAGAATCATGCGAGCTAGACTGATGCTGTCGCCTACTACACTGGTGAGTCGAGGGCTTGGCGTCGAGATGTCATCACGCGCCAATCTGACGGCTGCAATGATTGCAGACGCTATCACCAGTGTGGAAGTGTAGCGGTCAGTCGTTCTGCGCTCTTTTTGTTCCTGAGCAATTGCTCTTCGCATCTCACCCATGGCGCTTCCTTGCTTTCTGCATCCATCGCTCATAGTCAGCGGACAATCTGCCTCTGAATATTTCGGCAGGCAGGTATCGTCTGCGCTCACCGCATAGTGGGCAGGTGTGAATGATCCAGCTATCGGGCATTGTCTGAACGGGCGCAGCGATGTGCTGACGGCAACGCTTGCAGGCGATGACAAACGGATGAATGCGTTCTGGTGGGCCTTGGAACATGGCGACTATTATAGCGAACAAAAGGCGAAATGTAATCTGGGTCTATACCTTGCGCTTGTCACTTGACAGCGTCTATTACTTGGGTTCTAAATGATGATGGAGGCGTTTACCACAAATGTCTAATATCGGCAACTCGAACGAGTCCTACTTTCTGCAGTCCCTGCTCGGATCATCCCTCTCAGGACAGTCGGCTGTTTGGGACAAGGGGCGTGTAATTCCTAACTTTGACTCAAGCGTGTGGCGCTGGGACTGCTATGGCGCAGTGATGAAGCGGTCAGACTACGGAAATTGCACTTCAAAATATGGCTGGGAGATCGACCACATCTATCCCAAGGAACACGGTGGTTCCGAAGCACTAAGTAACAAACAGCCCCTGCAATGGGAAAACAATCGGAAGAAGGGGGATCGTCTCCCTATCAATCTTTTGGGCAACTTGTTATAGAGTTTACGAACTGCCATTGAGCAGAGAAATGTAAGGCCATGTCATATTGGGATTGGGACGCTCTGAGAGCATATGTTTCCCCTGTATTACTAACTGTCGTGGCATTCCTTGGCATCTGGAAAGATTCTAAGGACTACAAGGAACGCGCCTATGAACCGGGAATCAGTCGCAGGAATAAGTTTCTGAGACTACACGCCCCGAAGGCTCTCTCTGCAGCCACCATAATACTGTTGATCATCGGCGTATTAGATATCCATGGAACACGAAAAACGGCTGCCGATGACAAAGCGAGCGCACAAGTTGAGAAGACCGCAAGTGACCAACAAGTAAAGAATCTGCAAGCTGCCGTGAATACTGGCAACGGCCTTTTGACTCAGCAGAGACAGGATTTTTTGACGAAATTCTCTGAGATGTCCAACCGAGTCGCCGACCTTCAAACCCAAATCAAAACGACAGACCTTCACGACGAAGCTGCTCAACTACGTGCTGACCTAGACGCTACCCGAAAAACAATGGATCCGCCGAAGGCGACTCTGAAGTTCTCGTTTGCCAGTACAGACGGCCAAGCTTCTCACAGCTCATTGGTTACGCGAGAGGGCGACACGGCCAAAGTTCGTTTTTTCGTATTGAATGACACCGAAGCAGATGCTCTTGAAGGCGAACTAATCTTCGAGGCATGTGACGGCTGCACTATTGTTGCAATTCCTGACTTCATAAAGATGTCAGGAAGTCCCGAGAACCACCGCAATCTCTCTTTTCAACACATTTTGGCGCACACTAAGAGTCCGGTTTACGAAGTCACCATTAAGTATCCACCCGAAGCGACCGCGTTTCTGGTCGGTATGGAATATCGATGTCGAACGTGTGTGCGACCAGTAGTGGGTGTTCCGATACCTGCAGCGCAGGTCGGAACAGTAGTCTTCTTGGGAGGCAATCTGCCCCGGCATACTTTCAAGCTAGATACAACGCGGGACAGCCAATTCAAGTTTCACCAATGAATCGAGCAAGGCAAAAGTACAAAAGATTTTTGCTTGACAGTCTTAGTACCGCTTAGTACCGACGCAGAAAACTGCATGACACCCGCATAAACATTGGGGAAGCCTGCATATATACAGAATCCCACTCTCTCCGCCATAGACTCGGACTTCGATTCGCGCCAACCGTGGGCCAACACTGGGCACTGTAGACGGCAAAGCTTCGTTATATCGAAAATTCAATGTCCTGTGTTTGTGGGCCACTACAGGCTTCCTGTATGAACTGCGCCATGTCCGCTCGTTCACCCTCCGATGTGTGCTTACTTGCCGGAAGCCACTGCCGTAGAGCGTCACAGCATTCAACTCGAGGAACTACTCTTGTTGCCGTCGTGCTGCCTGCTTCAAGCTGTTCCACTCTGAGTTGATTGGGATTTTTTACCCACTTAACACATGCGCCTACCAAGTCGATTGACCTGTCGATTTCATGCTGGTCGCTGACACGTACCACTCGAAAGACATCACCCATGGTCGGCATTATCACTCCGCGCTGACTTTGAGTCACGGCAAATGTAAGAGGCCACCATGTGCAGCAGCTACGCGCACGGCGCAGACAGCGTCGATGGAGCAATGCTGTTAATGTGGTGTTGAATGTGGTGTTGCGCTGGCAGCCGCATAAACACTGGCGATGACACCATTTTAGGAACCACTGAGCGAGTTCCTTTTATTCCCTTTGAGGGTGTTTAGGTCTGTCAGAGTTTGTCTAAGTGATTGATATTACAGTGAATGCGTACTTTGGGAAGCTGACGTTCTGCCACTGAACTACTCCCGCACTTGATTATCTGCAGCTTAGAATCTTATGTATTCAAAAGTGTATGCAACACTCCATTACACGACTCATGTCACACCAGTATAAAGCAAAAGGGATTGTCGGCAGCAGATCCCAGGGAATGGCTTAAGTCCTTAAGTCGACATAGACTATTAAAGGAATTGGGGAGAGCATCACGCAGAAATGTGTTTGCTGGAAAATAGGAATCTCCCAGCATTGGCAGTCAACGGTCGAGTTTTGGGAGGATAACCGCAAGGTGACTTATTGGAAGACTCCAATAAGTCAATCCAGATGCGGCGTCGAGATTCATTCGTCGTGCAGTCGCTTGGCTACTGAATGATCGGTACCGCCGATGCGATCTGCAAATCGATGAGAAGAGTCAAGCGGTTGTCTACCTGAAGGAACTTGGCGGCCTGCTTCGCCCCGATTGCTTTCTTGAACTTCGGATAGTACTCAGACCTGAGTTTGGTTCTCGCTTCGTCAAACTTGATCATGCGACCCGCCAATTCGTCGGCCTTGGCGTCATCGAGGGTGTCGTAGTTGGCTGCGTAATCCTTGATCAGGCTGACCCGTTGATCTCCAATTGTCTGCTGTTTATTGGCATACTCGCGGTAGAGCGGCCAGAACACCTGGCCTTGAGCATCAGTCAACTGCATGGTGTGCGTGATGATAGCGGTCTTATCTGCCTGAACATCCGATCGCAGCAATGCGATGTCACTATCAATGCCCGTTTGGGGCGCCGTTGTGGTTTGGGCCAGCATGCCCGACGCTACAGACAAGATTGCCAACATCCCGAGAACTCTCATT
>Ga0207060_10229_pt1 | contig 19225 bp, 13 predicted proteins | sample Alteio_BWMinCont_30_FD_153270 | JGI IMG/M metagenome (GOLD analysis project Ga0207060, IMG submission 153270) | Enriched cells from forest soil in Barre Woods Harvard Forest LTER site, Petersham, Massachusetts, United States -... | ecosystem: Environmental > Terrestrial > Soil > Temperate forest >...
GGAGGAATTGTCAGTATACCCTCCTACGATGGCCGTATTCCCATCTGCACTGATTGCTACTGAATAGCCTTGTGAGGCTGCGCCGACGTTACCTGTACCCACCAACTTCGAACCCTGTTGGATCCAAACGCCACTGCTGTTGCGGGTATAAACCCAGGCAACCCCTTGGTTGGAATTGTCTGCAGGTCCTCCCACAATGGCCGTACTGCCATCAGCACTTACGGCGACGGAAGTGCCCTGCTGGGAAGCGCCTGTGTTGCCCGTACCAACCAGCTTTGAGCCTTGTTGTATAGATGGGAATTTGGTTGCCGTTACGGTAAAATTTCCGGTGCCGCTTGCGGTACCGATTGCTGTAATAATCGAAATCGCACCTGTTGCGGCATCAGGCATAACCATAGCAACTAAAGTGCTACCTGTGTTGGATACTACTATAGCGCTTTGGCCGCCTATGGTTAGAGCCGTTGGGTCGATTAGATTAATGCCATTTATCGTTACTAATGTACCCGGTGGCCCAGTAGCAGGGCTGAATGAGATAACAGTTGGAGGCCCGACCACATAAATCCAAGCCGCTCCCTGTCCGGTATTGTCGTCACGTCCACCGACAATGGCCGTGCTACCATCGGCACTTAGAGATATAGAGGAACCCTCTTGCGCGGGTCCGATGTTATCCGCCCCTGTTAATTTTGAACCCTGCTGAGACCAAGAGCCGCCACTAAAGCTGTAAACCCAAGCCGCTCCCCCTCCTCCTCCGCCTGGATCGTCATCTGCCCCACCAACAATAGCTGTATAACCATCCGCGCTAATTGATACGGAGGATCCTTGGGTGGACGTCCCGAAATTACCAGTACCCACTAATTTTGAACCCTGCTGGAACCACGCGCCGCTATTTCGAGTGAAAACCCATGCTGCTCCTATTGAAGAATTATCGCCCGGTCCGCCAATGATAGCTGTGTTGCCATCGGCGCTCAAGGATACAGAACTGCCTTGGTAGCCAGTTCCTATGTTACCACTCCCGACCAGTTTTGCACCCTGTTGAGCCCAGGTACCGTTATTGCGGATAAAAATCCATGCTGCTCCTTGCAAGGAGTTGTCAATATAGCCCCCTTCAATCACTGTATTGCCATCTGCACTTAGGCATACAGACCATCCCTGGTTGGCAGTCCCAGTGTTACCTGACCCTACTAGTTTTGAACCTTGCTGTGTCCAAGTACCTTCGCTGCGGGTGAAAACCCAAACCGCTCCCTGATTATTATTGTCACCGGTACCCCCTAAAATAGCTGTATTGCCATCGGCGCTTATGGATACGGAATTGCCCTGTTGGGCAGTCCCTATATTTCCAGTCCCCAACAGCTTAGGACCTTGTTGTATCCAAGTACTTCCAGTGCGGGTATAAACCCATGCCCCACCTTGATTGGAATTATCCGTCTCCCCCCCAACAATGGCTGTATTGCCATCAGCACTTATGGATACGGAATTGCCCTGGTGAGAGTTACCAATGCCGCCTGTTCCCACCAGCTTTGGACCTTGCTGTGTCCAGATGCCTCCGTTGCGGATATAAATCCACGCTGCACCTTCGCCAAAATTATCATCAAGTCCTCCTACGATAGCCGTGTTGCCATTGGCACTTAGTGAAACGGAACAGCCCTGGGCCGCTCCCCCGGCATTATCGCTTGCCAGTAGCTTTGCACCCTGTTGGGCAGAAGGAAAATTTGTTGCCGTTCTTGTAAAATTAACGCTGCCGCTTGCCGTGCCACCTGCCGTAGTTATTGAAACTGTACCCGTTGCCGGCCCGGGCATCACCATTCCCACTAAAATACTACCGTTATTGGATACCACTATAGCGCTTTGGCCGCCTATGGCAAACGCCGTTGGTGCACTTAAATTTGTGCCATTTATGGTAACCAAAGTGCCCACGGCCCCGCTTGCAGGGCTAAACGAGGTTATCGTTGGCGCCTGGGCAAAGCCAAGTATCGCAACTAAAACCAGTGGAAGAAAAAGAATGTAACGTAAAGATTTAAACATTGATTTAAGGTTTAGACTGTAAAAATAAAATTAATAATTGATAGCTTGGTCATTCGCAGAAAATGTTACACAGGTTTTCCAAAACAGCCTTGACTAATTTAAAAGATCCCACGTATGAAATTCAGATTGGTTAATTCCGATAAAAAGTAAAGAGTCTGCTAAAAAATTTACCAAATTCCACCGCATTTAATTTGAAAAATCCTTTTTTAAGCTGTTCTTTTATAGCTAATTTTAAAACAAACCAATTGTTATGAAAAGCCTGATATTAACTACCTCAGCTATCTTGCTGTTTGCATCCTTAATTATACCATTAAATATTAGTGCGCAAAGCACTCCCGGCCTGTTCGATGGCAAAACCCTTAAAGGCTGGAAACGCCTTGCAGGGACCGCCGACTATAAGGTTGAAGATGGCGCAATTGTTGGCACAACGGTGCTTAACTCGGGCAATACTTTTTTGGTTACAGAAAAAGAATACGGCGATTTTATTTTGGAGATGGATACTAAGATTGAAAGTCCGCTGAGCAACTCCGGCGTGCAGGTGCGCAGCCATTACGATCCTGCTGGCAATAATGGAAAAGGGAAAGTATACGGCCGGCAGTTTGAGATCGATCCTTCAAGCCGAAAATGGTCGGGTGGGATTTATGACGAGGGCAGGAGGGACTGGCTGTACCCGCTTGACCTGAACGCAAAAGCAAAGGATGCTTTCAAAGTTGGCGTTTACAACCATATCCGTATGGAATGTATCGGCAATGAAATGCGTACTTGGATAAACGGTATAGCTGTAGCGGATGTGGTGGATACTGTCGACAGCAAGGGTTTTATAGGCTTACAAGTTCATGCGGTTACTACCACAGAACAGGCCGGTAAAAAGGTATATTTTAAAAATCTTGTTATCCAAACTAAAGATTTGAAATTCAAGCCATTCCCAAAAGATGTTTATACACTGAATTATACAACTAATAAGCTTTCGTCGCACGAAATAGCAAGCGGGTGGAAGTTGTTGTACGACGGCCATACCTCAAATGGCTGGCGCGGTGCCACGTTAACCACATTCCCGCCAAAAGGCTGGCTGTATGCTGACGGCACCATGCATGTGCTGCCTTCGGAAGGGAAAGAAGAATCGGGCGGGGGAGATATAGTGACCGACAGCCTTTACAGTGCTTTTGACCTGTCATTCGAGTTTAAAATTACACCCGGCGCCAATAGCGGTGTCAAATATTTTGTGACCTTGTCCGAAGTTACAAAAGGTTCGGCAATTGGTTTGGAATACCAGGTATTGGATGATAAACTGCATCCCGATGCCAAACTTGGCCGCAACGGCGACCGGACGCTTGCCTCGTTATACGATCTTATCCCGGCCAATAAACAGGAGCGTTTTGTGCATCCGGTTGGCGCGTGGAACACCGGGCGGATTATTGTTTACCCCAACAACCACGTAGAACATTACCTTAATGGCGTTAAAGTGCTCGAATACGAACGCGGCTCAAAAGAGTTCCGCGACCTGGTGGCTATCAGTAAATATGTGATCTGGAAAAACTTCGGCGAGGCAAAGGAAGGGCATTTGCTTTTGCAGGACCATGGGAATGAGGCCTGGTTCAGAAGTATCAAAGTGAAACGACTGCACTAAGAACAGGGATTAAGCGCATTTTTTAGATCTTGATCTGAAAAATCCTTCAAATCCGCTGAATCCCGGTTCAGACAATTTCCTCCTTCTTCTGAAAACTATAATACAAATAAAACAGCGAAGGCAGTATTAAAAAGCTGCCGATAAAAAGTCCCCAGCCTAAATCGTCAATGGTTTTGGCCGTGGCATGCAGGGAAAGCAGCGACAGGTTCTCCCCGCCTTTTATCATAATAAAATAAGGGAAGTGCATATAGCCTACCGCCAGCAGGATCATCGTGACCTGGAAGGCTGCAAAAACGCGAATAATTTTCTTTTTCCCATTGCGGATCATTAGCCACATCAGTACCAGTGAAATGAAGGCAGTTACTACCGCTACCAGGCTAACCGGGTTGCCGAATATAAAATGGGCGAGGCGTATATTTTCTAATTCGGCTGTTAAAAATACTGTTCCACCAAAAATTACAGCAAGGATGTTCATTAGTCTCGCTTTTTTGATAAAGCGGCGCACGTCTGTATCATTATCAGCTTCTCCGGTCAAATAAATCGCTGCCAGGTACCCGCTTAATGCAACGGTGAAGAGTCCCACAGCGACCGAAAAATAATTTAACCAGCTAAAAATATAAGCAGAAACGAAAGTTGTAGCATGCACATCAATTTGCCTCGAAATGGCGCTGCCGGCGATGATCCCTAAAAATAAAGGCGTAACAAAGCTGGAATAAACGAAGATGTGGTTATATAGATTCTGTGTTTTTTCATCTTTTATGGCATCGTAGCTTCTGAAGGCGAAGGCTGTCCCGCGGGCTGTGATGCCCAGCAGCATAATCAATAAGGGGATGTGCAGGTAGGTGCACATGTCGCTGTATATCTCAGGGAAACCCACAAACATAATTACCACGGCGATGATGAGCCACATGTGGTTTGCTTCCCAGATGGGGCCTATGGCCTGGTACATTGTTTCACGGGTGCGTGATTTGTTTTTGTTGGATGTAAACAGCTCGATGATGCCCGCGCCGAAATCGGCCCCGCCAAGCAGGAAGTACAGCACGATGGCCAAAAACAAAAAGCTGATAACTATATATAACATAAGGCTATATTTTGTGGTCGTATAATTCGGGCACCATTTTTATTTGCCTGCTTAATAAAAATATTACAGCCACGCTTAAAGTAAAATAAATGGCGGTAAAAAGATAAAAAGTATAATGGATGCCAGGCATTGGCGTAACCGCTTCGCTGGTGCGCATAATTCCCTGGATGATCCAGGGTTGCCGGCCAACTTCGGTAACTGTCCAGCCGGCTTCAACGGCTATAAATCCAAATGGTGTCGCCAAAATAAACAGGTCGAGGAACCACTTTTTTGAAAGCCAGCTCCGCTTTTTCCATAAGGCTATAAAATATATTATCCCAACCAGCATCATGGCCGAACCAATAGCGATCATCAGCTCAAAAGCATAATGGGTAACTGCAATTGGCGGCTGGTTTTTTATTGGGATTTTATCCAGGCCAGTAACGGGTTCTTTAAAATTGTCATGCACTAAAAAACTTAACAGGCCGGGAATTTCGATACCGTAATTAACCTTTTTATTTAAAGTATCGGGTATGCCGCCAATAACCAAAGGCGCATAAGATTGGGTGTGGAAATAGGCTTCCATCGCGGCCGATTTGGCTGGTTGAGTTTTCGCAACGTTTTTTGCTGATATATCCCCGCTAAACGGCTGTAAAATAGCCGCCATGGCTCCAAAAACAATGGCTATTTTAAATGCCTTGGTATGAAACTGTACATTTCTTTTCCGCGCTATCATCAAAGCGTGCACGCCGGCCACTGCGAACCCGGTTGCCGAAAAGGCGGCGATGGTCATGTGCAAAGCCTCGGAAAACCATGAACCGTTAAACATGGCTTTGATCGGATCGATATTTAGATATTGGCCGTTAACATAGTCGAAACCTGCCGGGTTGTTCATCCATGAATTTGCCGACACGACTAAAATACCCGAAGCTATCCCGCTAACGCCAACCAAGATGCCCGTGCCCCAATGAAACCATTTGTTGAACCTCTTCCATCCGTACAGGAAAAACCCCAGGGCAATTGCTTCAATAAAAAATGCCACACCTTCCAGCGAAAATGGCATGCCGAATATTGGCCCGGCGTGTTCCATAAACTTTGGCCATAGCAGCCCTAACTCAAATGATAATATGGTGCCGGATACCGCGCCGGTAGCGAAAAATATAGCTACGCCTTTGCTCCAGGCCTGGGTTACATTTTTATAAACAGGGTCGCCGGTTTTTATCCATTTATAATGGGACACCGCCATAAACACCGGCATCACCATCCCGATGCAGGAATAGATGATATGAAAACCCAGCGATATAGCCATTTGCGACCTGGCGGCGAGAAAATCATTCATGGTGAGTGGTGAATTGTGATTATTGAATTGTTTTCACAATTCGTGGTTCATTGTCCGATATTTACAGTTCATTGTTTATTATCTAATTTTCTCTGCATGTTATTTACAACTCAAAGCGGCGACTTATACAGTAATCTGAAAACGCGCCGGTAGCCTTATCCGCTCTCTCCGAAGAAGAGGGTTTTAAGAGAGAAAAAAAGCCCTCTCCTTATATATTTTTTCTTTGAAATTTTGTTCTGTAAAAATAGTCAACTTTGATGATAAGAAGGGTTTCTTCGGAGAGGATTTGGGTGAGGTCACGGATGTTTTTATGAAAAAAGATGAATGCCTTTTGCAAGAAAATTATATCGAACTCACTTTAAATTAGTTACCTTGTAGTATGAAACCGGTAATTATTGGCTTTGGCTTACTGATAACCGCCCTGTTGATATTGTTCAGGGTGGCAAGCATTTATCATTTAAGTAATGATATTGGCGACTTATGGATAGCCGGTTTCAGCTTGCTGTTTTTGGTGATCGGCATTATATTGAGCAGGCAATTGTTCTTAAAAAAGGTGATAGTTACCCAAGCCGCCCCGGCTTCAATTAACCAGGAACAATTGCTAAAAGAAGGCATTAGCAAACGCGAAGCCGAAATATTGTTGTTGATGCACGCGGGTTTATCAAACCAGCAAATCGCCGATAAATTGTTCATTTCAGAAAATACCATCAAAAAACATATCTCCAATATTTTTCAGAAATTGCAGGTTGAACGGCGCACGGAGGCGGTGAAGAAGGCATTGGAGTTATCTATCGTCCGTTCGTAGAGCCACGATGCATCGCGGCTCTACGAACGGACGATACCTGGATACTACTAAAGTTGTATTTTCAATAAATCCGGCAAAATACTACTTCCGTGCTGATAAAATTTCAAAAACTTGCTGTTAATTTGACCTAAAAATCAACAGGTTATGAAAAAAGTTATTTTACGGTATGGCGGCTACGCAGCCCTTTTTGAACTTATTACTTTTATTTTAACATGGCTTATTATCGACATCACCCATGTCGACCATAAGGTGCAAGGCTTTATCGGGTATGTTACCATTATAAGCCCGCTGGTATTCGTTTATTTCGGGATAAGGTATTTTCGCGACGTGGTTAGCAATGGCAGCATTACTTTTTTAAAAGCGCTGTGGGTGGGGCTATTGATAGTAACCATACCTACCGTATCATTTGCTATTATCGAAACGGTGTATGTATTTATCATCGACCCTAAATTTTATGAAAATATTGCCGCTTATGATATCGAGCAATATCGGAAAAACCTTCCGCCTGCCCAATTCGCGGCCAAATTAGTCGAAATAAAGCAGGAGATGGTTTTTGATAAAAACCCCTTCTACAATTTTTGCGGAATGATCCTGACCATTGGCGCGCTCGGCACTATCGTGACACTGATATCCTCGTTATTGTTAATGAAAAGAGAAAAGGTAGCGAAAAACTGAAAGTCCAAAGCAGAAAACTTAAGATATCGGTAATTATATTCAGTCTGTTTAATTTCTCCTGAACCTAAGCAGCACTATATATTATAGATATTATAACTTTCTGCTTTCAGCTTTAAAAACCTTTAACCTTTCGCCTTTTACCTTTCACCTTTCCGCTTAATCACAACCCGCTAACCCCGCCCGATATCACAAATTTCATCATATCGGCGGCGCTCTTATCAATTGGTTTTACCTTATCGGCGGGTATGATAACCACCTGCCCGGCAAATGAATAGGAAAATGGAAAATAAACAGCCACTTCACCAGGCAGGTTCAATGACGACAGGTCTTTTTGTACGATGAAACCAATTTTTTTTAACCCAAATTCGTTCACTTCAACAATAACAGGCTCGTTGAATTTCTTTTCCTCACCAACAAAAGCTTCGGTAAGGTCTTTTATGGACGAATATAAAAATTTAAACAGGGGCAAACGGTTGAGCCAGCGGTTAAACCAGCGTTTTATCGGGTCGGTTACTACGTTGGTTACCAGTATGCCGGCTATCATGATCAGTACTACCACGTTCACAATGCCCAGGCCTGGAATGTGAATGGGTTTACCAGCTTTGTCCGTCCATATAAAATCGCTTAAATTCAAGGCATTATCAAGGCTTTTTACGGCCCAGAAGATCAAAAAACACGCGGCGCCAAGCGGCAGTACTATTAACAGCCCTTTAACAAAGTACCTTAATAAAGCTCTTGCTATTCGTCTCATGGTACGTCAATTTCTACTCATAAAAATACACCCTTTTTACCCGCTGCGAAATATTTGTTAATATTTCATAGGGGACCGTGCCGATCTGCTCGGCCAGCGCTTCGATACGCTGGTGTTCATTGAATACAATTACCTCGTCACCTTCTTCTACCACAACCCCGGTAACATCCAGCATGCACATATCCATCGTAATATTGCCCACCGTATGTACAACCACCCCTTTAACCAGCATTTTACCAACGCCGTTACCAAAGGCGCGCAAATAGCCATCGGCATAGCCGATACGGACGGTGGCTATTTTGCCGTCTTTTGCCAGGCTGCCGCTTCGGCTGTAGCTGATGGTTTCGTGGGCACGTATATTCTTTACCTGCGATATACTTGTTTTTAAGCTTGCAATAGGCTGCAAACCAGCATCATCGGCAGGGGTTGCAGCGTCGATGCCGTAAAGGCCAATGCCCAGTCTCACCATATCATATTGCGCTCCCGGCCAGCGGACGATGCCCGAAGTATTGCAAAGGTGTTTGATCACTTTATAGCCTAAACAGCGTTCTATTTGTTTAAATGCCTTCTCGAAACTGCTGATCTGCTGCCTTGTAAATTCGTCGTGCTGTTTTGCTTCACTGGCCACAAGGTGTGAAAATACCGACCTTACCTGCACATAACGATTCTCTTCTAAAAGGTCGCACAATATTTCTATCTCAAAATTTTCGAAACCGAGGCGGTGCATGCCTGTATCGATTTTAATATGTACGGGATAATTGAGCACATTTCTGCTGCGGGCGTATTTTATATAATCGTCAAACAGGCCGAAGCTGTAAATAACAGGTTCCAGGTTATGCTCCGTCAGCATATCAAAGGCCGATGCTTCGGGGTTAAGCACAATGACCGGCAAGGTAATGCCCGTTTTGCGCAGGGCTACGCCCTCATCAATATAGGCCACTGCCAGGTAATCAACTTTGTTGTATTGCAGGATATTGGCGACTTCGTAGGTGCCGCTGCCGTACGAGAACGCTTTTACCATGGCCATTACCTTTACGCCGGGCTTTAGCTTGCCCCGGTAAAAATTGAGGTTGTTAACCAAGGCGTTAAGGTTGATCTCCATCACCGTTTCGTGCGCCTTTTGCGCCAAAACGTGGCTTACGTTTTCGAACTCAAAACTGCGCGAGCCTTTGATCAGGATGGCCTCTTCTTTAAAATTAAGCGAACGCAAATGCCGCAGCAGGGTGGGGGTATCGGGATAAAAGTGTTTTTCGCCCACAACAAAATAATCCTTGTGGGCCATCAAAGCCTCACCCACGCCAATAAATTTGCTGACCTTTTTTGTGTGGATCATTTCGGCCACCTGCTTATACAACACATCAGGCTGCAAACCCGATTGGAATATATCCGACAATATCACCGTTTTTTTCTCGTGCTGATTTTGCTGGGTCAAAAAATTCAGCGCTATCTCCAGCGATTGCAGATCCGAATTGTACGAATCATCGATCACCGAGCAGCCATTAATGCCGGTTTTAAGCTCCAGGCGCATGCTGACCGCGCTCAGGCGCTCTATCCGTTTATCGGTTTGGGTGGCACTATACCCCATGGCCAGCATAACAGCCCAGCAAACTATGGCATTTTCAACAGAGGCCGCGTCCAGGAAGGGGATAAGCCCTTCGATTTCTTTTCCCCGGAATTTTGCACGGAAATAAAAATCCTTATCGATCTCTGTCTCACTAAAAACATACAGGTCGGCCCGCATATATTTCCGGCTCCAGGTAAAGCAGTCCTTAACGGGGATATCTTTTTTAAAATCGATCAACTGGTCGTAATTGTGAATGACCAGGCGGCAATTTTTAAAAAGCGCCAGTTTTTCGAGCATTTTTTGCCGGTAGTCGGCAAAGCCTTCGTCGTGTGCGGTGCCAATGTGGGTTAAAACGCCAACTGTAGGCTTTATAATGGCTTCCAGCTTATTCATTTCATTGATAGTGGAGATGCCGGCCTCAAAAATGCCAAGGTCGTTTTTCTCATCTATCTGCCATACCGAAAGGGGTACGCCAATTTGCGAATTATAGCTTTTTGGGTTGCGCACAATATTTTTATCGATGCACATCAATTGGTACAGCCATTCCTTCACAATGGTTTTGCCGTTGCTGCCCGTAATGCCGATCACCTCCAAATTAAAACGGCTGCGGTGGTAAGCGGCAAGCGTTTGCAAGGCAGCCAGCACATCGGCCACAACTAAAAAATTAGCTTCGGGCATCCTTAGCTCGGCCTCTTGTTTTACAACGAAATTGCGCACCCCGCTTGCAAAGGCTTCGGCGATAAACTCGTGCCCGTTGCGCCTGCCGCTCAGGGCAAAAAACAGCCCCTCAGGCGCATTGGTGATGCGGCGGCTGTCAGTAAGCAGGGTACTGATGGTATGGTCGTTAGTGATGGTCCCGCCGGCTTTAATGATCCGCTGAACCTCGGTTATGGCGTATTGATTGCTGAGCATGCTACGAATTTGCTTATATTTCCGTCAATAGAAGAATTTTTGACGAATTTTGATGCTGATGGATAGCCCCCGAACAAAAAAAGTTATTGATGAGCACGCAGCCCGCGCAAAAGCCGGGCATTATTGCAGCTACCAGGAGCGCTCGCAGCAGGAAGTAAGGGATAAATTGTACGAGTGGGGGCAGCCTGCCAATGTGGTTGAAAATATTATAAGTGGACTGATCAGCGATAATTTTTTAAACGAAGAGCGCTTTGCAAAAGCCTACGCTACAGGCAAGTTCAGGCAGAAAGGGTGGGGGAAAGTGAAAATAAAGCAGGGTCTTAAATTTAAGCAGGTGCCTGATGTTTTGATAAAAAAAGCGCTGCAAAGTATACCTGATGATGAGTATTTGCTGATGCTGCAAAAAGTGTTGACAAAAAAAGACGTCGCCTTGAGTGAGAAAAATCTGTACAAACGCCGCTATAAATTACAGCAATATGCTTTGGGCCGGGGGTATGAGGGTGATTTGATTTCGGATGTTTTGAATGGATTAATTTAATGCAGGGCGCGTTGTTGGTTCCATATACATTTTTGGATAAACCTTTACACGCACCGCTCAATTGCCGCGGAGGCTGTTACTTTTGACGCCAAAAGTAACCAAAACCGTTCCCGGCATGAAGGCTTCTCTGCCGCACAAGGCCCTTGCCCTGCAAATCCGGCAAAACCACGGGCTGCAATCTTTTTGCCGGGCTAACCAGTAGCTTTACTACCCTGCATGCAAAAAGTTGCTATGCCCCTTCCCACGCTTTTGGCCACCATTGTTTTGCCGGATTTCGCCCGAAGCTTTCCTGCCGGGAAAAAGCGCTATCACTATGTTTTAATAACTTTCGTAAATTTTTAAAGACGTCCCTTACAACTCTTTACAACCACTACAACTTATTCCAACCCTTACAACCACTACAACTCTTACAACTCATTACAACCTCGTTCGGAAAAAAATTAAACTTAGCCCTTGCACAATAGGCAATTCTGTCTATATTTGCACTCCGCAAAAGCGAAAGTAGCTCAGTTGGTAGAGCACGACCTTGCCAAGGTCGGGGTCGCGAGTTCGAATCTCGTCTTTCGCTCAAATCCCTTCCACAAGAAGGGATTTATTGTTAAAAGGTTTAAATTCCCGCTCGGGTGGTGGAACTGGTAGACACGCAGGACTTAAAATCCTGTGCCCGTCAAAGGCGTGCGGGTTCGATTCCCGCCCCGAGTACACATGGGATTTATAGACAAATCCGATGGAGGCTCCTCGATTTCGAGGAGCCTTTTTTCTTTGATTTTCAGGTAATTATGAGCGAAGCCCGGATTTATCGTGGGTGTTCGACACTGCCCATCTTTATATGTGAGAGGATGTTTGAACACCTCTCGAATTAAGGAATGCTGGTCTAAAATTTCAGCTTTTTCAAAGATGCCTGGAATGTCTGACAATACCGGCAATAACTCCAAAGCCTTCTTCCACCTTTCTTTTTGATCAGAATTTAATTTTTGAATTTCACTCACTAAAAACGCTCTATCACCTGCAAATTTTCCGAACCACTTTTTATATGTAGCAGGCTCAATTTCATCATTCATCATCTTTTCTTCCAGCCGTTCGATTTTTATTTCAAGTTCGGATAGCGCTCCTCGTTTTTCACCTATATCATCAGCAATGTGCTTCAAAGCCATCTCAATTGATTTCTTGCTGTTATCCTGAATATATTTAACTTGCTTCGCGCTGAAACTCAGTAAAGCCAAAACTTCGCCCCAATCCCGATGCAATTCTATTGCTGAAATATTCAAAGAATGATGTTTAGTACACCTGTAATACAAATAGTATTGTTTCTTCCCTTTGCTCCATCCGGTTGTCATGCTTAGTCCGCAAGTGCATTTTAATATACCCCTAAGTGGCACTTCTTCTTTTGCGCGCGATTTTGAGGGACGTTTATTGCCTAACATTTGCTGAACAAGCCAAAAATCTGCTTCGGTTATAATCCCTGTATGTTTACCTTTGACATACCGCTCCGGTGAGTTTTTATAGGCCGGAACTCTTATTAAGCCGGCATATACGCAATTGCTCAATATACGGACAATCGCACTATTGCCATTGACAGTAAAGCCCAAAGCCTTTACGTCCTTATGGATCACAAAAGACTGCTTCCCATCTAAATAATCAGCAAATATTTTTTTAACGATGTTGGATTTTTCTTCTTCAACTATAATAATGCCCTTACCATTTTCATCACGCGCATTTTTGTAACCAAATGGCGCAAAATTGACGAAGCGACCGCTTTCAACGGCGTGACGTACACCCATTTTAACCCTTTTCCTGATTCGAAATAGTTCTTCGTTTGCAACAAGGTACTTAAAAGCCCTCTGCATGAATACTGATGGGTCAGATGTGTCCAAATCCAACGGCTCATTAGTCGCCAATACCTTGATACCGTATTTCTTCTGTAAACTGTCAATTTTAGTTAATGCTTCAGACAGATTTCTACTAAATCGGTCATGATCCATTACAACAAGATATTCAACCTGTCTTTTGTGTTTTTTTATAAAGTTCTCCAACGCAATGTAATTGGGCCTGTCAAACGTATAACTGCTTTTACCATTATCTTGAAAAATCTCCAATACTTCAACCTGATTGCGGGCACAATAATCCCTTATACTCTTTTCCTGGTACTCCAAAGAATATTGGGACTGATCTTTTATGCTCAAACGTATATAACCAATTGCACTCATAATATCTCCTTTAAAATGATTTTAACCACTATTTCTACTACTAAATTTAGCATTTTTTCTTCACTTCCAGCGTAGATTGAAGGCTTTTTTTTATTGTTATTATCTATATTGTCGACCTTCTCTAATAGGCTATTTGTAATTGGAACGGGCTTCCTTTTCGCTTTTCTTTTATCATTTATTGCATCCATTTCCACACTTTTGGATGCAATTGTCTTAATATATAAAAATTTGTTTGAAGGAAAAAGCAGTACTACTTCACAAAATATTTTGATTATATATAGTTACTTTTACGTTTGATCGTAATCTACATCCTGATTGATATTTGCTGAATGACATACATCATGCTGTTCGTCAGGTTAACGTTACATTTGACATAAAACGCCTATTACTTTGAACAATTCCGATGTTATTGCCGCATTAAGCTTATTCCTTACTGGAGCCATTTTTTTGGCACAGACAAACGGGGATTTAATAAGACTTAAGTTCAAACAGTCAGAAATGACATTCGGCGCAGTACTATTGGGATGTATCATTGTATTGGTCAATAATGCTGTTTACGAGCGATGGGGTATTCAACCTTACTTTTCAATTGGTAAAATATATCTCACTCCCTCAGAATGGGCATTAATTCTCTTCCTATGCTTATTCGTATTCATTATTACACGGGTATTTACCGATAAGATCTTCCGACCTGATTTTAAGCTAATCATAAAGCTATCACATAAATATAAAGCAGAAAATCAATATGCAAAATGCTGGAATTTGATCGAACAGTCTCTTATTCTTCCAAAGAATAACGAGTTCTTGCAGCAATTAGACCTTGAGTTTTTCAGCGATGATATCTTTCTTCAGAAAACCGCGTCGGAGCGCCCATATCTCTTAACTCAATACGCATCTCAAAACAAATATTCCCGTTTGAATTATGGACAAGAAATTTACAACATGCTCTTCGGCTTATTCTCCTCAACAAATAATCCAGTATTTAGTGAAATCGAGGCATTTCGCCAGGATGAGCCTACTGGCGAAATATTGAAAGATTTAATGTTTTTGGATAAAGACGACCTTTGCGCCTATAACGTAATCAAGGAATTTCCCGAAGCATGGCCGATTTTAAAATGGTTTGTTAATATGCTTGGTGATAAACCAACATCTCTTAAAGAGGATATTCAACATTTTTTGAGATTTATTAGCAAACCTGATGATATGTTTAACTCTGTTATTTATTCCCGCGATGAGGTGGATATATTATTAAAACGAGATCCAATTTTCAACGCATTAAAGCTATTCCGCCTCGGACTAACCTCACATCTCTATACGAATGAAAAACGCGATGAAATGATAGATCGTGTGTTGTTGGTTTTTTATAGCGCCTGGGAGTTCATTTTGGACAGGACAAAATTGAAAAACAACGAAGTCGCGTTGAATAATAATTCTTTTACCATAAATGAATACCTATTGAAGTACCAGTTTGAAAGCTATTTGATTGTAGCAATGGTTCAAGCTAAGATTTCGGAAGCGGTAAACGGGCATGAAATGAACGAATGGACGATCAAACAGTTATTCGCTAAGTTGGATGGATTGCTGGGTAACAATGAACAAGTAAGCATGGATTCAAAGCAATATTATTTAGAGGAAGTTTTTGATCTTTTTTTTGAAACCAATGATTATTGCAGTGCAGATGATACTGTTGAGATGTTTAGAAAAATGATCTTGATCTATATCAATGCTTCACTCGACCATAGCCCCTATGGTGATCTTCAACTCATTACAGAAGCTTATCAACAAGCGTTTGATGAGTATGATTTTGTACCATATCAACGAGACACACAATTGGTCCTTCGCTTCTACACTGAATTGTTACCACATACCGCAGATCATGAGTACAATATCAGGGGAACTATTGGTAGATAATACTTTACATAGTTTAAAAAAAATCTTAAAGTACTACTGAGCATTACCTAATTCCAGTTTCCCAAACTATCAACCTTTGCTCATCAAATCCGATAGCAATGGAAACCAACAGCAACCTCAAAGGCCGTAAATTCAACGGCCAATACTACCCCAAGATCAAACGCATCCGGCAAGAGCCACGGCAGAAGATCCGCCAGCTACTACGGTCATTTGCCCCGCTTAACCAGCCGGAAACTAATCGCCAATATTCCGGCCAAAGGTGACCACCCACAAACTCAATTAGTAACCATTAACCAAACTGCGCAGCAGTTTCGCAAGGCCAGTTCTGCATTCGACAGAATGCAGCAAGATGGATTTTCGTATACGAAAATCATCTTGCCGCCCTTACGGTCGGGACTTCGCTCGGAACTCGCGAAGTCTGGAACACCCTTAAATGTACGTTATGCCACGTAAAAAACTTGAAAACCCCGAAGACATATTAAGCCAGCCCATTATTGTGCGGGTTACCGAAAAAGTCTTTAAAAAATTGGAAAAGATACAGCAGGAAAGCGGCTGCCAAAGCATAGGCGAAGTGGCACGAATGATATTATCCGGCGAACAAATCAACTGTTTTTATAAAGATGTATCATTAAATGCCCCTATGGAGGAAATGGCTTTGATAAGGAAAGAATTGAAAGCCATCGGCATCAATATCAATCAGCAGACTAAATTCTTTCACATGAGTAAGTCGGAAGCACAGCGTGCATTTTTTACGCTCAAAACCGCAGAACTATATAAAAGGGTCGGCGGCAAGGTTGAGGAATTACTAAACATTATTAATCGCTTGGCTGAAAAATGGTTGCACGTTTCGTGAACGGGAAAAATATCAGGGGTATGTTGCATTACAACGAAAACAAGATAGCAGCCGGTGAAGCCAGGCTATTGCTGGCCAGCGGCTTTGCAGGTGATATTGACAAGTTTAACCTGGAGCAAAAACTGCAACGTTTTGAGCATTTAACCATGCTGAACACCAGGGTTAAAACAAACGCGGTACACATCACCCTCAATTTTGACGAACAGGATAAGTTGAGCAATGAAGTTTTACAGCAGATCACTTTATCTTATATGGAAAAGATTGGCTTTGGCGACCAGCCCTACTTAGTATATAAACATCATGATGCCGCGCATACACACGTCCACATTGCGACTATCAATATCAAACCGGATGGCAATCGGATTGATACGCACGGTATTGGTTGGAAATTATCCGAACCGGCCCGAATAGCACTGGAAAAGGAATATGCTTTGGTACAGGCCAAAGGCAGGAAAAACAGCAACACCTTAAATATCAAACCCGCCAATTTGGAAAAAGCCATCTACGGCAAAACACCTACTAAAAGGACTATCACCAATATTGTAAATGCTGTAATCGGCAGCTACAAATTTATCTCACTGGCTGAATTTAACGCTATACTCAAACAGTTTAACGTCATAGCCGACCGGGGCGGCGAAAATACAATGATGCGTGAAAAAGGCGGGTTAATTTATAGTCTTATTAATGACAAAGGCGAACAGGTTGGCATACCCATAAAGGCAAGTGCCATCTATAACAAACCAACTTTGGCCAATTTGCAAAAAGAGTTTGATAAGAATATTGAAAGGCGCAAGCAATATAAAGACCCGCTGAAAGAAGCCATTGAAAGGGTATTTAAGCAATACGATGCGATTACTAAAAACACTTTCATCGCCGAACTGCAAAAGCAGCACGTCAATGTTGTTTTCCGCGTGAATGAGCAGGGTTACACCTATGGTATCACTTATATCGACAATCACAATAAAACGGTATTCAACGGTAGTGATTTAGGCAAGGTTTATAGTGCCAAAGCCATTTTGGATAGGTTCAGCACCAAAGATAAACAGGTAAAACCCGAGTTAAAAAAAGAACATAAACCAATACTGAAGCGTAACGCGCCAAATACAACGCAACAGCCAAAAACCTATCTCAAACCACCACAACAAACTAATTATTTATCGCTGGCCCTGGCTAAATATCAGCCGGAAGCTGCGCCAAGCGGGCCGCGAAAAAAGAAAAAAAGAAGATCAAAAGAAAAGGAACAAGACCAGGGACTGGATTTATAAATATCAGGAGGGATTGCAATGCACACCGGAGAAGATACACAAGGGCTAAGGAAGATCATCGACTTTACAAGACTTATCAGCATTTTTATATTGGCCATACATTTTTACATCTGTTGCTACCAGGCATTTACACAGTGGCACTGGACAGCAAATATCACTGACCGAATTATTGCCAATATTGCAAAAACAGGTTTATTCAATAACTGGTGGAAACCTAAACTGGCAGCATTGCTTTGCCTGTTTATTTCTTTGGTTGGTGTCAAAGGCAAAAAAGATGAAAAGATCAATTATAAAAGCATTACAGCCTATCTCCTTACTGGCCTGCTTATTTACTGGATAAGCATCCTATGCTTTTACCTGCATACAGATTTGGCGCTAATCGCTATTGCCTATATGACGTTGACAGGTATTGGATATTTACTAATGCTTACAGGTGGCGCCTGGTTATCGCGGATACTAAAAGAAAAGCTAAACAAGGATATTTTCAACAGCGAGAATGAAACCTTTCCGCAGGAAGAAAGGAAGTTGGAAAACGAGTATTCAATTAACCTGCCTGCCAAATATAACCTTAGAGGCAAAACGAGGGATAGCTGGATAAACTTCATCAATCCCTTTCGTGGCCTGTTAGTGGCAGGTACACCCGGCGCAGGTAAATCTTATTTCGTTATCAGGCATATTATAGATCAGCATATTAAAAAAGGTTTCTCAATGTTTTTATATGATTTTAAATACGATGACCTTTCCAAAATAGCTTACAACAAACTATTACAGTACAAAGGTAATTACAAAACCAAGCCGGCTTTTTATGTTATCAATTTTGACGATCTAAACCATACCCACAGATGTAACCCACTTGACCCAGGCAGTATGAATGATATAACAGATGCGACCGAAGCAAGCCGGACAATCATGTTAGGTTTAAATAGGGAATGGATAAAAAAGCAAGGTGATTTCTTTGTCGAAAGCCCGATTAACTTTTTAACTGCTATCATCTGGTACCTGCGTAAGTATCAGGACGGTAAATATTGTACCCTGCCGCATGTAATTGAATTGATGCAAGCTGATTATGACCGCTTATTTTCAGTGTTGTTAAAACAGCCGGAAATAACCGCCTTAATTAATCCTTTTATATCCGCTTATAATAATAATGCTAAAGCACAATTAGAGGGACAGGTTGCAAGCGCCAAAATTGGGCTGGCAAGACTTGCGTCGCCACAGTTATATTATGTACTGTCCGGCAATGATTTTTCCTTAGATGTAAACAATCCCAACGAGCCGAAAATCATTTGTTTAGGCAACAACCCGCAGAAGCTGCAAATCTATGGTGCGGTATTGTCTTTATATATATCCCGAATGATTAAGTTGGTTAACCGTAAGGGCCAGCTAAAAAGTAGCCTGATCTTTGATGAGTTTCCGACTATCTTTTTTAATAACATGGATAGTCTGATCGCTACCGCGCGTTCCAATAAAGTTGCTACCACTTTAGCGGTCCAGGATTTCAGTCAGTTAAAAAAAGATTATGGTGCGGAGCAGGCCGACGTCATTACCGGTATTGTCGGCAACGTAATCAGCGGCCAGGTAACCGGCGATACCGCCAAGACTTTAGCGGATAATTTTGGTAAGATCGTACAGGATAAAAACAGCCTGACCATAAATAGCGGAGATACTTCATTCTCTAAAGCCACGCAATTAGACT
>Ga0207060_10232_pt1 | contig 19163 bp, 24 predicted proteins | sample Alteio_BWMinCont_30_FD_153270 | JGI IMG/M metagenome (GOLD analysis project Ga0207060, IMG submission 153270) | Enriched cells from forest soil in Barre Woods Harvard Forest LTER site, Petersham, Massachusetts, United States -... | ecosystem: Environmental > Terrestrial > Soil > Temperate forest >...
CATCCTCAGTGACGATGAACTGTTTTGCCGTTTGCCCGGTGGCATTTTTGCCGTTAGCCTGCAAGGAATTAATTACATCAGTTTTTAGTAATTCGAGAAATTGGATGAGTTGGTCGTTGTTCATTGGATGATTTTAGTCCATGGGCCATAGTCGATAGACCATAGCCAATGATTGAGCGTTTTAATTTGAATTCATTTAGAATAGATAATTTGCCATGGACTATGGTCCGTCGACTATGGACTAAATAAAGCTCTCAAAATACATCGTAGCTAAACTAATAGTCAGGTTTACGCCAGTTGTGTTTACATCAAACTTATTGTAAACCGGCAGGCATTTTGCCTTGTCGCCCGCTTTTATCCTGAAATAACGGCCTTCGCCCTCGCGGTATTTAGCGGCCTTTACAATAAACTCGTTTGCCAGGGATAAAGCCTGGTTTACGTAAGTCTCATTATCGGCGGTATATTGATCGAAATCTGTTTTGAACAGGAATTCCAGGTAAATTGAAAAAGTATTATCAACCGAGCCATTTACCTGCGGTGATACATCAATAGGCTGCAACGGATACATGAACACGCAGGGGAATGAGGCATCATCAGCCAACTGGTTGAGCTCGTTAGTTGTGCCATATACAAAAGTGGATGTTATACTTAATGTTTGTACGATGGCTTCAATTTGGTTACGGATAGGCATGGGGATTAGAGATTTTAGATTTTTTGATTAATTTATGTTTTTGATTTTTGCGTGAATTGAAAAAGATAAAAGGTTACCGAATTACTAAATCGTAACTCTAAAATCGTAAATCAATTCTTCAACAACTCGCTGTAGCGTTTCTGGTATTCGGCTTCGGTTTTGTTGAGCAGAAGCTTTGTTAACACGCGTTCATAAGGCATATTTAATATTTCGGCCCATTTGGTGATGTCGCCGCCGGCAAGTGAATTTACGGTGTTGATATACTTAAATTTTTCAAATGATTGTACTCCTGCCTTTTTTTCCAGTATCGTTGGAGGCGATGAAAGAAGCTTATTTTCTGTTTCGATAAGCCGGGATAACAGGTAAAAAAATGTTTGGCAATGGGCAGCGCCTCCGTTACCCTTAGCTTTTTTATTTCGCTGCAAAATTCTTCGGCCTCATATTCATTATATTTTTTGCCGGTCACTTTACAGTAAAAGTAATGGGCAAGTACCTGGCAGCAGGCTTTTAGCGAAGGATTAAAACATTCCTTCCAATCGGTTTCACCATGCTGTTTTATATGTCCGTTTATTTCTTCCGCAATAATATCCCTCGCGGCCATAAATGCGCCTGCAGGTTCAACGGACAAATTGCCGATAACGTTTACCGTCTTGCCGTCCCGGTTGAGTTTAAATGTTATATTTTTCAGGATAGCATCACTGTTGTATAGGTGTTTTATTTGCTGCGATAGTAATAAAATGGCGTCTCCGAATACCTGGAAATCATTTATGTTTTGTACGTTTTGCAGCTGATCTATGGGTATGCCCGATAATATGCTGATCGCACCCAGGTCGTTTAGTACCGGCGTTTCCTGTATCTCTATCATTTGGCCCAGGGTAACTTCACCCAGTGTAGAAGGGACTTTTATATTTATTTTCCCTCCGGTTGTTTTTAGTGTTTTTGCTATCATATTTTTTATTTGATTATTCACATGCTAATTGTTTTTTTTGCGGCGTTCATGAGGTCGCTGCGCTTAGTTTCACCGATTTTGTTAAGTGATTTCACCGATTGTTTATTTTTTATTTAAGCAGGTGCATTGCTGCAAAATCATAAACTGGCGCATTGATATTAGGTAGCCAGCTCCTGGTTTTATTTAACTTATTTGTGCCTAATTTATTTAACGCTACGTAGCGTAAGGGATCAATCAGGTGGTTGTGTGAATCAACAGGCTCATTGAGTGTTTTACCAGCCCGGTCAGTTTTCCATTTGTAGCGGCCTAACTCATTGCGCAGGTTGACGCTTTGCCGGGTTATATTAAGGCGGTACCGTTTTAATATATCAATAGAATTTTTAATACTGTCGGCCCCTTTTTTGGCCCCGCTGATACGCCAGCCAAAACGCCTTAATTCCTCTATGGATTTTGGCTCGGCGCTGTCGGCCACTATTTCAATGCTTTTGTTTATCGTTGCGGCGGTTAACCTTGCGGATATATCAGGGTTGGTAAGCCCTGTTTCATATAGTACTTCATCAACCCAAAGCTCGCCATTTTGCTTGTAGACTAAAATGCAGCCCGTTTCGTCATTGGTAAAACCAAAGTCAAGGCCTGCGGCTAACAGTTTGGCGTCTTCGGGCACACGCTCGCAAACGTGCCAGTTGCTTAGCACAAGGCCGGTAATTTTACCAGTAAGGCCACGGGCATAAACGCGCCAGAGTTCCATATCCACATCCTTCAGAGACTCAATTTTTTCTCTTGTTTGTTCAGATAAAAACGGGTTGTGCCTGTGATCGGATATGATGAGCTGTACTCCCGGTTTCCCGATCAGGTTATCATGCACCCAAAAGGCGCTGTTGGGGTTATAATCAATGAATATTTTTTTACGGGTGCGTAAAGCTAACTCTGTATATATCCCCCAATCAACGCCGTTAGCCTCGTTTACAAATAAATAATCCCTTTTTCCGGATTTAGCGTCCTGGGAATTATCGTAGCTTTTGAACTCCATAGTTGTTCCGTTATTGAATTCAAACACCCGGTCGGTTTTGTTGAAGCTTTTCACCATTGCCTGTATTGCTGCTGATAAAGAATAAATATTTAGCGCATCGCGCAGCGCCCCTGCCTTAAGGTTTGGTATATCCTGCCCCACAATGGTGATTACCAGTTTGTTAGTACTACAGGCTATGCAAAACAACACTTGCTCAATAGCGAATGTTTTGCCAGAACTTGTACCACCCTGGTTTATAACCACGTGGGCAGCGCTCAGGTAGTTTTGTTCAAAAAGGACGGAACCCGCTAACCCGGTCCAACTACCGGGTGATATTTCTTTGTCAGTCATATAGTTTTATCGCTCTCCATTCGTCGTCATCAGAAAAATACTTGCATTATTGGCAAAACAAATGGTACATTTAACCTGACAAAGGCCACTGCTATGAAATATAATTATCTTTTATTTAGTGTTATTTTTTTGCTTGGCTTAAATTCCTGTAAAAAAGATTCAAAGGCGCCAGGCTCAAGTGCGTCTATCGTTGGAAAATGGCTTATAACAAAACAGAACTCAGTACTATCAAACAACGGGGTACAAATAAGTACATTTACCGATACAACTTTTACTGCGGCTGATTTTGTTGAATACTATAGCGATGGTACAGGCTATTTTTCAATGAATTCGTCAACAGGTCCCAGTTTAACTGAATTTACTTACACTCTTAAAGGAACGAGTTTAATCCAAAATACCAGCAGCGAAAACGCAGGTACCCCGGAAACGATTACCAGCCTTACTGCAACCAATTTGTCTATCCATGCGGTATCCACGGTCCCGGATCCGAACACTGGCGGAGCTGATACCGAGGTAGATGACTATTACTATACCAGGTAAGCCTTTACAAAATCACTTCTTTTTCACTGTCCGCAGGTTTTGGGCCTGTTTCTATAATCTTAATTTCTAAAGTTTTAAATACTTCAGCGCAGCCGGTTTTGTTTTCTGTTTTATCACTCCAACCCATGCTTTTAAGCGCAAATATGGCCCCTGTTGGTGATTGCTGGTGCAATTTTTTTTCGTATATCGCCTCAATACATAAGTGGCCGCGTTTCAGTATAACTGCAAATTCCCCGTTCTCTTCGTAATCATTAAATTCATCACGGCTGTTAAAGCCAATAAACAAAGCCAGTCCCGTAATTGTTGCCGGTTCAGGCTCCCGGTCCCATACTTTTTTCGCGCTGGTTCCGTCTTCAGGGTTTTTGCCTGGTTTCATTTCAAGGTGGAATTCACCTTCAATGTGGGAGAAGTAAGCTTTAATACGGGCAGCCAATTCATCAGCGGTAAAAAAGGCAGGTGATGGCATTTTTATTATGATTAAAATGCCAATTGGCATAGTACAGATGTAAAGGTAGGAAATTTTATTATTAAATGCAAATATTTTTAGTAGAATAACTATTTTTTTTATTTGTGTAACGCCTGCCAAATCAGTTTCGTAAGTAGTTTTAAAATGCGTTTTTATTCAATTAAACCATTATCAAATAGCGTAAGCAAACTAATTGGTTAAATTATGTTAAAATGTTAATTAAATTTCAATTTAAGACAACCATTATAGGTTTATATTCGTTACTAATTTAGTAGATTTAACTAATAATTTAAATATGCGCAACAGAAGGTTTACTAACCTGCTAATTTTCTTTGCAATTTCATTACTGGCAGTGACTACATCGTGCCAGAAGGATCCTGCTGTGACTGACCCTGGCGCTTCTAAAACAAGTATTGCTGCCGATAGTTCTTTGCTCTCATCGCCCGGGAATTTCCTTGCAGTTTCGGGTACGCTAAAAATTAAATATAACGATTCAACCTATACTTTTGATGCCGCTAAAGATTCAATAGCTTTTGTTAACGTCCGCGTGGATGATAAAACCAGCTATTTTGGTATTACGGCTATTAACAAAGAACATAATATGAGTTTTGGCATCAGCTCATCTGGTTTTGTTTACAGCAATATTAACAGGAGTATAGCTGGCGGCCAATTTTTGTTGAGCGCTGACGACAAAAAACCTGCTTTACAGCTTTCCCTGAGCAAGTATTCCGGGCAAAAGGACTTTGGGAATATCAACGTTGCACAATATAACCAGGGTAATGAGCTTGCCAAAGGTACCTTCGTTACTTTTTTGGCTAAAGATGATAAAGCTAATTCGCCCTACTACAAAGTTGAAGGAACGTTTGACCTGCAACTGAAATAGAGGTTGGAGATTAGAGATTAGTATCTTGTCTTAAGTTCCGAAACGCTTATCCTCTTAAAGGATATTATCCAGGTTTCGCTTTTTAAATGCCGAAGGATTTTCACCTGCCACTTTTCTAAATGTTTTATTAAAATACGATAACTGCTCAAAACCTGTGGCGTAACAGGCTTCGGTGACGGTTTTGTCCTGCAACAGCAAGTTTTTTGCTTCGCTTATGCGGTGCCGGTTTAAGAAATCGGTAAACGTTTGTTTGGTTTGCTTTTTAAAATAACGGCAAAAAGCGGCGGTTGTAAGGTTAACGTGTTGGGCCAGCAGGTTGATGTCGGGTTTTAGCTGGTAATGTTCCTCCACGTATTTATAAATGAAGCTCATTCTTTTTTGCTGCTTTTCAAAGGCTTTGTTTGCCGCTGGGCCATCGTTTAAAACTACCACTTCATTACTGGTAGCCAAAAGCTGGAACACTTGCAGCAAGCTCAGCAGTTGGTTGAAGCGGTCGAGGCTTTGCAACTTTTTAAGCGCTTCGGCAGCCCGGAGCTTGGTATCGCCATAAAATGACAACCCGTAACCGGCTTTTTTAAAAAGCTGTTTAATAGCTGTTATTTCGGGATTGTTAAAAAATGCTTCCCCTAAAAAGTTTTCTTTCATCTGGATCACTACCTGTTTACATTCAGTATGCACGCCGTAGTCGAAATTCAGGTGCGGTATGTTTGGGCCGATAAACACAAGGTCGCTGCCTTCGTATTTCGAGATATGACCGCCAACGTGGCGCGGGCCCCCCGCCGCCTCCACATAAACAATTTCGTATTCAGGGTGCAGGTGCCATAAAAAGGTATTGCTTAAACTCGGGTTAAGTATTTTAAAAGAGCTGCCCATATCGGGCCTCACTTCTTCCAGCTGTAATTTGCTCATACTTTTACTGCATTAGCATCAATTGTCGAAAAAGGTAAATAAAATATCAATACAGTGCAAATATTGGTCATTAAATGATTGGTTTCCCCTGAAATTGATGCATAATTTTGATTAACCAATTAAGACAAAATATTATGAAGATAGACGAAAATGCTACCATGGCCACAATGGCGCCCGCTAACGCCCATAAAGATATACCCGGCAACCCATCAACTGCTAAAAGCAGCGCCGTTAAATTAAATGACCGCAGTAATGGCAAACCACTGTGTGTTTTAAGCGAAGCCGACTGGAAATTCTGGACAGAGAACGGCTACATCGTAATAAAAAATGCTGTCCCCAAAGAACAGGTTGACCGACTGGCCAATTTCCTTTGGGAGTTTGAAGAAAAGGATCCGGCCAATCCTGAAACATGGTATGCCCCGCCGCGTGCCGAGATGCAAATGAAAGAACTGACCAATACTGGTATGGTTGAGGTTTATAACCACCAGTACCTGTGGGATAACCGACAGGTGAAAAAGGTTTATGACGCTTTTGTTGACATTTGGGGTACCGAAAAGCTTTGGGTAACCATTGACCGCGCCAACCTGAATTTACCTATCCGACCTGGGTTTGAATACAAGGGCTTTATTCATTGGGATTACGATCCGGAAACAAAACCGCAAAATGTACAGGGTGTTTTGGCCCTGGCTGATCAAACCGACGAAAACATGGGCGGCTTCCAGTGTGTGCCCGAACTATTCAGAACTTATGATACCTGGAAACTTACGCAGCCAACAGATCGCGATCATTTTAAGCCGGATATTACGGGCTTTGAGCTTGTGAAAGTTAAGATGGAAGCCGGCGATCTTTTAATATTCAACAGTCTGCAACCCCATGGTATAAGGCCGAACAGAAGCGGCAATAAAGTACGTATTGCCCAATACATAGCCATGATGCCAGCCCAGGAAGATGACGAGGATCTTCGTCAATGGCGCATCACCTCCTGGAAAGACAGGAAAGCCCCCGAAGGCTATGCATTCCCCGGCGATCCACGCAAATGGGAACAAACCCGGTATAAAACTGCGGAACTCAGCGAGCTTGGTGAGAAACTGCTTGGGCTGGAGAAGTGGTAAAGGGCAGTGGTTAGAGATTGGCGATCAGAGATTAGTTGGGGACAGTGATTAGAGGCTGGAGATTAGTGATTGGAACCTGAGTAACTAACCCTCTGATCGCTAATCAACAATCTCTACTCACTAATCTCCAGTCTCTGACAACAAAGTAATCCAAACGTAATAAAAGCCTTTTACCTTTTACCTTTCGCCTTTCACCTCAAAAAATGCGCTATATTTTGACTATCTTTGTATAAATTTAAAAACATTGATGAAAGTATTTATTGCCGGCCTGCCATTAGAAGTGGACGAGGCTGAATTAACTGCTGTTTTTGGTGATTTTGGGCCTGTAAAGTCGCTCAGGATCATAAAGGACCGCGAAACAAAAGAGAGTAAAGGTTTTGGTTTTGTTGAAATGGTAAATGAAAATGAAGCTAAAGAAGCAATCAGGTGTATGAATGGCGCAAGCTATTATGGCCGCAGGATCACTGTTAATATTGCCGAGGACAAAGGCCCCGGTTTTAACGCCGGCGGTGGTAAGGGCAATTTCAGGCGCAATTAATAACCGATAATATTATTCTTTTTGAGTTGAAAAGCTCTCCGGTGCGCCGGGGAGCTTTTTTTGCGTTTAACCGGGCTCGATTGTGTGGCGCTAATAGTTAATTTTCGGTAAACCATATTTTGCCCTTATCTTATCATATTCAGTTTTTTGCAATTGAATCAGCATCGGAATGTTTTTGACATTTATCCAGTGCAACACCCTTAAAATATTAGTTTCCTTCATCGCGGTACACCCATCGGTACCCTCATGGTCATTTTTCCAGATGTGCATAAATATGCATGAGCCGTCTCCCGCCACAACCTTACCCGAATTGTGGTTAATGAACAAACCCCATTTGTAGTAATCGTCTTTGCGGTGCATGTATTCAAAACTGTTGTAATCGGTTTTTGCGCTGTCTTTATCAACCAACTTGTTATAATTAGCGGAGTGCATATCATCCACACAGATAAGCGTATCAAATGCCCTGATATAAGGGTTCTTTATCCATGCGGCATCTTTTTTACCCGCATAGCCAAAAGCGGTACCTATAGTAAAGATACCTGCCGGCGATTTTTTGTCACCTTCTTTTTTTACAGGTGCGCCATTAATAGTAAGCGGGACAGCACCATCGCCGACACCAAGGCCTTTACTGCCCACCACAACGGCGTTGCTGAATTGCAATACCCATTTACCATTATTTTTATTAAAGGCATAGAACCTCCCGTGTAAATTATCCCATCCATCGGTGAGCACTACCATTAATTGCTGTGCAGGTAAACTTCCCGCCGCTTTGTGGCCATATCTATGAGCGGTTTGTGCCCAACCAGTGATAATAAGCAATTGAACGATGGTTGTTAAAATAAACAGGCGAAGCGGCAACTTTTTCATTTTAAAGCACATAATATATAAGCCTAAAGTAAGGATTATCTTTTACAGCGGGAATAATTTGGTAGCTCGCATAGCGTCCTTATTTCAGAATGGTCGATTTAGTTTTCTGCTACAGGCCGCTGCCGGCGTTATAATGTTTGATAATAATTAGCATAAAAGTTAACAATAACGCTAAAAGCAGTATGAGTAGCCAGGGTTTTGGATGGTTGATGGTATGCATATTTAACTGTTTACTGATGGTCTGTTTTTTAACAAAAAGATCGGAAGCCGGCCCGGTGCTGACATGAATTATATGCCAAATGGCATAATTCAATCATCATATAAAGCTTTTAATTCCTATTTGCCAACTTCCCGCCATTACTGACCTTACCGGCTTCCAGACTCTCTTTACCATTCCTCAATCCCCCTTGCTTCGCTTTCAATCAATTGGGTGAGCAGCTGTTTCAGTACTACTTCACGGGCCCATTGCTGCTCGGTAAGGGTGGCATCGTCTATGTACCACGTAATAGGTTCGCTGATCTCGATGCGGGTTTTGTACACAAAGTTTTTGGTTGGGTGCATTTTGCTGCCTTCGTAACTGTTCAGGTTTTCACCCCTTATCAGTTTAGCGAATTGCTTTTCGGGTATTTCTACCAGCAGGCATTCATCAAGCGAATTTTTAAAATCGTGCTTGTCTTCGAGCCACAGCGTTAACATTTCATCATTAAAGTCATGGTCGGCGATGGTAATGCGGCTATAATCGTAATCAACCGAGATCACGAGCCACCATAGTTTGTCTTTTAGTTTTTGATTAATTTTTATCATTTCATTTTGGTTTTAATTAGTTCATGGTTCATGGATCATAGTTCATGGCAGACGATGGACAGCGATTTTTGCTATGAACCATCAACTATGAACTATGAGCTACCGAAACTTCGGCGCCCAGCCGGGAATGTATTTTTGTATGGCGGCTATTTCGCGGCTGTATTTATTGCAGACGGTTTGATAGGCCTTGTAACGGAGCACCAGGTCATCATCGGGTTGCTGTTGATCGGCGATGGACTGTTGCTGGTTGATGCCATTTGTACTTACGGCTGAGTAGGCGAGGTGCATTGGTTTGGGTTGTTTGGTGTGATATTTTACTTGGTTTTGGTGGATAATTGTATAAAAGTGCTTACGCACACGGTCATCAGGGCGGTACAAAACGATTAAATAAATTTTCTTTATATTCTTTATGGAACATATTTGTTTTTGTTAAAAATTGTATTACTTTAGGCGATTATTACGAAACAAATATAAAGAAATATCTTTATTAAATCCAAGAAAAATCTTTAATAAATTTATTTACTATGGATGAGTTACCAAAACCCAATAAAATAAAAACGGTGCGCCCCGAAACGCGGGAATTTATTATACTGTATAATCAGCTTAAAGGAAGGGCATTTGGCGGCAACGCGCAGCTTGCCGAAGTGCTGGGCTTTAATAATGCCAGCTCAATTACCGAGATCATCAAGGGCAGGCAGAATATTGATCCGGAAAAATTAAAGATATTTAAGGATAAATACAGCGATTTCTTAATCGATAAAAAAAATACAGTAAATTCTGAAAATACGGTGACTGCCAGGCTATCAGAGGGCATCCCCATGTACGAAATAACGGCGACGGCAACGGGCGTTGAAGTTTATAATGATATAAATGATAGAGAACCAGTAGGGCACATGAATTTTCCGGGTATTGAGGATTGTGATTTTGCGCTGCCGGTTTGGGGGCACTCCATGTACCCTTATCTGGAGAATGGCTGCTGGGTCGCGCTAAAGATCATCCATGATAAAAAAATACTGCCCGGCGAGGTGTATTATATTGAATGGGGCGATTACCGTATGTATAAACGCCTGCTGGCCGGCGATAATGATGACGAAGTGATAGCCCACTCGGATAACGTTACTGAAATGATCGGTAACCGCCTTAAGTACGCGCCGTTTGTAGTGAAAATAGCTGATATCAAAAAGCTGTGCCTTGTTAAGGATATTCATAAAAAACATAATCATTAGAGGAGGAGGTAAAAGGTAAAAGGGTTTAAAACAACCTTTCGCCCTTAACCTTTTACCTTTAACCTATCTTTTGTATATTTATATCTATGTTCGAACCGACCCAATATCAATACAGCCTTAAGTTTAGTATAGGCGCCATTACATTAATGATCATACTGATGTTGCTATTGCTGTCGAATACAATAGCGGCCAATAATGTGTTTGGCTGGGGGATTTTTGGCGTTTTTATGCTGTTTTTTCTGTTTATGATAGTCCTGCTGATCATGAAGCGATTAATACCGGCTATCAAAGGCGACGTAGCGCTCCGGGTGGATGACGAGGGCGTCAGCGATTATATCCGCGATATAAGCATAGGATGGGAGGATATAAAAGAAATAAACCTGCTCCGCGGCAGGAGCGCATCGACGATGCAAATATTCCTGAAATTTGAATCGGACCATGGCAGCCAGATAGACATTCCCCTCAGATGGGTTAAAGGCAAGGATAATGAGATATACGACACCACGATGGCTTATTTTGAGCAGGCTCCTGCGAATGATACTAATTGAACTGCGGCGTCATTTTTGGTAAAACGTGCCATAACGCTTAAAAGAGTTTATTGAATTTAGGGAATACTATGTAAATTAACTGTTACATAATGAGAAATTAACTATAGAACAAAAAAATGACAGGGAATTTCTTTGTAGTTTAATTGTAAAATATTATACCTTAGTGAAACCTTTGGGGTGTTATACTGTTGGATATTTAAGCTTATTTGTTATTTTATGAATTTTAGCCAGGTTATACATTTTATATCTTCTGAATTAAGTGCTGGTAACTTTTTTCAAAACGTTGGATTTTATACGCTGCTCGTTTCGTTTGGATGGGTAATATCTGTTCAGCTCAAACAAAAACCACGCAGCTATAGGGTCAATTAATTCCCACACCTTCGCATAAACCTTATTTACTATTTTAAAAGCTGCCTGTTAAGCTGTTTTTAAAAAAACAATAAAGTTTCGGGGAAATTAAGTAGCTTTAATGACCTGAAATACCTCTATGACTTTTCCAGATTGTCCCGAATGTAAAACGCCCTTTAGTAATAAGCAGCACCGAAGCTTCTGGCGTAAATTTTTTTTACCATGGAGTCCGTTAAGACGCTACTACTGCAAAACATGTAAACACAGTTACTACGTACGCAATGTGCATATCGCACATTCAAAAAAAACACACGATTAATATTTTATGCCGGCCAATACTATTGACGATATACTGGCGCAATTAGAAAACATAATTGCGGATAGCGTCCAAACCAACAGCCGGATGGGGTATTTCGCTGCCTTATATTATAAGGTAACCGCCAGCGTAAAAGAGGGGATTGCTAAGGGGCAATTTGAAAACGGCCCGCGTATGGCGCAATTTGACGTGCTGTTTGCAGGCCGTTACATTGATGCTTTAAATGCCTGGAAAAATAAGCAGCCCGTTACAGCATCGTGGCAGGTTGCTTTTAACGCTGCCGAAAATCCTTCGCTGCTGGTTTTGCAGCATTTATTGCTCGGCATGAACGCCCATATTAACCTCGACCTTGGTATTGCTGCCGTTGAGGTAGCTGGCGGACAACTTGATAGCGTTCAGAATGATTTTGATGCTATTAATACCATTATCTCGTCATTAACCTACCAGGTATTGAATGATATTGACCGTGTTTCGCCGCTTTTATCATTACTTGGCCTGCATGCGTCGAACCAGAATTCTATATTGATACAATTTAGCATTGATAATGCCCGCGATGGTGCATGGTGTTTTGCCGAAGAACTGGTAACAAAAAAGGGCGCTGACTACGATGCCTGCATAACCCGCCGCGACCAAACTATTAAAAACCTGGCTGGTGGGCTGATAAATACTAAAGGATTTATGCGCCTTACTATCTGGATCATCCATTTATTTGAGTGGAAAACGCCATCGCGTATCATAAAAACCCTGCACGGGGCGGTTAAGCAGAAGATCGTAGTGGGAGTTCATAGTTGATGGTTCATAGTTCATAGTTGATGGTTCATAATTCATGGTATGAGGAGGGGGGCGTTGCTCAACAATATTTTTTATAACTGTGTTTGGGTTTTTGGTAACTTGCTTTTTAAAACGTAATCAACCACTCAACTCAATCAACCATCTTCAACTATGCTCAAATATATTAAAACTATCATTTGCCTGTTATTGTTGCCGGCTGCGTTATTGGCGCAAAGCGGGCCAACGGTTATCCCGTTATGGCCAAACGGGGCCCCCGGTTTTGAAAACCGCCGCAATGAGCCAGAGCAGGCAAAAGACTATTGGGTAAAAAACATTCACAACCCATCCCTTACTGTGTTTTTGCCACCCAAGGACAAAGCGAACGGCGCTGCTGTGGTGGTTTGCCCGGGTGGCGGCCACAGGTTATTGGTTTGGACTGCTGAAGGCGTTGATCCGGCCAAATTTTTAAACACCCTGGGCGTTACCGTATTTGTGCTGAAATACCGTTTGGGCCGCGATACCCTGTCGCCTTATAAAATTGAGGTACATGCCCGGCAGGATGGCTTACGCGCCATGCGCCTGGTACGCAGCCGTGCGGCGGAGTTTGGGATTGATACCAACCGTATTGGCATGATGGGTTTTTCGGCAGGAGGCGAGGTGGTGGATATGGTGAGTTTCGGCCCAAATGCGCCGGATAAAAACGCGCCTGATCCAATCGACCGTTATAGCGCAAAACCGGCTTTTGTGATACAGATATATCCTGGCCCGCTTTTTATACCCGATGTAGTACCGCATGACGCCCCGCCAATATTTTTGCTGGCCGCAAATGATGACCCTTGCTGTTCTATCTCGATAATGAAATTGTTGCAGGCCTACCGCGAGGCGAAAGTACCTGTCGAAGCGCATCTTTTTACGCAAGGAGCGCATGGATTTAATATGGGGTACCGGTCAAAATTAAAATCGATTAATTCGTGGCCGAAAAGGCTGGCTGATTGGTTGTCGGATAATAATATTTTGCAGCCGGTTAGCGGGGAGCGGCCGAAGGTACTGCATGCCCCCTGACCCCCTGAAGGGGGAACGTAAAGTGGGTAAAGGCAAATACCAAAATCCGAAATTGAAAATCCGAAATCACAGATAACTGAGCCACCACTGGTTATGCGTTTTTTTGTACTTGCTGAACCAGCGGCACGGCAAATACAACGAACTGATCACAAACAGCCAAATTAGGTAAACACCAAATAAATTAAACCCAAAGTGCGGCGGACTAAACAGGAACGGTACCTGGGGGTTCACAATCTGGCTGGTATTATATCCCTGCGCAAAAAACACGATAATGGATAGTGCCCTTATAATGTAAAAGTGCAGTATGTAATAAAAGAAGGGCACATTACCATAAACTGTTAAAATGTCGGTTAGCTTATTTTGGATATGTTCGGTTAGCGATAAAATAACTAAACCCGTACCAATGGTTAAACAGGAATACATTAACGATGGCGGATACTTGCTTACGTTTAAAAACGACAGGAACGAATAAATTCCATTGCGCTGTACCAACCAGGGTTGAGGGTCGCCGTAAACGTTAAAGTATCTCAGCACAACAAAAAAGACCAGTACCACTATACCTGTATAAAGCAATATTTTTCTTCGCCTGTGCGGATCAAAGGATGATCTATAAAGCGGCCCGAAAAGATAACCCAAAAGCATTACGCCTGTCCATGGTATTAGCGCATAAAGATCGAATATAAAGTGAGATTGACCGACCGGCAAAACAGAACCCCGGGCGACAAATAACAGTTTCAGCAGATTAGCTTCAAAACCTGTTTTTGGCAATTGCAGGTAGTCGAGTATATCATGCCCGAAAAATATCAATCCGCCTATAACGCTAATCACCGCTAACGGGGCGCGAACCAGCAGACCGAGGATAACCATACTAAACCCAATCACCCACAAAACCTGCAGGAGAACGAAATTATACAGCGGATTTAGGGAGAAAGCAAACGTAATTATTACCAATTCAACAAAAACAAGCCACAGGCCGCGTTTGATAAGGAATGCACTTAATTCGCTTTTGGTCCGCCTTGTCCCGGCAAGGTAAGCCGACAAGCCGCTTAGGAAAACAAAATTTGGCGCGCAGAAATGGGTGATCCAGCGTGTAAAAAATAATATGGGCGTTGTGGTGGCCATATTGGTAGGATCGCTGGTGGGCCCGGCAATATGAAAAAAATCGCGGGTGTGGTCGAGGGCCATGATGAGCATGATAGCGCCGCGCAAAATATCAATGGATTGTATGCGCTGCTTTCCCGAAGGCTCGTATAGGTTTGGCATAGTAAAAAACGTCTTATCTTAACATCCCTAAAACTATAAAGTTAAACAAAAATAATATTTCTGTTTTTATGCAGATAATATAATGCCATACAAGATGATACAATATCATTCACAAACGGGGCATCAACGGTTAAGCTTTAAAGCGTCATTTCCCTGTCGGCGTTTAAAATCGGCATACAAAAATTAAACATTTCAGTTTAGAAAAGTGTTACCTTTCCATAAACTTACAAATTATGGCAAATTTTAAGGAGATGATAGCATCGGATAAGCCGGTACTTGTTGATTTTTCGGCCGAGTGGTGCGGGCCATGCAAAATGATGCCGCCGATATTAAAACAGGTAAAGGATGCGATGGGGGATAAGGTGACCATCATAAAAATCGACATCGACAAAAACCCATCGGCTGCCAGTGCTTACCGGGTACAGAGCGTGCCCACGCTGATGATATTTAAAAATGGCGAAACCAAATGGCGGCAAAGCGGTGTAATGCAGGCCAACCAATTGCAACAGGTGATAACGCAGTTCGTTTGAGGAGGGTAAAGGTAAATGGCAAAGGTTTTGCAAACGTCCACTTAACATAACACCCTTTCACCTCACCTGAACAATCGCTTAACCCAATGTCCTTTCCATAACCAAAATCCTGAAAGCACAATAATTGGGAAAATCACCCATCTAACTGCATTGGCGGCATAATGCAGGTGTGCAACAGGGCCATAAATGTAGCCGATAACCGGGATGCTCAAAAGTATATGCATCCACCTGATAATCTTTCGTTCGGTCGCAGCCTTCATAATTAATATTCCAATTCCTGGCAATCAAAGCCGGCTGTATGAAGCAATGACTCGATATATCGCGGAGAAATATCGTTTGCCTCGATCCTCAAAATCTTATCGCAGTCCTCGAGGTCAAAGTTCCATCCTGTAATAGCAGGAACCGAGGTTAGCAAGGGCTTTACCTCACTAACTTGTTCGGGTTTTTCAACGCTTGTTGTAAATATCAGTATATCCATTTTGTAAAGTCTTAAGTCCGTAGTTCTAAGTCTTAAGTCTGATTAGTGGAATTAGCCTTTAGACTATAATTAAGTTTATCCATTTGATTAAGTCGAAAGTCTAAAGTCGTATATTTTCACTTTAGACTTTCGGCTTAAGGCTTTAGGCTTGCTCCGTCGCTTTCGGGGCATCGGCGGTATAACTATCCCAATTGTGGCCTTCAGCCCATCTGCCGTGGCCGCATCTTTGTCCCCACTTTTCTTTAAACTTTTCCTTTTCTTCGGGGCTCATATTTTTAAAACGCTCGGCCATACGATTGCGCATCCAGGGCGCACCGCCTCTGTGTCCACCCTTGCCAAAACCAAACAATATTTTACTTAATATAAATATGCCCATGGCCTGCCAGAAAGTAATAGCACTTAAATGAAATATCACGGGCATCAGGAAGTTCCATAAATTCATCACCACAAAGCTGGCGAGCGACAGGAAGGCGGCAACTGCCAATGGAATAAATATAAATCGCCCTCTATAAAAAAATGGTCTCATGTTTTTGATTTTTAATATTTTGTTAATTTTTAATATTCAGTAATATCTTCATACAATTGACGCAGCCTTTTGCGCAGGTGCAGCACTGCGTACCGCTTTCGCGATACCAGGGTTTGCACGTTCTCGCTGGTACGTTCAGCTATTTCCTTAAATGGGATGTCTTCCAGTTCCTGCCAGATAAAAACCTGCCGTTGTTCATCAGGCAATTCGTCAAGCGCTATAAATAATTGCTCCCAAAACAGGTTGCGCAGGTATTCAGTTTCCGGTGTTTTTGCTTCCGTCATCAGGATGGCTTTAAAGTCCGGCGCTTCATCGTCATCTTCATCGGGCAGCATATCATCCAGCAAAGTTTCTGTATGCTTTTTGTGCTTGTCGAGTATTTTGTTACGGGCAACACGGTACAGCCACGCGCCTGTTTGTTCAATTGGCTCTGAATTTAGTACCGAACTGAACTGGTACCAAACATCCTGCAGGATGTCTTCAGCATCGGCATCATTTTTTACCCTCCGCCTTATAAAGCCCAACAAATTTTTACCATACGCGCCTATTGCTTGTATGATAGTATTGTTTTTCTCTTCGGGCATTATAGCTGTTATCAATGTATTATTGTTTAAATATAAAGACGATTGTGTTTTTAAAACATTTTAATTTATTTTTAGATTTTAGGTTGATTGAGTTGGATTAAGTTTATTGGGTTGATTAAGTTAAAAATCCATGGCAAAATCACAGCAATGAACTAATGAACCAGTGAACTAATGAACCCAAAAACTGACCGCATCAATTACTATAACATCCTGGCTATGCTTGCGACCTCGTGCCTGGCCATATTTATACCTTTTGAGCTGGTGCTGCTATCGTACGCTATACTTGGCCCGGCGCATTATCTTACCGAAATATCCTGGCTTAAAGGCCGGCAGTTTTTTGTCCTTAAAAAATACGACTACCTGATTATTGTAGCTGTAATTATTGTTTCCCTGCTGCTTAAACTTCCTTCTGCCAACCTGGTATTTTATACTTTCGGGCTTTCATTTATATTATTAACCTTAAAGGGCGGTATAAACCGGGTACTGGCTTTTGTCATACTTATCATAGCCGGTTACTTTTTGCTTACTAACAATACCCTGCGCACCATTTTTGGATTGTATATCCCCACTCTTATCCATGTTTATGTATTTACCGGCGCTTTTATGTTATTTGGAGCCTTAAAAGACAAAATTGTTTCAGGTTACCTCGCATTTATCGTCTTTTTAATTTGCCCGGTATTATTGTGCGTTTTATTTACATCGTACCATAATACGACAGCGGCCTGGGCGATCAGTAATTACAAAGATTTCGGCAGCTTAAACACAACTACCCTGCGAAGTCAGTCCATCAACATCTACACCAACCAGGCGAGCATCATATTAACACGGCTTATCGCTTTTGCCTATACTTATCATTACATCAACTGGTTTAGCAAAACGCGCATAATTAACTGGCACCGGATATCAATTAGCAGGGCAGTTATAATAGGGTTGATATGGGCTGCATCGGTTGCCCTGTATTTTTATAATTACCGATTAGGCATTAAATGGCTTTTACTGCTAAGCCTCATTCACGTAATATTGGAATTCCCCCTTAATCACCGGAGTTTTATTGGGATCGGGCGGGAATTAAGAAGTAAGTTGGGGTGAGTTGTTATTAAGTTGATTGAGTTGGATTAAGTTGATAAATATTATATTTATGTCTCTCAAAATACCAATAACCAATTATGGCTTATAATACTAAACTCGCCGACAGGATAAGAGAAGCACTGGTATATTTACCCGATGTGGAAGAAAAAGAAATGTTTCGCGGTGTATGTTTTATGGTTGATGGTAAGATGTGTGTTTGTGTTAGCGGTAATGAGCTATTGTGCCGCATTGGCGCAGATGAAATGGCGGGTGCTTTAGAAAACAACTATTGCCGCCAAATGATAATGGCAAGGGAAAAGCCAAGTAAGGATTTTGTATTTGTTAGTGAGGAAGGTTTTCATCACCAAAAAGATTTTGATCATTGGATAAAGCTTGCGCTGGATTTTAATCCGAAAGCTAAATCATCAAAAAAGAAATAGATCATCAAAGAATTATAAATTCTATTTTCCATATCTTCATCCTGAAATAACAATAACCAAATTATGAATATTAACGCTAAAAAAACAAAACGGCACATCTTTCAACTCTCTGTGTTGTTCTTTTCTTTTCTCACTTTCGTTATGAAGGCGGAGGTCCAGGCCCAGCCAGCTAATGACCCTGCCACAAAAGAAATTATCAGGGTTATGAATAATTCCGCAAAGGAATGGGACGAAGGAAAACTTGATGCTTTCGTGGATCTGTACGACCCTTCGGCAACTATGATGATGCCAACAGGCCCAGTTGGTATGAGCGGGATTAAAGATTTATATCAGAAAAAATATTTTAAAGGGAAAATGCCCAAACAAAACTTGCGTTACTCCGATTTGAAAGTGAGGCTGTTAGGCAGTAATTATGCGCTTGTAACCGGTGCATTCACGTTGTACGGTAATAATTTGCCGGAACGATCAGGACGATATTCGCTGGTGATGATCCATGCCAAAAATGGCTGGAAGATACTTCACGACCATTCAAGTTGATTGTTTAATAGAGGGGAGTTTTGAGAACTCAACTAAAATCGTATTATAATTACTCCAGTCCGAGGAACTCTTTCTGCTTTATCTCAACCAAACCAGAAGTTTGATCGTGCCTGAGGTAAATGCTAACATGGTAGAGATTATTATCGAACAGGTAAATGCTGTTGGAGGCGTCGGCACCCCTGAATTTCAAGTCCAGGCCGTTTCTCTTGGCCTGGCTTATCATATTGATAATATTTTGAGGATCGGTAGAAGTATAGTTAACTGTGCGCAATACGGTGCCATCGTAAAGTTTGGTGTAACGGCCAACAATTATTTGTTCGGAATAGGGCTTGCTTTTAGTGTTTTTA
>Ga0207060_10223_pt1 | contig 19106 bp, 12 predicted proteins | sample Alteio_BWMinCont_30_FD_153270 | JGI IMG/M metagenome (GOLD analysis project Ga0207060, IMG submission 153270) | Enriched cells from forest soil in Barre Woods Harvard Forest LTER site, Petersham, Massachusetts, United States -... | ecosystem: Environmental > Terrestrial > Soil > Temperate forest >...
TATCATTGTTCCTGAGCATATTTATCCAGGCTTTTCGTTTGGGGGCTGAACCTTTTTTCTTCAGTCATGCCAAAAATAAAAATGCAGGTCAAACCTACGCCCACATCATGGATTATTTTGTTATCGCGGTGTGTTTAATATTTGTTGGTTTGATCGCGAATATCGAGATCCTTAAATATTTCATCCCAAATAAAGCTTATTGGGTTGGCCTGCCTGTAGTACCCCCGCTGGTTTTTGGCTATGTAAGTCTTGGTATTTATATGAATTTATCGGTATGGTACAAACTGTCCGATCAAACCAAATATGGCTTGTATATCTCGGGCGTCGGGGCTATTCTAACCATTGTGTTAAACGTACTTTTTATCCCCAAATACAGCTATATGGCGTCGGCCTGGGTTTCGCTTATCGCTTACGCCAGCATGATGGTACTGTCCTATATCTGGGGGCAAAAAAATTACCCCATCCCTTACAATTTGAAAAAGAACGGCGCTTATATTATTTCGTCAATTTTAATCGTTTATTTATCGTTCTACGTTTTTAACCGTAATATATTTGCCGGAAATTTACTTTTATTATTATTTATATTGGCGGCTGCTTATTTTGAAGGCAAAGATTTAAAAGCTACATTTAGTAAACGATGAACATCAGGATTATTAACCGGTCGAAAAATAGTTTACCGGCCTATGAAACATTACATTCCGCCGGTATGGACCTGCGGGCCGACGTTGACGGGCCAATATTACTTAAACCAATGGAGCGTAAGCTGGTGCCGACTGGCTTGCACATCGAGTTGCCCGAGGGTTTTGAAGCGCAGATACGCCCCCGCAGCGGCCTCGCATTTAAGCATGGCATAGGTATTGTTAATTCGCCGGGTACTATTGATGCGGACTACCGGGGGGAAATTAAAGTGCTGCTGGTTAATCTATCCGACCAGGTGTTTGAGCTCTGCGCCGGCGACAGGATAGCACAAATGATAATTTCCCGTTACGAAAAGGTAAGCTGGGAACAGGTTGATGTATTGAACGAAACAACAAGGGGCGCGGGCGGTTATGGCCATACAGGGGTAGGATAGGCGGATTTACGATTTACGATTTTAGATTTACGAATGTAGAATCAAGAAGCAAGAATCAAGAGCCAGGACGAAAAGTATTGAAAATGGGGATTTTGCGGATGACAAATGATATGAAAGATAAAAAATTTAAATACGGTACGGGAAAAGAGGATATAGCAATACATCGCAATTCTTCAGTCTTGACTCTTGATTCTGGGCTCTTGATTTTCTCCAGGCGCATTCTTCCCGTCCTGTTTCTTGCATCTTGCATCTTGCTTCTCTCCTTTCCTGTTTTTGCGCAGAATAAAAGCCAGGGCACAGCCGTTCCGGGTAAGCCGATGAACGATACGGACAGTGCCATGGTGCGGCAGCTTTTCTTTTCGGCCATCCGCGAAAAAACAATTGAAAATAATAGCCTGGCAGCCGAATTTTTTGATAAGGTGATACAGATGGATCCGGCCAACGATGCTTCGTTATACGAGCTTTCCAATCTTAAAAAGTTAAAAAATGATTACGAGGGCGCCCAGGGATTGTTAGAAAAAGCTGTAACCGTTAACCCTGATAACGAATGGTATTGGGTGGCTTTAGCGGATTGTTACGAAAAAACCAATGACTTTGGTAAACTCGAAAATGTATTTAACCAGCTGATAAGGCTTGATCCTGACAAGCCGGATTATTATTTCGATGAAGCAAATGCATATTTCTATCAAAAAAAGTATGATGAAGCTTTGCAGGTTTATGATAAGCTGGAGCAGTTGATAGGGCCGACTGATGATCTGTTGGCAAACAGGCAAAAAATCTATCTTAAACAGGGCAAAGTCGACCTGGCGGCCCAGCGGCTTGAAAAAATGATCGAGGATAACCCTGACCAAATAAAATATTACCTGTTCCTCTCTGAATTATACAATGCCAATAACTTTGCCGATAAGGCGCTGAAGGTATTACAAACCGCAGAAAAAATTAACCCGAACAGCGGGTTGGTCCACCTGGCACTGGCAGATATTTACCGGGATAAAAAAGACTACGAAGCCTGTTTTAATCAACTTACCCTGGCGTTTGCTGTTCCTGAACTGGATATTGACCAGAAAATAAAAATTATCGGCGGTTACCTGCCAAAATTCCCTGATCCGAACGCCAAAGCCAGCGCGCTTGAGCTTAGCCGGATACTGACGGTTGCCCATCCCGGTGATGCCAGGGCCTACGCTGTATACGGCGACATGCTGCTGCAAAACGAAAAGATGAAAGATGCTGAAGCGATGTATCAAAAATCGATAGCGCTTAATAACCAGGTGTACGAGGTGCAGGAGCAATTGGTACGGATAGAAATAGGCGATAACGACCTCGACGGCGCCATTAAAGATGGCGAAAATGCACTGTCATTTTTCCCGAACCAGGCATGGATGAATTATTTGGTCGGTGTCGCCTGGCTGCAGAAAAAGGACTATAATAAGGCGCTTTCGTATGTAAAAAATGCTACTTCGTTAGAATTCCAGGATAAGGACCTGCTTTCGCAAAGTTATTCCACCTTAGGCGATTGCTATCATGATTTAAAGGATATCAAAAACTCCGATGCCGCTTATGATAAAGCGTTAACCTACAACGCCGACAACGTATACACTTTAAACAATTACGCCTATTATTTATCGTTAAGGGGCGAGCAGTTGGATAAGGCGGCTTCCATGTCGAAACACTCTAATGACCTGCAGCCCAACAATGCATCGTTTGAAGACACTTACGCGTGGATACTATTTAAACAAAAAGATTATAACGGCGCTAAGCAATGGATGGAGAAGGCATTAGCTGATGATAAAACCAACAGCCCGGTAAAATCCGAACATTATGGCGATATTATGTTCTACCTCGGTAATGTTGACGCCGCCGTTGAGAGCTGGAAAAAAGCTAAAGCAAACGGCGATCAGTCGCCCGTTTTGGAAAGAAAAATAAATGAGAGAAAATATACCGAATAAAATTTTATGGTTGGCGGCAGTTTGTTTCCTGCCGCTCATGTTCAGCTGTAAAGCCAAAAAACTGGCGATAGTGAAACAGGCTACTACTACAGATAGCGCCGTTAAACCTGTCGACACTAAAAAAAATAAACTGGATGCTATCCGCGCCGCGCAAACCACCTTTAATACATTTTCGGGCAAGGCCCGTACGGTATTGAATATCAACGGGAGCAGTAACGATGTTACCTTAAATATCCGGATTAAAAGAGATCAAAAAATATGGATATCTATTACCGCTATAGCGGGTATTGAGGCTGCAAGGATATTAATTACGCCCGATAGCATACTGATCATTAACCGCCTCCAAAGTATTTATGTAAAGCAGCCGTTCAGCTATATCAATTCAGTTGCGGGCAACCAGGTTAATTATAAAACTATCGAGTCGCTGTTAATTGGCAACGCCATACCGGAGCTTTTAAACGAAAATGCGGATTTTAAAACCAGCGCCGACAGCACCATGTTAACCGGCAATTTACAGGATTTGGCTTATAAACTAATCGTTGACACCGGTATGCGGGTAACACAAACCAATCTCAGCGATCAGAATGCCGCGCAGTCGTTACAGGTAACTAACCGTACATTTATACAAGCAGGCGCCAGGGAAATTCCTTCGCAAATAGATATTACATCATCAGTAAAAGATAAAAAAATACAGGTTAATTTGCACTACGTTAAAACAGATTTTGACCTGCCGCTTGAATATCCTTTTAGTATCCCGGCAAGGTATAAAGAGGGGAATTGATTGGGGTTGTAAGAGTTGTAAAAGTTAAAAGTGTTGTAGAGGTAAAAGGGGTTGTAAGGGTTAAAAGGGTTGTAGAGGTTGAAAAGAGTTGAAAAGGTCTATAGGTTTTATAAGGTATATTAGTTACAACTCCAGCAAACATATACGTATGAAATTTTTAAAAATATTATTTTTCCTGATCTTTATTCTTGCGGCATTTTCGGCGCACGCGCAAAGCAGCGCCGAGCTAAAACGCCAGCGTGACCAGTTAACACAACAACTGGAGGAGCTTAACCACGAATACGAAGAAACAGCAAATAATAAAAAAGCTACTTTAAAACAGCTGAATTTATTAAAAGAGCAAATAAATCTCCGCGAAGAAAAGATCAATAATATTAATTCGGAAGTAAGGAACCTTGACAACCAGATATCAGAAAGCAATAATTTTGTACATAGCCTGCAAAACCAATTAGACCAGCTAAAAAAAGAGTACGCAGCGATGGTGCTTTTTACCTATCGTAACCAAAGCGCCTACAACAAGCTGATGTTTATTTTTGCCGCAAAAGACTTTAACCAGGCCTATAAACGTTTAAAGTATTTGCAGCAGATAGGTACTTACCGCGAGCGGCAGGCCAACTACATCCAGGAAACACAAACGGAACTGCATGTTAAGATAAATGAGCTGGATGAAAATAAAAAAGAAAAAAACACTTTGCTGTTAGACCAGGAGAAAGAAAAGGCAACCCTCGGCAAAGAAAAAAACAGCCAGGTGGAGGTTGTTGCCGATCTGTCGAGGCACGAAGGGCAGTTAAAACAGCAGCAACAAGATGTACAAAGGAAAATAGCTAAGACAAATAAACAAATTAACGCTGCCATCCGGCGGGAAATTGAAGAGGCAAGGCGCAAGGCTGAAGAAGAGGCAAAAGCCGAACAAAGGGCCGCTGCCGCAAAGGCTAAAGCTGAGAATAAAGAGGTTGTTCCGGTCCCCAAAGCGCGCTTAATTACAAAAAGCTCCACTACCAGCGAGATTTTAAATGCCACACCCGAAGCCGCCAAACTATCAAGCGACTTTTTGGGCAACAGGGGATCTTTGCCCTGGCCGGTCGCAAACGGAAATGTTGCACAGGGATTTGGTATTTATATGGATAATGAGGGTATTAAAAATGAAAGTTTAGGCTGGGATATCCGCACGAATACGGGCGCTTCGGTAAGGGCGGTGTTCCAGGGAACAGTAAAAAGTATTTCGAACATAAGCGGCACATTTTTAATTGTGATACAGCATGGCGAGTATTTTACGGCTTATTCAAACCTTAAATCGTATAGTGTAAAAGAAGGGGAGAAAGTGGGCACCAAGCAAACCATCGGCACAGTGGCCACCGATTCGTCAACAGGCGAGGCCGTGGTGAATTTTGCTTTATACAAAGGAACTACGCCTGTGAATCCCAAAATTTGGCTTGCTCCTAATTAGTTTTGGACTTTATACTATTTTAATTGTTTATATTTGCAGGCTAATGAATTTGTAGGCTAAAATTAATAAAACGGTATGCTTGGTTTTGTTCTTTTGTTTTTCGGCAACCTTTTTTCATCAGACATGATCATAATTGTGTTTGTGGCCCTTATACTTTTCGGTGGCGAGAAGCTACCTGAAATTGCGCGGGGCCTTGGTAAAGGGCTGCGTGATTTTAAAGATGCATCGGAAGGGATAAAGCGTGAGATCAATGATCATATAAACAGCCTGGAGGAAAAAAGGACGGAAACAGCGCTTGATAACCAGGCGGCAGCCATCCGCGACCAGCAGCCTGTCAATAATGGCCATTTAATTGAAAACCGGCCGCCGGTTGAAAATACGATACCGATAAATGAAAATCATTTTACCGGCAGTGAAAACACAGCGGCCGACAATCCTGGGGAAGCGCACAATGAGCAGGTTAATGAAGGCCATGCCGATGCTCCGCATACTGATACCGGGACGACGACCAACGAGTTAATAAAGAATTCATAATAATATTAATAACCATATATAAAAACTATCAATCATGGGACTTTTGGAACCATCACACATTATCCTGATCGTTTTGGCGCTTTTGCTGTTTTTTGGCGGTAAAAAGATTCCTGAACTAATGAAAGGTTTGGGCAAAGGGATGAAAGAATTTAAAGACGCGCAAAACGGCGAAAGCAGCAGTACGCCAACTAATACCACAACTACAAATACAACGACCACTCCCGACGAAAAACCGCGCGTATAGTTGTGATTAGAGATTAGAGATCAGAGGTTAGGCAAAAACAACTAATCTCCGATTTTTACTTAAGTTTTTTTTCAGAAACGTCAAATGCAGCTTCTTTCGGACTTTCGGACTTTACTGACTTTCGGACTGATCTCTAATCTCCAACCACTAATCACCAATCACTAATCCCATTTTAGCCCCATGACTAAATCGTATACCTCTTTAAATGAAATAAAGAGTGAGATTGCAGATGGGAGGATCACCGTTGAAAAGCTCGTAAAGGGTTATTTGAACCAGATTTCGGCTAACGCGCGGTTAAACGCTTTTAACGAGGTATTTGAACAGGAGGCGCTGATTTGCGCGCGAGAGGTTGATTCGCGCATAAAACAAGGCATTGCCGGTAAACTTGCCGGTATGGTTGTCGCCATCAAAGATAACATCTGTTATAAAGGGCATAAAACAAGCGCTTCCTCAAAAATTCTTAAAAACTTCACTTCTGTATATTCTTCAACTATAGTTGAGCGTTTGCTTGCCGAAGACGCGGTTATTATCGGCCGCTGTAATTGCGATGAGTTCGGTATGGGCGCGGCCAATGAAAATTCATTTTTCGGCCCTGTAAAAAACTATGCGGACGAAACCAGGGTATCCGGCGGGTCATCTGGAGGTGCAGCGGTGGCAGTGCAGGCCGGTATGTGCCACGCGGCGCTGGGCACCGACACGGGCGGTTCAGTACGGCAGCCTGCCTCATTTTGCGGATTAGTAGGGCTGAAACCAACTTATGGACGTATATCGAGGCATGGGATAATTGCCTATGCTTCATCGTTCGACCAGGTTGGCCCAATTACCAGGTCGGTAGAAGATGCGGCACTTTTACTGGAAGTTATGGCCGGCCTTGACGAGTACGACAGTACGCTGGCTGACGTGGCCGTCCCATCATTCAACGATAATATCCAACCCCCGTCACCTAAAAAAATAGCCTATTTGCAGGAGGCGGTATCAAGCCCCGGTGTAGATGCCGAGGTGAAAAGCAACCTCATCGAATACATCGAGAAATTGCGCGCCGATGGGCACACGGTTAAAGCTATTGCTTTTGAATATCTTGATTATTTGGTGCCGGCCTATTACATTTTAGCCATGGCCGAAGCCTCGTCAAATCTTTCAAGATATGATGGCGTTCATTATGGTTACCGCAGTCCGGCTGCGACCGATTTAGTATCCACTTATAAGCGCTCCCGGTCTGAGGGTTTCGGTAAAGAAGTTAAACGCCGTATTATGCTGGGTACCTTTGTATTGAGCGCAGGGTATTATGACGCCTATTATGCTAAGGCACAAAAGGTGCGCAGGCTGATACGGGAAAAAACTGACAGCATTTTAAAGGAATATGATTTTATCCTTTTTCCTACGGCGCCCGAACCGGCGTTTGCTATCGGAAAAGGTGAAAAAGATCCCGTGGTAACGTATCTTTCTGATATTTTTACCGTACAAGCCTCTTTAACAGGCACCCCCGCTATTTCTTTGCCCACAGGCAATAACAGTAAGGGATTGCCGTTAGGATTACAATTGCTTGCAAGGCATTTTGAGGAGCAGGAATTGTTGAATTTTGCAAAATATTTCCTTGAACTATAAAATATTTATAAATTAGTAAATTATCGATTTGAACTATATCCCTGGTTAAACCTCAAAAGAATGAAGAGAATATTTACTTTAATTATTTGTTTATTATCCCTGCAAATTGTTAAAGCCGCTGCGTATTTTGTTTCCCCGGCAATGCCTTCGACATGGCAAACAGCACAGCCAGATACCATTATTTTACCGGTTATAAGTCAACCAGCCCCGCTCACAAGTCAAAGTAATATATTCAAACGCCGCCTTGATTCCTTAAAGAAAGATGTCCCCCTGGACTATAACGAATACGTGCAGAGCTATATTGACGTTTACACCCATAACCGCGAGGAAATGGGCCATGTTTTAGGACTGACCAAATACTATTTTCCCATTTATGAAAAAGCTTTCAGGGACGCTGGTATCCCCGATGAAATAAAATACTTATCCATAGTTGAGTCAAAGCTCGACCCTTATGCGGTATCGCGGGTTGGCGCAAGCGGGCCCTGGCAGTTTATGTTTACAACTGCACGGCTGTACGGCTTAAATATGAATGATTATGTTGATGAACGCCTTGACCCCATACAATCCAGTTATGCCGCAGCGGCCTATTTAAAAGGCGCTTACCAGGAGTTTGGCGACTGGCTGCTGGCTATCGCCTCGTACAATTGCGGCGAAAGTAATGTTCAGCATGCCATTGAAAAAGCCGGTGCCAGTGATTTTTGGTCGATACGCCAATATTTGCCTGTTGAAACAAGGGGTTATGTGCCGGCATTTATTGCCGTTGCTTATGTTATGAATTATTATGATAAACATAACATTATACCGCAGGCTTGCGATTTTTCGCTAAAAACCGACACCGTTTTAGTAAACAAATACGTTTCGTTAAGCAGCATTGCACAGGTACTGAATGTGGATTTAAAGGAAATGGCTGTCTTAAACCCATCGTACAAAAGACAAATAATAAATGGAACCGGCGCCGCCCCCCGCAGGTTGGTGATCCCCCAAATCGCGAAAGAAAAATACGGCGCTTTATATGATGCATTAAACAACTCAAACTTAGTTGCCGCACCGCCGCAGGCGGTATATGCATCATATCGTGATACGAAAGCCGAAAAAAATCCATCTTATCATACCGTACGGCGCGGCGAAACGCTAAGTGATATTGCCGATACGTATGGCGTTGAAGTGCAGGACCTAAAAGCCTGGAACCACCTGCATAGCAATAAGGCAGTTACCGGCCAGAAGCTAAAACTTAGTGAAAATGTTGATGAACCTGGGGATAGCCCATCGGCTAAACACAGCCGCAGTTATATAACTTATAAAGTTAAAAGAGGAGATACACTAAGCGGGATTGCCGCCAAATTTGACGGCGCTTCGGTTGAGAAGATCAGGTCGTTAAACGGGTTAAAGAAAGATCAGCTGCAGCCGGGAATGACAATTAAAATAAATAAGGGTTAGGTAATTTCGGATTTCGGAATTTCGATTTCGGATTGAATGAATCCTCGTTACCATAGGAAAACTGGCGGAACAGGAAGTCGGATGTTTAATTTAAGATTAAATCTTTCGCCTTTTACCTTTCGCCTTTCACCTTTCACCCCCGTTTCTTTCTCCTTTCGGGCAAAAAGAATTGTAATTTTGAGTACTTGAAACTGAGCAGATGAACAAACCTACCCGTAACCAGGACGCACTAAATTATCATTCAAAAGGCCGCCCGGGGAAAATACAAGTAGTCCCTACAAAACCCACTAATTCGCAACGCGACCTAAGCATGGCCTACTCACCGGGGGTTGCCGAACCGTGCTTACGAATTGCTGACAATGTGGATGATGTTTATAAATATACGGCTAAAGGGAACCTCGTAGGTGTGATCAGCAATGGGACAGCAGTGCTGGGACTTGGAAATATCGGCCCCGAGGCAAGCAAGCCGGTTATGGAAGGCAAAGGCCTGTTATTTAAAATTTACGCCGATATTGATGTTTTTGACCTGGAAGTTAATGCAAAAACAGTCGATGAGTTTGTGAATATCGTTAAGGCGCTTGAACCAACCTTCGGGGGTATAAACCTTGAAGATATATCCGCGCCAACCTGCTTTGAAATTGAACGCAGGCTGAAAGCGGAAATGAAAATTCCGGTAATGCACGATGACCAGCATGGAACGGCTATCATATCCGGGGCTGCGCTAAAAAATGCCTGCGAAATACAGGGTAAAAAGCTGGATAAGATAAAAATGGTGGTCAATGGCGCGGGCGCGGCCGCTGTATCATGCTCAAAAATGTATTTTGCATTAGGGGTAAAAAAAGAGAACCTGGTAATGTTTGATATTAACGGGCTGATAACCCCTGAACGTACGGACCTTGATGAGATCAGGATGGCGTTTGCAACCACCCGTAAAGATGCCGGTACGCTTTTGGAGGCGATGAAAAACGCCGACGTGTTTGTTGGGCTCTCGGCGAGTAATGTTGTTACACCCGATATGCTGCGGGTTATGGCTAAAAACCCCATTGTTTTTGCCATGGCCAATCCAAATCCCGAAATTGCTTATGACCTGGCTATAGGTGCACGTAAGGATATTATAATGGCAACCGGCCGGTCTGATTTCCCGAACCAGGTAAATAACGTATTGGGTTTTCCGTATATTTTCAGGGGGGCGCTTGATGTAAGGGCGACAGCCATAAATGAAGAAATGAAGATCGCGGCCGTTAACGCGATAGCGGATATGGCCAAAAAGCCCATCCCCGAAGCGGTTAACCTTGCCTATAACACCACCAACCTGAAGTTTGGACGTGAATACATTATCCCAAAACCGATGGACCCGCGCCTGATCACCGAGGTGTCGTCGGCAGTTGCGAGGGCCGCTATTGATTCGGGCGTTGCACGTAAAGTAATAACAGATTGGGATGCCTACACGGAGGAACTTAGGGTAAGGGTAGGTATAAATGATAAATTATTGCGCAACCTCACTAATAAAGCGAGGCAAAACCCTAAGCGAATAGTTTTTGCGGAAGCGGATACCTATAAGATTTTGCGGGCGGCCCAGATTGTTAAGGAAGAAGGTATTGCCACGCCGATCTTACTGGGTGACATTGATAAGATAAAGCAAATAATGCGGGAATTTGATATTGATCTTGGCGATGTCCATATCATTGACCCTAAAGAACGGTGTGAACATATAGACGAATATGCTACCTATTTATATAACAAGCGCCAGCGCAGGGGGGTTACTTTATTTGAGTCGAGGAAATTATTAAGCGACCGGAATTATTACGGGGCCTGTATGGTGCAGTTTGGCGAGGCTGACGCATTGATATCCGGCTTAACCAAAGATTATGTAACCACCATAAAACCGGCACTGCAAATTATCGGAACGGCTGATGGCGTAAGGCGGGTTGCAGGTATGTACATGATGATCACCAAAAAAGGGCCGATATTTTTTGGTGATACCACGGTAAATGTTAACCCTTCAGTTCAGGACCTGGTTGACATCACTGTTTTGATAGAACATTCGGTAAGGCAATTTAACATAAGCCCCAGGGTTGCCGTACTTTCATACTCAAATTTTGGATCGAACGAAGGGCTTATTCCCGAAAAAACCAGGGAAGCCGTACGCATCCTCCACGAAAAATATCCCGATATGGTTTTAGACGGGGATATGCAAGCCAATTTCGCTTTAAATTCCGATCTGCTCGCCGATAACTTCCCTTTTTCCACTTTAATAGGAAAACCGGCGAATACCCTTATTTTCCCGAATCTCGAATCGGGGAATATTGCGTATAAATTGTTGCAGGAAATGGGCGGGGCCGAAGCAGTTGGCCCTATACTGCTTGGGTTAAAAAAACCGGTACATGTATTGCAGTTAGGCAGTTCGGTGAGGGAAATTGTAAACATGATAACTATAGCGGTGGTTGATGCGCAGGAAAAGGGAGGGTGAAAGGTGAAAGGTGAAAAAATGGGTATTAAAGTAATACAAAAGCTTAATAAGATAAAAGATTAGAAATGAATAACTGGTGAACGGCAAGCATGAGGGAAAAAGTTTATTAAGCTAAACTTTTTTTAAGGAATTAGAGTTGTAGTATTTGCAACAAATTAATCTATAACCCTAATAAACCTTTTGCCTTTCGCCTTTTACCTTTCACCAAAACAGAAAATATGTACGCCTATATTGATGGAAAGTTAGTTTTTAAAAGCGCCGCGTTTGTAGTGATCGATGCCGGGGGCGTAGGCTACCACATCAATATTTCGTTAAATACCTATTCGCGGCTTGGCAATGCGGAGCGTTGTAAACTGTTTACCTGGCTGCACGTAAAAGAGGATGCACACACTTTATATGGTTTTGCCGATGAGGGGGAGCGCCGCTTGTTTTTACACCTGATATCAATACCGGGCATAGGGCCAAATACAGGCCGGATGATGCTTTCGTCTATTACGCCCGAAGAGATACAGCACGCCATTATTTCGGGCAACGTTTCTTTAATACAGCGGATAAAAGGCATAGGCCCAAAATCGGCGCAGCGGGTAATATTGGAATTGCAGGATAAGCTGCGTAAAGAAGGCGCTGATACATTGAGCGCCACTCCGCTGAATAAAACTGCTAAGGATGAAGCGCTGTCGGCTTTAGTGATGCTGGGCTTTGCGCGTAACGCTGCCGAGAAGGTGCTGGAGCAGGAAATAAATAAAAATAACAGCGACTTAACAGTTGAACAGCTTATAAAATTTGCGTTGAAAAGTTTATAATTACGATTAAAATTTAGTGACCATTGTTTAGGATATTTACCTGGAGGCTTATATGTATTTTACTAATTTCTGCATTTTGCGGCTTAGGGACGGTTTTTGCCCAACAACAGCCGGCAGCCGCAAAAAAGGACACGGCAAAGGTTATTGTTCCTGTTACTACCCCGCAGTCGAACAATTTTCGTTTACTGCAGGGGGTTTTTGATACCGATCCGCCAAACCTGGTCCGTACTATTGAATATGACCCCATCACCGGCATGTATATACTTTATGAGCGTGTTGGTAATTTGTTATACCGCCCGCCGCAATACCTCACTTTTGCCGATTACCTGGCATTGATGACAAGGGAAAGTGAGCGTAATAATTTTAAAAAGCTCTCGGATGATTATGCTTATCAATCGCAGCAGCCGGGGTTTATCCCGCGGATAAAGGTACGCAGCCAAACTTTTGAGCAAATATTCGGCGGACCCAATATTGACATCAAACCACAGGGCTCGGCCGAGGCCATAATGTCGGGGCAACTCAATCAAAATCAAAACCCGCTTTTCAATACCCAGCAGCGCAACCAGTTTAACTTTAATTTTAACGAGAAAATACAATTAAATGTAACAGGTACTATTGGCGATAAATTAAAAATTACAACAAACTATAATACCGACGCCCAGTTCCAGTTTGAGAACCAGATAAAAGTTGACTATACCGGCCACCCGGATGAGATCATCCAAAAAATAGAGCTTGGTACGGTGAGTATGACTTTGCCTACCACCCTGATCACCGGCAGCCAGGCATTGTTCGGTGTAAAAGCCAAACTGAAATTTGGTAACCTCGATGTAACCACTATTTTTGCACAGCAGCGCTCCAAATCACAAACAATTACCATTACCAATGGCTCGCAGCAAGGTACATTTAAGCTCACTGCAGCCAACTACGATGCCAATAAGCACTTCTTCTTGTCGCAGTTTTTCCGTAACAACTACGATAAGGCGCTGGCCAATATACCCATTATCAGCTCAAATGTTAATATCACGAAGATCGAGGTCTGGACCACGAACAGGACGAACAGCACAACAGGATCGCGGGATATACTTGGGTTTTTGGACCTGGGCGAAAACAAGCCATATAACACCACCCTCGTAAAAGGAGGGCCTGCTTTTTCGGGTTTGCCGGCGGGGTTCGATGGGCCGGGCTTTCCGCAGCAATCAAATTCCCTGCTGCGCGGCCTTCCCGCAAATGCGAGGCTGACGAACGACCCTCACAATACCATTGCAACTTATTTCGCCAGTTCAGGCGGGGCTGATAATTACGCCAAATTAACCTATGCGCGTTTGTTAACCACCAAAGACTATACGCTTAATCCGCAACTCGGTTATATTTCATTAAATTACCCTTTAAACAATGATGAAGTGCTGGCTGTAGCTTACCAGTACACCTATAACGGCCAGCAATACCAGGTAGGCGAGTTCTCTACCGATTTGCCTGTTAACCAGACCACGCCTAAAGTGCTGTATGTAAAACTGCTGAAAAATGAGCTGCTGAAAACTACCCTGCCAACCTGGGACCTGATGATGAAAAATGTTTATTCATTAAATGCATACCAGGTAAGCCCTAAAGATTTCAAAATGACGATATCGCGGCTGGACGATAAAACGGGTTTCGAAAAACCATTGATGGAAGAAGGGCAGAATACAAAAGGCAAACTATGGATACAATTAACCGACCTGGATAACCTCGACCAGCAGCAGCAAAAGCAGCCTGACGGTTATTTTGATTACCTGGAGGGAATAACGATCAATTCGGCAAACGGGGTTATTATTTTCCCCGTATTGGAACCATTTGGCGCCGACCTGGCTAAGCGGTTTCTTCCGGGTGAACAAGACCTGATCAACCGTTACGTTTATCAGCCACTATATGATTCGACCCAGACAACGGCGCAGCGGCTCTTTCCGAATTTGAACAGGTACACTATACAGGGCACCTATACTGCGACGGGGGGCTCGGTGTACCAGTTAAACGCGGTTAATATACCGCAAGGCTCGGTGGTTGTAAATTCAGGAACATTAACATTAAAAGAGGGCGCGGATTACACCATTGATTATACCGGGGGCACAATCCGTATCCTCAACCAGGCCTTGTTATCTTCAGGGCAGCCTATTACTGTAAAAGTTGAGAATAATGAGCTGTTCGGTGTTCAGCAAAAATCATTGTACGGGGCAAGGCTTGATTATAAGGTTAATGATAACCTGGCTTTAGGCGCCACCTTAATGCATTTAACTGAGCAGCCTATAACCCAAAATGAAATTATAGGGGAAGAGTCAGTTTCGAATACGATGGTCGGCTTTGATGTTAATTACAATTCACCATCAAGGCTGCTTACCAGGCTGGTTGATAAAATACCGCTTATCCATACCAAAGTACCCTCATCCATTAATTTTACCGGCGAATTTGCTGATTTAATACCGGGCAGCCCGAGCGCCCTTAATTTTGCCGGCTCAAAAAACGGAACGGCGTACCTTGACGATTTTGAAAACAGCACCTCGGTTATTGATGTTAAAAGCCCGTCGAGCTGGCAAATCTCGGGCACCCCGCAGCTATTCCCCGAATCGCAGGCGTTTAATGACCTGAGCTATGGATATAACCGGGCCCGGCTTTCATTTTATACTATCGACCCTATTTTTTACAGCGGTTCCACAATTCCGGTTAGCCGCACTGAACTATCAAACCATTACGTGAGGCAGGTGCTGCAAAACGAGGTGTTCCCGAATGAGCAGTCACCAACCGGGCAGCCCTTACCTATACCTACATTAGACCTCGCTTTTTATCCTATGATACGCGGGCCGTACAACTATACAACAACAGGCCTCAACGCCAATGGTACGCTTCAAAACCCGCAAACGCGCTGGGGCGGGATGTTCAGGGGTATTAACTCAACTGATTTCCAGGACCTGAACGTAGTGTATATTGAATTTTGGGTAATGGACCCTTTCATATACAAACCTAATTCAACCGGCGGCGACCTGTATTTTAACCTGGGGAATATATCCGAAGACATATTAAAAGACGGGCAGAAAAGTTTGGAAAACGCTTTACCGGTCGATGGCAGCACAGGCAAGGTAAATGAAACTGCTTGGGGGAAAGTGTCTCAAATACAGCCGGTTGTAAATTCGTTCGACAGCGACCCGGCTTCGCGCCAGCTGCAGGATGTTGGCTTGGATGGTTTAAATGACGCGGAGGAAAGGGTAAAATTTGCAAACGTGGTGCAGCAGGTGAAGGGGCAATTAAACCCGACTGCGGCAAATAGTTTCGCTGCCGACCCTTCATCAGACGATTACCAGTATTACCAGGGCCCGGCGCTCGACAGGGCTGGGGCAGGTATTTTGCAGCGTTACAGCATGTACAATGGTACTGAAGGTAACTCGCCGACCTCGCAGCAGTCACAGGCTTTGCTTGGCCTCCAAACGTCAGCCTCTACCGCGTTGCCTGATGGGGAAGATGTTAACCATGACGGCAATATGGACCAGGATGATGAATACTTTCAGTATAAAGTATCCGTTCGCCCGCAGGACCTTGTCGTTGGTAAAAATTTCGTAACTGATAAAGTTACATCGCAGGTTAAACTGGCAAATGGGTCAACGCAGGCGGTTAGCTGGTACCAGTTCCGGGTGCCTATAAACTCTTACCAGTCTGTCGTAGGCGGTATCCAGGACTTTAAATCAATCCGCTACATGCGTATGTTCATGACCAATTTTGCGGATACAGCCGTACTTCGTTTTGCCACATTGCAATTGGTACGCGGTTCGTGGCTTGCTTTCAATACAGAGAACGATCCGGCCAACGTAATTGCCGACCCTTCGCTGATTAACCCGCCGCTTGACAATTCAACGATTGATGTTGAGACAGTAAATGTTTTTGAAGACAGTAACCGGATTCCAATACCGTATGCAATTCCGCCGGGCATACAGCAGCAGCCTGATTACAGCAATTTACAGGTTAACACCCGGCTAAATGAGCAGTCGCTGTCGTTGCTTGTAACAAACCTGAGCGATGGGTATTCGCGTGCTGCCTACAAATTGTTCAATAACGACCTGCGGCAATACAAGAACCTGCAAATGTTTATCCACGCTGAAGGCACAGGGTTAAAGAATTACGACCTGAGCGGTTTCATTCGTTTAGGGACTGATTATACGCAGAATTATTATGAGTACGAAATCCCTCTCCAGGTTACGCCGGCTGGCGCCGGGAGCCCCACCGCTGTTTGGCCGGCTGCAAATGAAATGGACCTGGAACTGGATCTATTGACCAATGCAAAGCTTGCCCGCGACAATGCTAAACTTAACGGGCTGCCCTGGCCGATAACAGTGCCGTATACGGTAAAAGTCGGCAGCAATAAAATTACTATTATGGGCCAGCCTGATCTTGGCGCCATAACCACGGTTATGCTTGGCGTACGTAACCCTTTAAGGACGCCTGCCACAGCGGCCACGGATGACGGGCTACCCAAAACAGGCACATTATGGTTTGACGAATTGCGGTTGACTAATTTTAATGAGCAGGGAGGCTGGGCCGCGACAGGAAGATTTACCGCCAAGCTTGCTGATTTTGCGAACGTGAGTGTATCGGGCAGTAAAACCACGGTTGGCTTTGGCACGCTGGATTCAAACGTGGGTAACCGCAGCCTTGATGATAATTCGACTTATGATGTCTCGGCAAATATGGAGCTCGGGAAGTTCTTCCCGGATAAAAGCGGTATACATATCCCATTGTATGTAGATGTATCAAAGCAGATAAGTACACCCGAATATGACCCGGCTTCGGGCGATATCCTGTTAAAAGATGTGATAAATGCGGCGCCGAGCGCTAAAGTACGCGATTCAATAAAAAATGCTGCTGAAAGTTATACCTCGCACGAAAGTATCAATCTTACCAACGTACACAAGGCCAAATCAGATCCAAAGGCTGCAAGTCATTTCTGGGACATTGAAAACTGGAACGCGACGGTTGCCTATACCGCGCTTGAGCACCATGATTTTACCACCTTAGATGACGAGGAGAAAACATACCATGTTGAATTAGCCTATAATTTTACTACCCAGCCGAAGTACCACAACCCCTTTAGCAAGATCATCAAAAACAATATGCTTGCTTTGCTGCGCGATATAAATTATAACCTTTGGCCTACCCGGCTAAACTACAGTATCAGTTTTGACCGTTTTTATTCGGAGAGCACGTTACGCAATAACGATCCTACCGATATTATACCCATAACCCCCACATTTAATAAAACATTTAATGTGACGCGGCTGTACGGCATCGGGTGGAACATCACGAAATCATTTACGATGGATATCGACGCCACCAACCTTTCGACCATTGATGAACCCTATGGCCGGCTCGACGGCTTAAAATTGGATACCTTGTGGAGAAATATTCTAACCCTGGGCCGCACAACAAATTATAATCATACCTTAAATTTTCACTATAATGTGCCGCTGAATAAGATCCCCGGACTTGACTGGGCGACTTTGGTTACCAGTTACAGTACACACTTTAACTGGCAGGCCCAGCCCCTGTTTGCCATAGACGACCCGCAATTTGATGTGGGTAACAGTATTCAAAATTCGCGCACCATCCAAATTAACCCGACCCTTAATTTTGAAACTTTGTACCATAAGCTTGCCTTTGTAAAAAAAGCGACGGATCCGGGAAACGATGATCCATTAAGCAGGCTTTTAGTCGGATTATTAACCAGCGTTAAAAATATCAGCGGTACTTACACCCAAACTGACGGTACATTTATTCCGGGGTACCTGCCGCAGTCAACTTTCGCAGGGGAGGACCTTAATTATGGCGCTCCGGGCATCGGGTTTTTGTTAGGGAGCCAGGCCGATCTCAGGCAAACGGCCATCGCGCATGGATGGATAAGTACCGACACACTCCAAAATCAGCTTTATGTAACAACATTTAACCAGGATTTACACCTGCGCAGCACCATTCAGCCGTTTAAAGATTTCCGTATTGATCTGACTGCATTTAAAACGCAGGACCATACCTACCAAACCAATTTTAAATCGATAGACGGGGGAAATGATATCCAGAGTTATAACCCGGTTACCAGCGGCGATTACAGTATATCATATATGTCGCTCGGGACGGCATTTTCAAAAATTAGCGGGATCGATAATAATTCACCCATCTTCCAGCATTTTTTGAACTACCTGCCAATCATTTCGCAGCGGCTCGGAAAACTTAATCCAAACTCGCTTGGCCCCCCTGTTGACGGTTTTGCCGATGGTTACAGCGCCAACTCGCAAAATGTTTTGGTACCTGCTTTCATAGCGGCTTATACCGGCAAAAGCCCCTATACTTCTAACCTAAGCCAGTTCCCTAATATCCCTATACCAAACTGGCTGATAGACTATAACGGATTAGGCCATATCCCAATGTTTAGTGATATTTTCGAATCATTAGATATAAAAAATGGCTACCGGGCATCCTATAATGTAAGCGGCTATACTACATTGCTGCAATACCAGACAGCAAATGGCGCAGTAAGCTCCAGGGACGCTAACAACGACTTTTTGCCGCTTTACCAGTTTGCGCAGGTGACTATTTTAGAGCAGTTTGTGCCGCTGATAGGCATTGATGCGCGTTTTAAGAATAGCATGACCGCCACTTTTGAATACCGGCAAAGCCGGTCGTTAAGCCTTAGCGCAATAAACGGCCAGCTGGCGCAGCAAAATCAAAACGCCATAGTTTTGGGCTGGGGCTACCAC
>Ga0207060_10234_pt1 | contig 18725 bp, 8 predicted proteins | sample Alteio_BWMinCont_30_FD_153270 | JGI IMG/M metagenome (GOLD analysis project Ga0207060, IMG submission 153270) | Enriched cells from forest soil in Barre Woods Harvard Forest LTER site, Petersham, Massachusetts, United States -... | ecosystem: Environmental > Terrestrial > Soil > Temperate forest >...
CCCGGCACGTAAGAAAATGCTGGTACCAATGCCTCCCGCTGAATGCCGTTGTGGCATAACGCGCACAAATCCACTTGCCTGTCGCGGGAGAACTTAGCCGGATTGAGTATAGCTTCGTCGGCTATCGCGGCTGGCGCTGCCTTATGTTTCGCAATGTGATCCGCGCCGGGGCCGTGGCAAGTCTCGCAGGAAATTCCGGTGATCAGGCTGTCTCTGTCATAGGAATTTGTCAGAGGGTCGGACGAGAGTGATTTTATATAGGTCGCGTGGCACTCCAGGCAGCCCGGATTCACAGGCCGCGAGAAATTGGCGGAGCTGTTTTCGTACCCAGGGCTATTGATCCACTGCCGCCCATCCCTCCAGTAACTCACCGGCAGTTCATACAGCTTGTCTCCCTGCCAGTAGAGATAGGTAACGCCTCGAACGCCGGAACCGGTGATCAGATCGATCTTCTCCGTACGCGTCTGCAGATCCGTGCCCCAGCCCGTCACCGCGCTTTCGTAATAGTCACCGTCTTTCTTCTCCATCTTGAAGAACAAGCCGGGTTGAGCGGTCGCCTTGGCTGGATCGACGATCGTCAGGACATTCGATCCGTCCTGAAAGGACCCGAGTATCGAGTCCTTGTTTGCAATTTGCGACGTTAAATGATGCGAGGTGTGCAGATAAGACAGGCTCTGTCTTTGATGACATGAGATGCAAGCGGCATCTCCCACATACTTGCGGCGGTCGGTTCCATTTTTCGCTTCGTAGGCCGCAGCGCTTTGGGGAACCGTTTCTGAATAAGCTGCTTTGCCCCATTTCATAGCGACACAGAGCGGCGCGACAAGGCCCACGCAAAGAACAATCCTGGCTTGAAGAGTCGAGTTACTCCGTGGCAGTTCCATTTATCCGGAAGCCCGATGATACAGGCGAACGAAGTGCTCAGTCCACGCTGAACTCGGCGATCGTCAGGGATGAGGAGCTGAAGATGAACCAACAGCATGCGAGCTGACAATGCCCTTTCCTTCTTGCAGAGTGTAAAAGCGGTCGGATGACATCTGCGAGAGAACTTCTTTCGCTCCGGAGGGCCATATAATCTCCACTTTGTCGACGCTTTCGTGTTTGCCCAGACCAAAGTGCAAGCGAAGATCGTTCTGCGACAGATAGCTCCCGCCACTGCGCACTTCGTCCTCCTCGACCAGCTCACCAGCAGTAACACGGACGCGTGCATTCAAAGCAAGGCGGTTGCTTTTCGTGCCCTGCAGGGCAAAGCTTATCCAGTGATTGCGCGGACCACCTTCGGGGCGAAGAATCATTGGTGCACCTTCAAGGTTCTCCACCACGAGTTCAAGTCGCCCATCGTTGAAGAGATCCCCGACCGCAAGCCCCCGGCTTACCTGTGGAATCTGAATCGCTGGTCCGGCATCCTGGCTGATATTGCGGAAGTTTCCATTGTGTTGATTGAGGAATAGCAGTTTCGGCTCGCGATATTTCGTGCCGATTCCCGCGACATTCACCTGCGGGTAGACATGCCCGTTCACCATAAAAAAGTCAGGCCAGCCATCGTTGTCCAGATCAATGAACGCATCCCCCCATCCGACATAGGAGGTCGTGCTCTGCGCGATTCCCGATGCATGGGAGACGTCGGTGAAATTCAGATCGCCATCATTGCGATAGAGGGCCGCATACTCTTCACTGAAATGAGTGATAGCGATTGAGAATCGGCCAGTGTGCAGGTAATCGCCGAGTGCGACTCCCATGTTGGCTTGCTCGGACCCATCCTCGTTTACAGCCACTCCAGCCTGGTAGGCGATGTTCGTGAAACGGCCACCGCCGTCATTCCGATAGAGATAGTTAGGCTCGCCATCGTTCGCTACAAATAGATCGAGGCGCCCGTCTTCATTCAGATCTGACCATACGGCTGTCAATCCAAAGAAGCCTTGTGCATCGTCCACGCCTGCCTGTTTTGAAACTTCGGTAAAGGTCCCGTCGCCATTGTTGTGATACAGATTGTCGCGAAAACCTTTCAGTCCCCTCGGACCGCACTGAACAGGAACGCTATGGTATTGGCATGTTTTGCGCGAGCCAAAGGTCGGGAGATCATTGATGTGAAAATCGACGTAATGCGCGACGAAGAGATCGGCCCAGCCGTCGCCATCGTAATCGCCGAACGACGCTCCCGTGGCCCAGGCGGTATCCCCACCAAGGCCAGCCTGTTTTGTGACGTCGGTAAAAGTGCCATCGCCGTTGTTGCGATAGAACACAATGCCGCCAAAACATGTGACCAGCAGATCAGGCCAGCCGTCGTTGTTGTAGTCACCGACCACAGCCCCCATGGTCCAGCATGGATAGCCAACACCACTCTTGTCCGTGACATCGGTAAACGTGCCGTCGCGATTGTTATGGTACAGAGCGCTCTTTGCCTTCTTGCCTGCAAGCGCCATCTCTACATTTTGCGCATTCGTGAAGTAGATATCGGGATAGCCATCGCGGTCATAGTCGATCAGCGCGACGCCTCCACTCATCGACTCGACAATGTATCTCGCCTCAGGGGTAGAGAGGTGATTGAAATGAATGCCTGTCGAGGCGGTGATGTCCACGAGTTGAGGAATATCTGCTGATGCGGCACCAGAAGCCGGTGACTGGTGCGAAGTCTTTTGACCGACCTGGCAATATATGCGCCCCTGCACTGACAGCATCAGCACGAGCGAAAGGACGGCGGCAGAAAAGACGGCGCGTTTACTTAGGCAGATCTGCGTCATCAGAATTTTTCTGGCTAGCATCGACACGCATGTCATGAAACACTTTCTGCAGCTGATCCTTCATCTCTTTATATTTCTTATATTCGGCAATTTCTTTGTTCGCCTCTTCCGTTTTTCCCTGGCGGCGATAAAGCGTACCGAGCCGGTAGTGAGCAACAGAATCTGAAGGATCGATTTGGATTGCGTGCTCCAGCAACTGTTGCGCCTTCTCATTCTGATTCATCGTAACGAGAAGCTTGGCCATCTCCAGAGATGCATCTCCATCATCGGGCTGCAACTGCAGCGCGCGCGAATAGTAATCGTACGCCGCCTTGGTATCTCCGCGTTTCGCTGAGATCATTCCCAGCATGACATATGCCTTCTCATTGTTCGGGTCCAGAGCCAGCTCTGCCTTGAACTCAGCTTCCGCTTCCGCCTTTAGCTTCTCATCCGTTGAGTTGTACAAGAGACTCCCAAGTTCGAAGTGAGCACCAGGAAGTTTCGGATCGATCTTGATCGCCTCACGATAGTTCGCGATAGCCGGAGTTTCATCTCCATGCCTCGCCAGTTCCCGCGCCATTACTTGATGCATCTGCGCGCTATTGGGAGCTGTAAGCGCCAGCGTAAGCATCGTTTTGTCGGCTAAGTCCGAGTACAGACGATACGCGGTATAGAGCAGAGACTTGTCTGTAGGCTGCGCGGCCAGTAATGCGGATGCGACGCTTGCGGCTTTCTCAAGATCGCCAGTCGCCGTATAGTTATCCATCAGCGCGCGGCCCACTTCATTTTTAAATTTTTCTTCCGTGAGATGTGGAAACGCAGCTTCCAGATCCTGGCGGCTCGCATCGCCATCGCCCGATCTTCCTTCCGCTAATCCGAGTAAACCCTGAATCTTCCATAGCTCCGGCTTTGCTTTGACGGCTGCGCGTAGATGTGGAACAGCGCCGGCACTGTCGCCGCGAAAAAACAGCAAGACGCCGAGATTTGCCCGTACATCGGCGTTTTCCGGTTCAAGAGCAACAAGCGCCTTAAGCTCGGGAATTGCCAAATCCGGACGTTGCTGGCTCAAATATTGCTGCACTAGCTGTTGATGCCGTTCGATTTCGGCTTCCTTACTGGGTGTGGCCTGCCCAAACAGGACAAGAGAATCCGCTGGTAACAAGAGCAGCGCAAGCAATATAACTTTTACAGACATGACAATCCATCATACCGAGGCGTTACGTTCAATACGTATAGATACGAAAAGGACGGCGCAGTAGCGCCGTCCTTTTCGATTGTAGGAGGTGAGGTTAGAAGTAGATACGCCCGTAAAGTTGCATGGTACGGCCGTAAACGGTGAGGTTATTGATCTGCCCTTCAGTCCCACCATTAATCGTCGAGTTCGGTATATCGAAACTGGGATGGTTGATGACGTTGTTTGCGGATGCGCGAATTTCGATTCCCATATTCTCCCAGGGAAGATGGAATGTCTTGCCAATCGCCCCATTGATCAGGAGGTAATTCGGGCCGTACAGGTTATTCCTTTGCGCGTTGCCGAATGTCGCTGGCGTCGGCTGCACAAAAGCGGAAGTATTGAACCAGTGTTGGAGATCCTGATGAGTCGAAAACGGATTGCCAGACTGATTCGCGAACTGCTTGTTGTTACCAGCCTGCGAGAAGGAATTGTCTGTGCTCATAATCACGGTATAAGGAACACCAGTGCTCCATACGATGGTTGGCGCAACCTGCCATCCTCCCACCAGCAAATCCAGGAAGGGGTTACTGTTCAGGAACTGGCGACCTTTACCGAACGGCAGATCATAGAGCACCGCAGTCTTGAAGGCGTTGCGAACATCGAAGTTCGATGCTCCATAGTTCGCTCCCGGATCATAGGACCTCTGGTAATAGTTACTTCCAGAACTGCTGCCCCATCCGGAGGAGTCGATCGTATCCAGCATATGCGACCACACGTAGTTCGCTCTGAACTGGAGCCCATGCGAGAGACGCTGCTCGACCGTGGCCTGCAACGAGTTGTAGTTGGAGACGCCATTATTGGTCCCGCCTGCCCCAGTACCACTGTTGATTCCCTGGAACAACGGGTATGGCCGCTTGTTGGAGCCTGGGGACGCATCATCTGGACCCAGGTCGGCTTCGGGCACCTGGTTAATGTCAACCGGGAAGAGCAGATTGTAACCGTGACTGGCAACGTAGCCCAGCGTCACCATCGTGCTTGGCCCCACCTCCTGCTGTATCTCAAAGTTCCATTCCAGGATCTTCGGTACGGGCGTATGGTACGCCTGATACGAAGGACCTTGACCGTTGAGTGCGTCCGGGGTTGTTGGAGAAGTGAGATAAGCCGAATTCACGCTTAACCCAGACGGTTGATAGGCTGTGCTTCCATCCGAGGCGAGAATCACGACTGGGTTGACACCGTTCGTATTGTCTCCAAGATTGCCGTTGGATCCGAATGCGCCACCCAGGCCCGGGCCGTATGTGTCGGCACTCCAGGTATAGCCATACAAGCCGATACCGCCGCGTAGAACAGTCTTCGGTCGGAAGTTATATGCTAATCCGAAACGAGGCAACCACGTACTCCAGTTTGGTGCCATCAGGCTGTCGCGCCCGTTTGCCTTCGTCGTACCGAACCACATGGCGCCCAGTGATCCGTCGGCCGGATTCGTTACCGTTGGATCGAAGGAAGCCATGTTGCCCTTCACTTCGTGCCAGCCTGTCATGCCCTGCCAGCGCAGGCCCAGATTCACCGTCAGGTTAGGACGCAGCTTGATATCGTCCTGAACAAAGAGCTGCGGGCTCTTCAGACGTCCGCCCCACTCAGGCGTAACCTTCGCATTCCAGTAGTTCGTATAGCCCAACAGGAAATCCGCAAAGCCCATTCCCGTTGTTGAATCTCCCTTGGTAGAGTTTGTATACACGCCGGTATAGCCCATCTGGCCTGCATTCGTGTTGCCCCACGCTGTCGAGTCCGCGCGATTGATCAGGAACTCGCCGCCGAAGTGCAGTACGTGCCGGCCGCGGATCATTGTGACCACATCCGAAGGATCGAAAACAAATTCCTTATAGACTGCGTTGGAAGCCGGCTGTAACTCGTAGATATCGCCATTTCCTGAAATCTGGACGTCAGGGAACGTATCGGCTTTGGCGAACTGCCAGCCTAGTTTAGCGGGGAAACCTTGATTGATTGAGAACGGCGTAAAGAAGTTCAACTGATCTGTGAAACCCATGCGGGCTTCATTGATCGTGCGCGCGCTGAGCGTCCATACCCAGGAAACCTGCGCATTGTCGCGGCTCACATCGCCATTCTGGCAGTTGATTGGGCATATGCCCTGGTTGTGATACTGCGCCGGGTTATCGCTGTTCGTCTCTGAAACGATGATGTGATTGCTCGGATTGATTTGCCAATCGAGCCGTCCGAAATACTTCGTAAATGGGTTTGAGCTGGGTACGTTGTAAAAGAAGTTGTTGCTGATACCCGAACCGGTGTTTGGCTGAGGGTAGTACTTCGAAATGGCAGCCGCGACAGGGTCGATCATGTTCGCGGGGATCTTGTTGCCGTTGTGATACTCCTCATCGAAGGACTTGCGGTGAACAACACCGCTCGCATCAACTGTCTGCGTCGTCGGATCGTAGATCGTGGGAAACCCTGTGAAGTCACCGCTGAGCAATGCAGCCGTTGGCACGTTAATATGGCCCAAAGAGGCGCTTCCGGGGTTAATTGTCTTGTCGTAGTTGAAGAAGAAGAAGATCTTGTCCTTCCATATTGGACCGCCAACCGAAAAACCAAAGTTGTTGTAACGCACACGCCCAACACTGGTTTGGGCGCCGAATGCATAGTCGGTGGCATTCAATGCATCGTTCTGGAAATACTCATACCCCGCGCCGTGGAATCGGTTCGTGCCGCCTTTGCTGATCTGGTTGAAGGTCGCGCCGCCGATACCGTACTGCGCCGAAAACGCCGAGTCGTCGACCCTGACCTCTGCGACTGTATCGAGCACCATCACGTCGGCGTTCTGGCTCATCGGCAGGGTGGTTGTCGCACCATCCGCCAGCACCGTATTGTAGGGCAGGTTGCCGTTGATCGATGCCGTTTGACCCGTCCGGTAATTTTTGCTCGACGCGCCTGGAAGCAACGCCACAAAGTTCTGCCAGTCTGCGCCAACCTGTGGTAACTGCAGGAGTTCCTTCGACTCAAGCGAAGTCGATTGCGCACCGCTTTCAGTCTTCAACAGAGGAACCTCTGTCCTGACGACGACTTCCTGCGTTGCCGCCCCAATAGTCAGCTGCGCGTCGATAGGAACCGTCTCTGCGCGCAGTGTGATCGGGCCGCGAACATAAGTTTGGAAACCTGCAGCCGTAATAGTGATTAGATAATGGTCCGGAACGATTGAGCCAGTGTCGTATATGCCGGCTCCGTCGGTTATGTAAACGTGAGAAATTCCTTTGTCGACGTCGTCGACCTTCACCGTGGCGCCGGGAATCACTGCACCTGTAGCATCTGTGACGACGCCGCGAATCTCACCTGAATTTGTGTTCTGCGCAAAGCCTGCTATGCCTGAGCACGTCAAGGCGATTACGAGGCTACCGCGAATAAACTTCCACATACTTGCCTCCTGAAATCTTCCATCTGCTTGCGCCCCGTCTCCGTTTCACCGGGGACGCGACGGTTCTATGTGATGTTGAACCCCATTTGTCACTGCGGCCAGCCATTCGCAACTGTTTCCGTTGCAGTGAGGCAGGACTGCAGATTGTCCTTGCCCCTTACTGCGCGGAGATGTATCTGCCGCATAAAAAGCAACTGCAAAAACTTCCTTCAACAAAGAAAAGACAACCGTTTGTTTAAGGACACAATACGCCCCACACTATGGAGCGTTGTCGATCAAATCAATTCATGAATACGATTGTCAAGCGAATTCTTTTTCGTGTAGCTTCAAGACAAACCTTTGCCTTGCACACAAATAGGGCAGGGAAACCTGATCCAGTTCCAATCTATTGTTCAATCATGGATACTACGAATCGCCGCACTTTTCTCAAGCTTGCAGCCCTCGCCGCCTCATCCACCTCTTCCCATCCATTGATCGCATGGGCCGCGCCCGAGACCGGTCCTCTCAAAGCATGGCGGACCGCGGGGGAACAACGATACGTATCGATTGAGGCGCCAGCATGGCGCACGGGTGCACCCACCTCTGCCATGAGCGTCCGTCTCGATCCCGAACAGCGTTATCAGCAGGTGCTCGGCTTCGGTGGGGCGCTAACAGATGCCTCCTGCTACTTGCTCGAACAACTGGACGCGGGCAAGCGAAAGAGCATACTCGACGAATGCTTTGGCCCGTCCGGTCTTCGGCTTTCCGTCGCTCGTACCACCATAGGATCCAGTGATTATTCAGTGAGCGCCTACAGTTATGACGACACTGAGTCGCCCGATCCGGAACTCGAGCATTTCAGCATCGATCACGACAAAAAATACATCCTCCCACTGCTTAGAGAAGCCCAGCAAACGAACCCCGAGTTGTTCTACTTCTCCTCTCCCTGGAGTCCTCCCGGCTGGATGAAGGCGGGAAACTCCCTCCTCGGCGGATCGATGCGTAAGCATTATTTCGACGCCTATGCGCAGTACTTCGTAAAGTTTCTGCAGGGCTATGGTGTTGATGGCGTCAAAATCAGTGCAGTCACTGTTCAAAACGAAGTTGATGCCGACCAGGACAGCCGCATGCCCGCGGCTTTGTGGGGACAGGAATACGAGATGGAGTTTGTGAAGGACCATCTTGGCCCGGCGTTGCGGACGGCTTCCCTCGATACAAAGATCTGGATCCTCGATCACAATTACAGCCTTTGGGGACGCGCAGTCGATGAACTCAGTGATCCCGATGTCTACAAGTATGTCGATGGAATTGCATGGCACGGGTACGTCGGTGAGCCATCATCCATGACGCGCGTGCATGACATGTTCCCGACGAAAAACGCATATTGGACCGAGGGTGGTCCGGATATCAAAGCGCCTGACTACGCTACCGATTGGGCAAAATGGTCGAGCACATTCACCGGCATTCTGCGCAACTGGGCCAGATCTATTGTGAGTTGGAACCTCGTTCTCGACGAGAATGGCAAGCCGAATATCGGCCCCTTCTCCTGCGGAGGCGTCATCACCGTCAACTCGCAGACACGCGAGGTCACACGCAGCGGACAATTCTGGGCCTTCGCTCACTATTCGAAGGTCATAGAGCGCGGAGCACAGGTTTTTGCGTCGTCGGGCGACCTCAAGGGTGTCGATCACGTAGCCGTCCAGAATCCGGACGGCAGCGTGGTGCTGATACTTACAAACACGGGCCGCGAACAGACCATTCAGTGCGCGCTCCGCGAACAGTCCTTCGTGGTTTCGCTCCCACCGGATTCGATCACGACGCTGGTCTGGTAACCGCGTCTACGAGTTCGCTCATGTTGCCTTACTCTAGTCCCAAAACGGGAAACAGGTAACGGTAAATAATATTCGTGCCAACAACTATTGGCGTTAAATCGCTCGGAAACTGATATCCTGGAGGTAGAGGTATAAAGCCCGCTGAACGCAGCGGGCTTTTCATTTTGCACGCAAACAAGGATGGAATGCAACGCCCCTAAATATCCTTGTTTGGACGAATTTACGAAAAGGATAGGGGGAAGGGGGTCTAGCGCGGGACACTTTGCCGCCTGGTCCGGGCATTGTTGCTCGCCTGCCGTGGCGGAGCAGTCGTTTCGCGAACGATGAGCCGCGGTTTGATGGCGACCTCCTGCTGCGGAGTGGCGTCGGGCGACTGCAGCCGCTCCAACAATAGCTGCGCCGCCAGTTTGCCCATTTCGTGCAGAGGCTGCCGAATCGTCGTCAAGCTTGGCGTCTGAAACGCCGCTTGAGGAACGTCATCAAAGCCGATGATCGAAATGTCCTGCGGCACGCGAAGCTGCGCATCGTGCAGCGCGCGGATCGCGCCAATTGCCGCCATATCGTTGAAGCAGACCATGGCCGTGAAACGGCGGTGATGCGCCAGCAATTGCTGGACGACTGGATATCCTAGTTCGGGCGTAGTCAGGTCCTTCGTGAGCTGAATGGTGAGCTCTGGCCGGATGGTCAGGCCAAGACCACGAGCGACATTCACCATGGACAGCCACCGTACTTCAGAGTCGGAGCTATATGGCTGTCCGCGCATGAAAGCGATGGCACGATGGCCCAGGTCATACAGATGGCGCAGCGCCATCTCGGCCGCGGTATTGTGGTCGAGCACGACATTCGTAACGCTGTTGATCCTGCGATGTCCGGCAACCGCAATCGCCGGCACGGCAAGCTTGTGATCCAGGTGCGTATCGATCGCGATGATTCCCTCAGCACCGCGGCTTACCAGCATACGCGGGTATTGCTCAATCAGATCGGGACGATGCCGGTGATGCGCAATAAAGTAGAAGTAATTTTCTTCCAGCAGATGATCGCCGATGCCGCTCATTACCTCCGTGTGATAGCCGTCAGCGAGGACCGGAACCAGGATGCCGATTGTCATCGTGCGGCGATTCCGCAACGATCGAGCGACAAAGCTGGGCTGGTAACTGAATTTCTGTGCGGCAGCGCGGATGCGTTCCCGCGTGGCCTCAGGAATTGAGCGCCCAGGCACGTCGTTCAGCACAACCGAAACGGTGGCCGGGTCGAGCTTCAAATGAGCTGCAAGGACCTTGAGTGTGACCGGTTCCGCAGGTCTGTCTATATTGATTTTCTTCTTGCCCATGATGGACTCGGAAACGCTTTTTTCTCCTCAATCTTTTCTACAAACCGGGGATTTTGGTTTTCACAGCATATAAGGAAGCGTGCGTCAGGACATAGAGTGTACTGCGATCCTGTCCACCAAACGCAATACAAATCGGACGTTCCGGCACATCGACGCGACCTGTCTGCTCACCTTTCGCGTTGTAGACGATCACCTGCCCGGCAGCGAGATAGACGTTTCCCTCCACGTCCTGCGCTACGCTTTCGCCACCTCGCTCGGCAAAGAGTTGGAGGTCGGTAATTGTACCTTTATCAGTTACATTTCCTTTGTAGGTTCGCTCGTCGGATTCATCGCTCACATAAAACGGATGCCCCGGAGCAGCTTTCGCCAGGCTGAATGCGCGCAGAATATCAGCCATCTTCGTGCCATAGTACAGCTGGCCCTGTACAAAATCCTCGCCAGCGGGAATAAAGACAGAGTGATCCGGAGACACATACTGATACGGTCGATCTCCCGAAACACTTCGGCTGCTCCACACATCGACCGGCAGTAGCGGATTCATGCCCGGACGGTCCACGGCTTTTTCCGGCTGCAGGAATGTCACCTGATCCATCGACGTGCCGGGGCGGAAAGAATATACCGTCCCCTTGCCCGCATACGACACCACCATGAGATTCCCGGCTTTATCAAATGCCAAATTTACCGGGTCCAGCGGGTTGTCGCGCTCCACGACCACTTCTTTGTTCTCCGGAGACCACCTGTAAATTCGTTGCCAATGCGCATCTACAAAGTACAAATTTCCATCCGGATCAACCGCAGCTCCAGAGATATTGAAGAATCCCGTTGCCAGCCTTTCCAACTGCGCGCCGGGCGCAAGAGTGGGTGCAGGTTCATTTTGCTTCTGAGCGATGGCCTGTTCGGGAACGTTCAACCATGCAAACTCATACGCCCGCACCTCGGCGTGTTTCGTCGCATCGAAGACAGAATTATCGAATGCCGCTTTGCTGTCGCTGTCTACGTGCACATTGCGGAAGTGAATGTCATGCGACTCCGATAACTTGATCGCATACGGAAAGGGTTGATAGCTGCTCACCACACGGTACCCGTGGTAGTTGGCAATCGTTATGTTCTTTGACCGTGAGATTTCGAGCGGCAGCGCAAAGCCGCTTTCGCCGCGTTCTTCCTCCGTCTGGATCGCATCGAGTTCCCAGTTCTCCACCTGATCCAGCTTGACCTCGTTGCGAACGTGATGCTCGCTGGAAAGCTCATACACGCGCCCCGGTGTGGAGGTATTCGAAATGTAGAGCCCCGCTTGCGCAAATGTGCTCGGCGTCCAGATATTCGCGAATGTTCCACCGCCGCCATTCGTGATCCACAGACTGGGATACTGGTTATCCCAGCGGCGGTGGAGGTCCGGGTCAGCCGTGTGCGTGTTGTTATACGGATTCATGCGTGTTCCGTCGGCAGCATTCGTTCCATGGCCGCCGAGGAACCGCACATCGTCCATCAGTGACTGCGTGCCTGCCATCCACATAGCGCCCACAGCGCTGCTGTTGATGCCTCCCGTGGAGAGCCCGATTCCCGTAACAATATTTTTTCCGCCGCTGGGAGTCTCAAGCAGAGCCTTCGGCGCGCCCGGCCCCTGCAACACCGCCGTCCCGTCCGGCAGATCAAACTGCGTCATGCTCGGATGTAGCCCGATGAGCACTGTATCCGGGCGAAGCTTCAGCGTGTCACTGACTACATATCGGCCCATCGGAATGTAGAGCACGCGGTGCTCTGCGATCGCTTTCTGGACCGCAGCCGTATCATCTGTCGCACCATCCCCCTTTGCGCCAAGAGATTGCAAATTGATCCACGTATTTGCAGGCGGCAGCGCTGCAATCGTATTGGCTCCGAATGGAGGCAGATCTTTCACCTCATCGGCATCGAGATTGGTCCGAATCTCGCCCGCTGCACCGGGGGCATTCATCGTCAACCCGTGGGAAAACGACTTCACCACATAGTTCTCACCGGTTCCAGCAACCTGCTTCCCGCTCTCACGCAGCAACGCAAGAACCGGAACGTGATGACAGAATACGTTTTCGAGATTGATCTCCGTATGCGGATTGTTAACGTTGCTGATGGTAATGGCCGGCCCGCTGATGTTCTCAAAGCGCACGTCTTTCACCCAGAGTTCCTCGGCATAGTTCGGATCGATAGAAATAGCCTCTGGCAGATCGCGGAACACGTCGTGAATCAGCGTGAGCCCAGCTTCATGCTCGCGGATCGCCGCTTTCCGCTGGCCTTCGAACGTTGAGTCAAGCAGCGTAAACTGCCAGCCCGGAGAAGGCTTCTGCGTGATGATGCCGTAGTCACCGCCATAGAAGTGCAGGTCCTCAGCCTCATTACCTATATCCTTGAGCGCAGCCTGCCCCGAGCCGATGTGAAAATCCATGTGCGCCAGATAGCAGTGCTGCGCAACGTGGAACCGGATTCCCACTGCCGATGGATTGCCTTTTCCAATTTCGAAATCCACATTGCTCATCGCGGAATAAAACGTTCCCGGATTGGCATCGACTACGTTATTGCTCGGCGGAACAGTTCCTTCCATGACCGGACGCGCGCCGTTTGGCCGGCGCTCTGTCCAATGCTTTCCACCGGGCCGTCCTCCGGTAAAGAAAAACAAGTATCCGATACCCTGCTGGTAGCCGGGCGTGTTGTCCGCTAACACAAATACCGGACGATTCGCTCCATAGCCAATCACCCGAACGCTGGGCCATACATAGATCGTGCGCGTGACGCGGTATCGCCCCTCGGGAACAAAGACAATGCCTTCGCCGTGTTCAGCTTCTGCTTTATCGATCGCCGCCTGAATTGCAGCGCTGTCGTCAGCCAGACCATCTGCCTTGACCGGAAACTGATCTTTTGTCAGATAGACGGCCTTGGAATCTTCAAGCCGAAGTGGATAATAAGACGCCCCTCTCAGAGGAAGCACGAGCCCAAGCAGAACAGTCCCAAGAATGACGACGCTTTTCATCACTGCTTCTTTTCCCTATATAGTGCTGACTGGCCTTCTAATGTTGAACCGGACTCTCACCAGAACCAGCACGGCAATGGGGAGGAATAAGACCCATTGAGCCAAAAGGCTTTAAGGAATGTCAAGAAATATCGACTGAAACAAACGTTTGTCTAAGATTATGCCCTCACTGCCATAGATATAAGACCGGCTGCTAATTGCATATCTCAGCGGTCTACCCCAGCCAGAGATTCACACATCATTTACAGTGAAAAGATGACGAAAGTGTCAAAGGTTGACCTTGTCGGTGTGGGGTTGAACGCCACCGACACTCTTATCCCCCTCGCCATTTACCCAGCTCTCGGCTCGAAGGTGGAATATCGCACCGCAACTGTTGCGCCAGGAGGACAGGTCGCAACCACTGTGGTTGCGTGCCAGCACTGGGGCATGCGCACTCGCTACGTGGGTAAATTGGGCGATGACGCTGCTGCAATACTGCATCGGGAGGCATTTGCTCAGGCAGGCGTTGAAACGCAGCTCATCACGGTCGTGGGAGGTGCAAGCCCGCAGTCTCTGATTCTCGTCGATGGCGCGGGAGAGCGGACGGTCCTGTGCCGGCGCGATGAGCGCCTCGTTCTTCAGCCCAACGAGCTTCAGCGCGAATGGATCGTGAATGCACGGACGCTTCATGTCGATGGACACGATACCGCCGCGGCAACAGTAGCGGCGCGCTGGGCCCGTGCCGCCGATATTCCCGTCGTCGGCGATCTGGATGAGCTCTACCCGGGTGTCGAAGAGCTGCTTGAGAACATCGACCACCTCATCGTTAGCAGGGACTTTCCCTGCAAGCTTACCGGCGAGGTCGATTTAGAAAAAGCATTGCGCCGTATGCAACGCCGCTATGGATGCCTTCTCACAGCCGCGACGCTCGGGCCGGACGGCGTTCTCGCGTGGGATGGAAAGCAATTTCATCACACCCCTGCCTTCTGCGTTCCTGTGGTCGATACGACCGGAGCCGGAGACATCTTTCATGCCGGATTTATCTATGGCCTGCTCCAGAACTGGCCGCTCGAACGGCAACTCGATTTCGCCTGTGCTGCTGCAGCATTGAACTGCATGGCAAGCGGAGCCAGAGGCGGTATCCAGATGGTCGAGGAGATTGAAAGCCTCATGGCAACCGGCTCGCGGTATTACGCAGCCTATTGCGTATCAAGCTCAGACTGAATATCGGCTTCTCGACAACAGAAAACGGCGCACGGATGATCCGCGCACCGTTTTCGCTTTCTAAGACTAGCTGGCTGTGAGTTCCGCAGCAACCTTCTCGGTTACGAATGCCTCGATCGTATCGCCGACCTTGACATCGTTGAAGTTCGACAATCCGACACCGCATTCCATGCCGTTTGTAACTTCCTTGGCATCGTCCTTGAAGCGCTTGAGCGACGTCAGCTTGCCTTTGAAAACCTGCTCGCCATCGCGCATCAATCGCACTTCGGCATCGCGCCTCAGCACGCCATCGAGAACACGGCAACCGGCGATCGTGCCAACCTTCGGAATCTTGAAGACGTTGAGCACTTCGGCGCGGCCCAGGTAGTTCTCCTTGAAGACCGGTTCGAGCAGTCCGAGCATTGCCTTGCGAATCTCATCCTGCAACTCGTAGATGATCGAGTGAAGGCGAATTTCGACGTCTTCCTGCTCGGCCAAGTCGGCAGACTTGCGATCCGGACGCACGTTGAAGCCGATGATGATGGCATTCGAAGCCGAAGCCAGCAGCACATCGCTTTCCGTGATCGCGCCTACGCCCGAGCGGATGACCTTGATGCGCACCTTTTCGGTCGACATCTTCTGCAATGAATCGGCCAGCACCTCGACCGAACCCTGCACGTCGCCCTTGAGGATAAGCGGCAATTCCTTCATGCCTGCCTGCTTGATCTGCTCCGCCAGTCCTTCGAGAGAAACACGAGAAGACTTTGCCAGTTGCGCCTCGCGCTCCTTCATCTTGCGGTATTGCGCAATGCCCTTGGCCTTGTCGCGATCGCTGACGACGAGGAACGTATCGCCCGCGTCCGGCATGCTTTCGAGGCCGAGGATTTCCACCGGCGTCGACGGGCCGGCTTCTTCGATGGCGCGTCCGCGATCATCGAACATGGCACGGATTTTCCCAAAGGTGTTGCCGACGATGAAGCTGTCCTGATTCTTTAGTGAGCCGTTCTGTACAAGAACGGAGGCAACCGCACCGCGGCCGCGGTCGAGCTTCGCTTCGATGACCGTGCCGACAGCTGAGCGTCCCGGCGTAGCCTTCAGGTTTCCGAGATCGGCGACGAGGCAGATCATTTCGAGCAGCAGGTCGAGGTTCTGGTGCTTCTTCGCCGAAACATCGACGAAGACCGTCGAGCCGCCCCAGTCTTCCGGAACCAGCCCGCGATCACCAAGCTGTTTCTTCACGCGGTCGGGCTGCGCTTCTGGCTTGTCGATCTTGTTCACGGCCACGATGATCGGCACATTGGCCGCCTTCGCGTGGTCTATCGCTTCGAGCGTCTGCGGCATCACGCCGTCATCTGCTGCAACTACGATGACGACAATATCCGTAACCTTGGCGCCGCGTGCGCGCATGCGGGTAAAGGCTTCGTGACCCGGCGTATCGAGGAAGACGATCTCGCGGCCAAAGGCGGGCGAGTCCTGCTTGCTGATACGAACTTTATACGCACCAATATGCTGCGTAATACCGCCGGCTTCGCCGCCGGCAACATCGGTTTCGCGAATTGCGTCGAGCAGCGATGTCTTGCCGTGGTCAACGTGACCCATGACGGTGACCACCGGCGGACGCGGCACTTCGAGCTCGTCGGGGTTATCCTGCTGCAGCATGCTCTCGATGGCTTCATTCGCCATCTGGTCTTCAAAGGTGATGAACTGAGTGTCCGCACCGAACTGATGCGCCACATCTTTTACCAGTTCAGCGTCGAGCGACTGGTTGACAGTAACAAAGACGCCGCGCATGAGCAGGGTTGCGATGAGATCCTTGCCGCGCACGCCAAGTTTCTCCGCCAGGTCCTTAACGCTGATGCCTTCTGTCACAGTGATAGTGCGAGTAATCGGAAGCGGCTCAGAAGGAACCTGCGCTCCGCCAAAACGCGATGGCGGGGCAAAGCCCTTCATCGGCCCTTCTTTGGTCTTTGGGTATTGCTGACGGCCACGACGCTGCGGGCCACCTGGACGCTGTGGACGCGGAGCTTCACCCGGAGGTGGAACAAGACCGGGGGCGCCACCCATTCCGGGGCGTGGTCCGCCAAACCCAGGACGAGCACCGAAGCCAGGGCGCTGGCCGAAGCCCGGGCGAGCTGCCCCCGGGGGGCCTCCAGCGGGCTGGTTGCGCGTCGGGTGCATGGGGCGGCGACCACCGGGGAATTGCCCCGGTGGACCACCCTGCGGGCGCTGACCACCACCAGGAGCACCACCGGGGCGGCGATCAAAAATAGGACGACCGCGCTGCAAACCGCCTTGCGTCTGTCCAGCCGGAGCGGAAGACACCTGCACAGGCGCTGGAGGCGGAGGCGGAGCTGTATATACCGGGCGCGGTCCCGTCTGCGGCATGATCACGCGGCGGGCGGGTACTGATGGTACCGGGGCTGCCGCTGGCGCATCCGCCTGCGGAGCCGAAGCCACGACGGGTGCCTGGGGTTCGACCACACTCGGTGGAACGGCAGGCGCAGAAGGCGCGGCGGCCACAGGTGGCGCCGACGGAGCCGGGGCGCTTACTGGCGCTGGTGGAACAGGCGGGGTCGGCGGCTTGACGACGGCAGACGCTGCAGGGGGAGCAGCCACAAACGGTGGCCTTGGTTCGACCGGCTGAACAGGTGGTTTCGCCACGACCGGACCTGCCGGAGGTTTGGCGGCGATTGCCGGAGCCTGAGGTGGAGGCGGCGCTATGACAGCGGACGCTTGCCGCGGTTGAGGAACGATCTTACGTGGTGCTGGTCTGGCAGCCTCGACCGGAGCAGCTATAGGAGCCTGTGGAACAGCCGGCCTAGGCTCAACTGGGGTGGCAGCGGGAGGTGCGGCGGCCTTCGCAACGGGTGGAGGAGGAGGCGCGGGCCGACTCGCTGCAAGCGCTTCTTGTTCCTTGCGCTCCTGAATAGCCTTCAGCACGTCACCAGGCTTCGAGACGCGCGACCAGTCAATCTTGGGCTTCGCCTCAGCTTCGACGCGCGCCGAGTTTGACGCACCGCCAGCCTTGCCGCCACGGTTGAAGTGTGCGCGCACACGCTCGGCTTCATCCGCTTCCAGCGAACTGGAGTGCGTCTTTTTTTCTGTCACGCCGACATCTGTCAGTACGTCCAAAATTGCTTTACTCTTTACTTCCAGCTCGCGTGCTAGATCGTTGATTCGAACTTTGCTCATCCGCCCCTTTTGCTTCTCACATCCCAAGCGCTCAGCTGTTCATAGCAACCTCATGCCTTTGGGAGTCGATCCTGTTTGTATTATCGCCTGAAATGAGGCGCCTTCGCGCCTTCATCTCAGACCTTTGCATGTACAGGCTGCGCATTTTACGCGCCGCCCTCGTCAATTTTTTCTTTCTCGACGGCCTCGTCCTTCGGCTCGTCAAGATTGCCTTCGCCAACCGCGTCGTTGTCTGTATGCGGATGGTGCTCAGCAAGCAATTCACTCGTGTCTTCGCGTCCGGGATCAAGAGACTCGGCGCCTTCGTCTTCCAGGGCCTCGCCTGTCTCCGTAACTTCGGCCAGACGCTCTTCCGCTAACTCATCGTTAATCAGGCCAGAGCCATCTTCGCTTACCCGCTCTTCGCCCGCCTGCGTCATGTCCTGCTCTAACGCTTCGATCTCTTCCTCAGCCTGCACATCCGCGATGTGCGCAGCCTCGGCAAGGCTGGGTGTTGCGGACGCCGGACGCTCTTCGCCTTCTTCATATTGCCCGAAGTAGTGACGGACGGCAGTGCCAATTTTTTCCAGCGTCTTCTCGCCGATGCCCGGAATCTCTTCCAACTGCTCCGGCGTCATGTCGGCCAGTGCTTCGACAGTAGTGATACCAGCCGCAACCAGCTTCTGGATGATCGCTTCGCCCAGTTCGCTCACCTGCTCGATCGGCGTAGACGGACCACCAGACATAGCCTGCATCTGCTGCTCGACTTCCTGGCGCTTCTCTTCCTCGCTCTTGATGTCGATCTTCCAGCCCAACAGCTTCGCGGCCAGACGAACATTCTGGCCCTTCTTGCCGATGGCCAGCGAAAGCTGCGTGTCATCGACGATCACTTCGATCTGCTTCTCGCCAAGATCC
>Ga0207060_10236_pt1 | contig 18551 bp, 16 predicted proteins | sample Alteio_BWMinCont_30_FD_153270 | JGI IMG/M metagenome (GOLD analysis project Ga0207060, IMG submission 153270) | Enriched cells from forest soil in Barre Woods Harvard Forest LTER site, Petersham, Massachusetts, United States -... | ecosystem: Environmental > Terrestrial > Soil > Temperate forest >...
AATATTGGTAGAAAATAAAAAAAGATGGATATCGTGCCGGCAAGTACGAAACATTCGCGAGGTTCCGCACCTGACGGCGCGGTTTTTTGGTGTGTTTTTGTTCTACCGATATTAGGCCCCTTACAGGGCCCGGCTTAACTTAATAGCATTGGGAAGACTGTTAACTGCAGCGTCTTCCGGACTTTCGGACTCACACAGTTACTTCCTTCTTAATAATCACATTCCCGGTGCGTTTTGAGTGTCCCCAGCCGCTGAGTTCGCCTTTTAAAGCCCTGCGGATAGATTTAAACAGCACATAATACATCAACTGACGCCATATAAAACGCTGCGGTATGATGTAAACCAGTTTTTTGTAGTCTTCCTTTTGCATCCAGAAAGCAATAACTGCTACGATAAAATCAATCACCACGAACCCGGCATAATAAGCAAGTATTCTGCCGGGTTTGTCGCTAAATAAACCAATGATCATAAAGAGGTCGGCCAGGGGAGAAAACAATGGCAATATGATCTGGAAAATGAGGATATTCGGCATCCCCAGCATACCAAAATATTTGTATTTTTTATTGAAAAGCGCGTCTTTGTTTTTCCAGAAACTTTGCATCACACCAAAACTCCAGCGAAAACGCTGCTTTAATAAACCGTTCAGCGTTTCCGGCGCTTCGGTATAGGCAATGGCTTCATCGCTATTTTTTACAATATAACCCTGTTTTAATATGCGCATGGTCAGGTCGCAGTCTTCCGCCAAAGTATCGTAAGTAAAACCCCCGGCGCTAAATATGGCCGATTTACGGAATGCGCCTATTGCCCCCGGAACCACCGTTATGCTGTTAATAAGATCAAAAGCACGACGGTCCATATTTTGTGAAGTTATATACTCAATAGACTGCCAGCGGGTGATCATATTATTTTCATTACCCACTTTCACGGTCCCTGCCACAGCGCCAATTTCTTTATCAGTAAAAAAGGTCATTAAATGATAAATGGCATCGTCTTTTAATTGCGTGTCCGCATCAATACAAACCACAAAATCATATTGCGCATGGCTGATACCAAAATTAAGGGCCGATGCTTTACCGCCATTTGGTTTGGTAAGTACCTGTACCAATGGGTGGTGGCTGTATGCGGTATTCACAAGTTCAAACGTTTTGTCTTTCGATCCGTCATCAATAAAAATTATCTCGAACGACGGGTACGCAGTTTTTAGCAGGCTCTGGATAGTTTTTATTACTGTGACTTCCTCATTATAACCAGGCACTATAATGCTAACGGGGGGAAGTTCGGTGGGATTTATTGCCTTGCGGTTAAATTTGTTATCGTCTGAATATTGTCTTACTGCGAGTATCCCGATCAGTACCACCCGGCCAACTGCCAGGAAAATAGCCGATAAAAAAAGATACAGCAAAAACCAATTGCCATAAAAATAAAATTGTATCAGTAAATTATATAGCGAACCGAGTACCCCTGAGTTAGCGTCATCTCTTATGGGAGGCATCAGGTCGGCTTTGCTGGTGTGTAAAACATCGGCTATGGTAGTAAATTTATAGCCGTGGCTTTTAAAGAAATGTATTATCCCGGGTAGGGCTTTAACCGTTTCCTCGCGTGTATCACCTCCCGCATCATGCAGCAGCAGCATGGAGCCCGCATCTTTTTGCTTTATTACACGGGCAATAATACTATCAGCAGTTACGCCGGGCTGCCAGTCCCAGGGGTCAATGGATTCACCAATAGTAATATAACTTTGCCTGCGGCTTTCGGCAACCGGGATAACTTCGGCAAGGGTTTGCGGCTCGGCATCTGCATTAAAGGGGGGCCTGAACATGATGGTACTTCGCCCGGTTACCGATTCAATAAGCTTTCGTGTAGCGTTTAGCTCAAGGTTTACCCTTTGCAGGCTGATCGTAGAAATATCCGGGTGAAAAAATGTGTGGTTGCCAATTTCATATCCCTCCTCATATTCACGGCGAAGTATCTGGATATTTTTTTCGGCCATAGATCCCACAACAAAAAACGCTGCAGGCACATGTTCCTCCTTTAATATATCTAATATCTGCGGCGTATAATCAGGGTCGGGGCCGTCGTCAAATGTTAAAACTATTTTTCCCGGCGCATAGCCATACCTGCGGATCACGTATTTGGTAGGTAATTTAATGTAGTGCTGATTTGTGATGACGAAATTTGATGTATCCATTTGCACATCAATTTTACCGGTGGTAGGGGTGGTTAACAGATCGAGCACTTCACCGTCGCCATCGTAAGCAATCTTATTATTTAAGCCTACGGTGGTTAGTTTTTTAATATCGATCCCTGTTTTCTTTAACGAGTCGATGGCTAAGTTCTTCTGGAAAAATGTCCACAGGCGAGGATCCTCGGCCCCCATTCTCCAAAGCGCGACCCCTCCTGTCGCCCAGTCATCCGCCATGCGGATAACGTTAAAGTTGGTGGCGGCATCGGTAAAATAAACCGTATGTTCCAGGCTATCATCATCAAAATAAGTATAATGAAGATTGGCTGAATTAGGGTCGAAAGTGATCCTACTGTTATTTTCCTGGGCCGTGCTGATAGCCTGCGGGTAGCCTATGGGCTTGCCCACGCTATTTTCGGGCCAGTCATAGGCGCCGCCGGCAATGGTTAAGATCACCTTACCGCTTGGTATCCGCGAACAAACATTGTCTAATATTTCCTCAACCCAATGCTGATTTGACAGATCGCCTGCATTGCTGCCCTCATTATGCTGATCAATTGCCATCACGAACAAAAAGTCGTTCACATGCTGTAACCGTTCAAGCTTATATTGATCATCATCCGGAATAACATTTTGTGTTACTAAAAAGCCCTGGGGATGCAATATGGCATATAAATCGTTCTCAAATGCGATGTAGTTTTTGCTGTTGATGTTTTTGATCTCGTCGAAATCAAGGTTTATACCCTTGAACTTATACCTGGTTAGCTGGCGCGCTATGTTATTGATAAATTGTACGCGGAGCTTTTTGTTTTTGATGATACGCTCAATATCCTTAGTATCATAACCGCCCTTTACATTGTTATAATTAACATAGTTGGACAGCGAGATCAATACAGGTTTCTTATATTTTTTGTTAAGGTTTATAAGCCCAGTATCAATATTGGCGACTAAAGTGTCCCTGTTCGGCGAAATAAAAAAACCTTCGCTTACCACCATATCCAGCCTGTTAAAGTATTCAGCAAGTGAGGTGTAAGCCTGTGGTTCCCATGCCCGGTAAAAGCCGGCATTAATACGGTCTTTATTGTTCGGGCGTTTTAACTGGTGCAAATGGCGGGCGCGACCCAATTTCTGAATTTCGCCCTTATCAATTTTAAAATCCTTATATTTTTTTGACCTTTTTAAGCTTTCAAGCTCTTCTTTGGTAAGTTTTTTTGGCGCAGGGTTTAAGTTGGGTAAACTTGGGTATTGTTTGGAAGTTACCGTAATAATAGCAGCCAAAACGCTGCATACCAGCACAATAATCAAGACACGGCTAATCCATTTAAAACGCATCCATCTACCCGGTGTATCCGTTTGAAAAACCTGTTTATCAGCCATGAAATTTTTTTAGTAAACTATTAATTGGTATAAAGGCTTATCAAATTCTTTTGTTATTTTTTATCCGCGTTGCCGGCTTCAATAGCCGAAAAATCTACGCCGCACTTGCAATTGCTGCCACAGCTTTTTTTTGCCGACAAATTTTTGTAAACAAGCCTGCACACGTAAAAAACTGCTGCTGCAAAAATTATAGCTATTATAATGGTTTGGATATTCACGTCACAAATTTAATACAATTTATATATATACGTACAGACAATTAAAATAGTATTTGGTTTAAGGTTAAGAATCAAGAGGTCAAGAAGCAAGAGCCAAGACTATTGCGCCAATGTCCTTCTTGACTTCTTGTTTCTTGACCTCTTGCTTCTTCATCCTTCACCTCTCCATGAACGCTATCGTCCCGCCAACCCAGTCAAAATCTTTATTATAGCGTACGCCTATCATTTTTCCGCGGCTTAAACGGGCCAGGTTAATGGCCAGGGTGGGTTTTTTATCGCCATCCGGCCAAAGGTATAACAGCCTGATCTCTACCTTTACACCGCCATCAGGGGCTTGTACAACGGGTTCGTAGTTTACTTTTTGCTGCAGTATCCAGTTTTCCGGGTCCTCTATATTTTCAATGTCATTTTTTTTAACATCAATGATCACTCCCTGTCCTGCAAAAGAAAACAATGGTTTCAACACATAGTTTTCCAGGTCGTGTGGGACTTCCTTCACCTGGTTTAGGAATTGTGTTTTGGGGATATAGTCACCGCTTAAAAAGGGCATGGTAAATTTACTGATGCGATAAAACCAGTTGGGGTGGGTTATCCATTCCACATCAAATGATTTCCTTATATCAACCACCTTATCAAAAATATGCGGGTCGTTGTCTATCTCGTCAAATATCAGCCGGTTGTAAATGCGTTTGATTGGTTTTCTTTCACCGTTTACCCTGTAAAATAGCTGTCTTCCCTCCTGCTCCAGGTCGGCCAGTGATACAACCGGCGTACCGATATACCTCTGCGTGGCATAAAAGTCGACTACAGTTTTTTGTTCAGGCGCGTTAACATCCATTAACACTACCTCATCGGGGCTGCATGGGCCGAGAATCGTTTTTTTGAGCAGGTCGAGATAGCTGGTTCTATTAAGGCCGCTAAAATAAACTGTCCAATCATTGTCAATATTAAAATTATCCCCAAAGCTATCTGCAATTTGCACCTGGAACCCGTATAGCGAGGGAAAGCCCTGCAACTCTATCAGTTTTGGTACGATATCTCCGCCGGCATCTTTGCAAACACCGAAATCCAGCGCAATAAAATGGGGATGGTTGTTCTCATCGGCAACTTTCCATTTGGCGGGGATCGAGCGTTCCGTAAATTCTTTAAAATTTGGCTGAAGAATGGTGTCAATAATATCTTCACCTGCGCTTATCAGTTTATCCCTAAAATCCTTCGTTAAAAAAACAGGGGTTTCGGCTACACGGAAAGCAATAGGGCCTTGCAGGCCTTTATTTAGTTCGCCCAAAAATTTCTTATATTTTTTTGCGGTGAAATTGGCGTTATATACTTTGCGGGCGGATGGGTTCATTCAGGCAAAAGTTAAAAATTGTAAACCATGTCGTTACGCTATGATTATCAGCATATTCCTTAATCTGTCTAATTCATTGCCGTCTGCTTTAGCGGACGGAACAAATAACAAGACAAATCTGGCTTTAGCCTAAATAATCGTTTGGCTAAAGCCAATGACTATCTACCTTATATCCGTTGGCTGAAGCCAACGGCAATGAATAATTTGGGCACGTCGTCCCATATTCTGTGAAAGATAGCTCGGACTATATCTCCTGCAAACTCAAAACAGCCTGATCCAAAAAATTAGGGATAATGGTATTCTGCGTAAGCGTTATTTTATCCGGGTCTTCCAGGCGTTCAAGCATCTCATTGTATTTATCAAGGCCATGCTCGTGCACTACTTCTTTCTTTTTTTCGTCCTTTAACAATAGTGTCCTTATCCCCTGCGCATCAGCTTCGGGATGGAACTGGGTTGCAAAAAAATAATCATTGAAACGGATAGCCATCAATGCACGGGGCAGGTCGATATGAGGGCGTTCTTTTTCAATGGCCAGCAACTGCATCCCCATATCCACAAAACGCTTTTCATTTGGGTTAACCACCTGCCAAAGCCGCGAATCAACCGAATAAAAAGGGTCGGCTAAGCCTTCAAAAACAGGTTCATTTTTAGCGGCGTGTGTTTGATGTACCGGCAAAACCCCAAATGAAGCAGATTTGCGCATATTAATATCACCAAGGCGGTATTTACGGCACATCAACTGGAAGGCATGGCAAACAAAAAAGCCGTATTTCTTTTGCTGCGTGCTTGATAAGTTGTGATCTTCGAGGTTATCTGTCAGCCTGAAAAGCTTCTTCTCCCACTCCGTACCTTCACTATCTATCGGGCTGCCGGGGCCGCCGCTGAAAATATAAATATCAAACTCCGTACCGGGCACCTCCACTTTTTGGCGTACATCAAAAACCTCGTATGTTAAATTCAGCTCATTTTTCGCTTTATACCTTTCCAATATCTCGCGAAAGCCGCGCATACCCTCGTTCTCCACACCATCGTACAGGTCGAGTATGGCTACTTTTATTGGCTGTTTTTCTGTTTGTGTCATTATTATTTTTAAACTCCTTTTAACGTTTGTGATGTAATATAATCAACCACATCTGCAAAGTTATTATTTTGATTGTAAACTGCTAACTGCCTGTCGGCCCCGGTGCCATGTTCCAGTATTTTATGTACGTATTGCAGGTCATCGCGGCAGCCCAGGTCATCAACCACGTCGTCCACAAAATCTAACAGCTCCAGTATCAGCGCACGGGTATTTACCTCCGCTTCTTTACCAAAATCAATCATTTTACCATCGATGCCATAGCGTGCCGCCCGCCATTTATTTTCGTTAATAAGCGCGCGGTTATAAGTAATAAAGGTCATGTTTTGCTCTCGTAATTTGTATAGCTTGGCGCAGATGCATTGGAATAAAGCCACAAAAGTCATCGTTTCATCCACCAGCATCGGGCAGTCGCATATCCTGAACTCAATAGTTTCAAAAAATGGGTGCACGCGGATGTCCCACCATATTTTTTTGGCGTTATCAATGCAGTTTGTTTTTACCAGCAGCTTTACATAATTATCGTAATCCTCGATGCTGTTAAAATAATCGGGGATGCCGGTGCGGGGGAATTTATCAAACACTTTAGTCCTGAATGATTTATACCCGGTATTGCGCCCCTCCCAAAACGGCGAATTGGTTGAAAGCGCATACACATGCGGCAAAAAATACCGCGCCTGGTTGGCAATATGAATCGCCATGTTGCGCGATTGTATGCCCACATGCACGTGCAAACCAAAAATAAGGTTGGAGCGGGCCGCTTCCTGCAATTCGTCCACAATTTCAAAATACCGTGGATGATCGGTGATCAGCTGGTGCTGCCAGTGCGAAAAAGGATGTGTGCCGGCAGCGCCGATGCGTAAACCGATGTCGCCGGCCAATTGCGCAACCGTACCGCGTAGTTTACTTACTTCCTTACGTGCCTCGCTGCTGTTGCGGCAGATATGTGTACCCACTTCAACCACGGCTTGGTGCATTTCGGCCTTTACCTGGTCCTCGTGTATTTTTTGGGCGCTTTCAACAATTTTTTGATCATGCGATTTCAACTCCCTGCTTACAGGGTCAACCACCATGAATTCTTCTTCAACACCTAAGGTAAATTCGTTCATATTAGGTTATAATTTATTGATCAATAGCAAAATTTATAACTATGAGTAGCAATATCATCAAGTTAAAGGAACGTTCTTCTTACCCTCTTTCCGCCGCAGGCGAAGAGAGGGTCGACGAGCGAAGTCCCGTATGTACGGGAGGGTGAGTTAACTGCGCGCCATGCATTTCCGCTAATATCGCTTCGATAATTAACTCACCCGGTCTTTGCTTCGCTCGACCACCCTCTCTTCGGCAAGCCGAAAAGAGGGTTGAAACATTCTTGTCTTAACTTTATAACATCGATGGATTTAAAACCCTCGCTATATAATCTTATTTTTTACTGCCTTTTTAGCTCGCACGCCCTTCTCCTTGATCACCCCTTCACTGGTTACTTCATGATCTATCTTCCCTTCGCTAACTTCTTTTTTATCAGCTTTCTTTTCAACTTTTTTCTCCGATGATAACAGGTTTACACCGGCAGCTCCTGTTTTTACATATTCGCCCCAGGTTAGATTGTCCATATTATCCTTTTGCTTTTTGGCGCGTTCAATGGCGTAATCGGCGGCGGTTTCAACTACCCATTCAAAATTTTCCTGGCCTACGCTGGTTACTTCGGCATCGGGGGCAGGGTTGCAAAAATCAATGGCATAGGGTATGCCGCCTTTGATGGCGAATTCAACTGTGTTAAAATCATAGCCGAGGTATTTGTTCAGCTTTATCACATAATTTTTAACCGTTTCCAACAGCTTCTTTTCGGCCGGGGCTTTGCCGTGTTCGTAACGCAAATGGTGCGGGTTGCGTGGCTCGTACTGCATTATGCGCACATGCTTACCGCCGATGCAGTAGCAACGGAAATAATCCTCAAAAATAATTTCCTCCTGCAACATCATCACATATTGCTTGGTTTTGGCGTATTTGTCAAAAAAGTCGTCCATGTCGTGCAGCTTATACACTTCTTTCCAGCCGCCGCCGTCAAATGGTTTCATATAGGCGGGGAAACCAACATACTTGAATATACCCTCCCAATCCAGCGGGTAAGCCAGGTTGCGGAACGATTTATCCGTAGTATCATCCGGGTGATCTTTTGATGGCAGGATCACCGTATTTGGTACCGGCACGCCAATTTTAACCGCAAGCGCATTGTTAAAAAACTTTTCATCGGCGCTCCACCAAAAAGGGTTATTGATTACCGCTGTGCCGCAGATAGCCGCGTTTTTTAGCGTGGCGCGGTAAAACGGCACATCCTGCGAAATACGGTCGACGATCACCGCGTAATCCAACGGCTCGGCCTGCATTACTTTATCAATGCGCACAAATTCCGCGCTGATGTGTTTTTCTGCCTTTTGGTTGATCCTGTCAACAAAAGCCTGGGGGAATGAATTTTCCTGCCCGAATAAGATGCCTATTTTTTTCATGGTATGATGTTTATCTGGTATTTCTATTCAATAATTCAACAAATCACTAATTCAACAACTCACTAATTATCTTATCGTCGACAAATAATGCGGGAACATTGCCCGCCACATCGGCCAGTCATGACTGCCTATGCCGCGCACATCCAGCCAATTGTTAATATGTTTATGGTTCAAAATGTTTGACAGGTGGTTATTATCTTCCCTGCAAATATCGTGTTCAGCCGTGCCTAATATAATATTCATCTGCCATAATCCGGGCTCATTGCTGCCGGGCACAAAATCAACCGGGTTATTATAAAATACATTATCATCATAATAACCATCCATAAACTGCCGCACATCAAATGCACCGCTCATACTGAACAGGTTGCCTGCCCTATCAGGATGCTTCAAGGCGAAATTAGCCGCATGGTAACCGCCAAAGCTGCAGCCAGCCGTTGCGACTTTGTGAACCCCCGTTTCGTGCATGGCCCAGGGCGCCAACTCATCGTACAGCATTTTATCGTACCAGGCATAATTCCGGGCACGCTCGGCAGGATGAACGCCTTTATTGTACCAGGTAAGCCAGTCGAAACTGTCAGGACAATAAATTTTTACAAAGCCCTCATCAATAAACCATTTCACGCTTTCAATGAGTCCTTCATCCTTGTTTTGGTAATACCGCCCCTGTGACGTTGGGAAAAGGATAACCGGGTACCCGCGGTCGCCGAATACCAGCATTTCCACATCAAAGCCAAGATTTTGGGAATACCAGCGGTGATATTTTTCAGTCAATGTATTTGGATTTAATTAAGAAGGTAAGTTAGAGAAATAATTTGAAACAAGGAATTTGAAAATTTGATGATTTGAAAATTTGAAAATGAATTTACATGCAAACTTGCCCGGCCATGTTCGTTAAAGCATAGTCATTTTCAAATTTTCAAATTGCCTAATCTTCAAATTAAACTACTTTTGCAGCCTTAACTAATAGAGGAATAAAAGATGTACTGGAATTTACCGGAGATGGAAATAACTATCACTGAAAATAAAATAACGATAAATTCGGCCGCACTGAAGCGACAGGTTACCTGCACCATGCTGATGCCGGCCGAAAATGATATAACAGAACCACTTAATTTATTATTGCTGAACGATGGGCAGGAAACTGAAAACCTACAATTGAGGGATACGCTGGAAGAACTGAGCAGCACAAACCGTATAAAACCTTTAATAATCGTCGCTATCCACACCTGCGAAGACCGGTTACAGGAATACGGCGTTGCCGGGAAACCCGATTTTAAAAAGCGCGGCTCAAAAGCATCTTTATATACCGAATTTATAAAATCGGAATTATTGCCTGCCATAGCTGAATACACCGGGATAGAGAAGTTTGAAACTACCGCTTTTGCAGGCTTTTCATTAGGCGGGCTTTCTGCACTGGACATTGCGTGGCATAACCCGCAGTTGTTTGATAAAGCTGGGGTATTCTCCGGTTCCTTGTGGTGGCGAAGCAGGGACCTTGCAAAAGGCTATACCGACCGCGACCGCATTATGCACAACGTCATCAGAAACACGGTTAATAAACCCAATCTTAAAATATGGCTGCAAACCGGCACAAAAGATGAAACTGCCGACCGCAATAAAAACGGTATTATAGATTCAATAGATGATACGGTCGACCTCATCGGAGAGCTTGAACTTAAAGGCTTTAAACGCCCTGAAGATATTCAATACCTGGAAATGTTTGGCGGCAGCCACGATATGGCAACCTGGGCCAAAGCAATGCCAAAGTTTTTGGTTTGGGCGTTTGGGAGGTGCGGGTTTTAATGATCAAAATCACTACGGCAAACAATATAAAAAGAAATGTTATTATCTTTGTATTGTTAATGTTAATGACAACGTTAATGATAATAATACCAGCGCAGGATGAAAGAGCAAAAAAAAACTAAGGAGCGAGTTGCTGAAAAGTCGTCGTCTGACGTTAAATTTACAGTTGACGAGTCGCTTAATAAATACAAGGGCCCGGAGTATACACCCCCTAAATTAAAAGAAATTGAGAAAATGTTTAGCAAGCAAGTTGTTCATCATTAACTATTTTCTTTTAATTAAAAATCCTAAGTAACTTTTTGCCCGGTCAAATGGTTCATAGTCAATCATTTCATCATTGGTCAACACTCCATAAATATTAAAAGTTTCTATCAATTCATCATAAGCGTAAATTATTGCCCGTTGATAAAGCAAAGTTCTCCTACTATCACTGCCTGTAACATATATATCCATATCGGGATATTTTTCCACCACAATAAATATTATTTTAGCTACAGTTGCTAAAATTTTATTCCTATCGCCGTTATTTGTAATGCTCGTAAAATCTACTTCTCCGCCATCCAACAAGGTTCCTAAAGCTAAATTGAATGTGCTATCTCTTCGTTTTAATTGATCAAATCTTACAATCTTAGTTAACTTACCATAACGTCCTTCGCTAACAAAGTTAAATACTGTATAATCAGGATCATTTTTTATTTCAATGTATCTTTCCTCGTTCATTTTGTAAAACTATGTAAAAGAAAAATATTTTTTAGTGACAAGAAAGTATCGCTAAAAACCTTAAATTTTCACATTTTTACCCCCATGCACCACCCTGAAGAAAACCCCTGGAAAATCACATCAGAAAAAGTAATCTACGATAACCCCTGGATCAATTTAACCGAATACCAGGTTATCAATCCATCTGGCAACCCCGGGATTTATGGCAAGATTCATTATAAAAACTTTGCCATCGGTATTTTGCCATTGGATGACGAGCTGAATACTTATTTAGTTGGGCAGTTCCGCTTTGTGTTGGGACAATATAGCTGGGAAATGCCCGAAGGCGGCGGAATTTTGAATATTGACCCGCTTGAATCTGCCAAACGCGAGCTATTGGAAGAAACGGGCCTTAAAGCACAAGATTGGACCGAAATACAACGCCTGCACCTTTCCAACTCGGTAGGCGATGAGCTAAGCATCCTTTACCTTGCGCGTGATCTTCAGCAGTTCGAATCCGAGCCGGAAGATACGGAGCAATTGATCGTCCATAAATTGCCATTTGAGGAGGTTTATCAGATGGTTTGCACCGGGGAGATCACCGATGCGATGACGGTCGCAGCAGTTTTAAAAGTGAAGTTATTAATGATCGAAAACAAATTGTAACCTATCCTGAAATCCCGGAAAAAACTTAAATTGCCATTTTTATGAGAAAGTTTTTCGGGTATATTTTATCCCCATTTGTCATCATCGCCTTTTTTTTGGTATTGCTGATCTTTCAGCCAATACAATGGGTATGTTATAGGTTTTTTGGCTATACTGCCCACAAAAGGTCGGTTGATATATTAAACCTTTGTCTTTTGCGTACGGTTTACCTGGCCGGGAATACCGTGGTTTTCACTAACAAACAGAATTTACCGATAGGTAGGCCCATTATTTTTTTGGCCAATCATCAAAGCCTGTTTGATATTCCGCCCCTCATTTATTACCTGCGTAAATATCACGCCAAGTTTATATCCAAAATTGAATTAACCAAAGGCATTCCATCCATATCCTATAATTTAAAATACGGCGGCGGGGCTAATATCGACCGCAATGATTCACGGCAATCCATCACCGAAATTGTTAAACTGGCCAACCGGATGAAGGAAAACAAATGGTCGGCGGTGATATTCCCGGAAGGGACACGGTCAAAAGATGGGCAGATGAAAAGTTTCCAGGTCGGCGGGATAGCCACCATTTTAAAAAAGTGCCCCGAAGCGCTTATCGTACCCATCGCCATTAATGGTACATGGAAAATAACCCGGTACGGCTACTACCCGCTGGATACCTTTAAACGCATGACCTGGGAAGTGCTGAAACCAATAGAACCAAACGGAAGGCCGCATGAAGAGGTGGTTAAAGAAGCGGAGGATAGGATAAGGGAAGCGTTGCCCCCCCGGCCCCTAAAGGGGGAGAATAAGTTTTGATCCCGCCTGCAACTCCCCCTTTAGGGGGCCGGGGGGCTAAACGTTCTTACCGTCAATGATCTTAAAAAATTCCTCCCTGTAGGTATCACCTACAGGTATAATTTTATCCCCAATAAAAATACGGCTGCGCTCGATACTGTCGATTTTATTTACCGAAACGATGTACGATTTATGCACACGGATAAAATACTTTTCCGGTAAAGCATCCTCCATTTTTTTCATATTCTGGAGAGTGATGATCCTTTCGGCGGGTGTGAATATGGAGATGTAATCCTTCAAGCCTTCGATAAACAAAATATCATTCAGGTAAACTTTTTGTATCTTATGCTCGGTTTTAACAAAAATAAAATCGCTCAAAAAATCCTGGCGCGGATGCTGGGCAGGTTCGGGCTGTGTGGGTTTAGCCCCTTCTGCTACCGCAGGCTGCATTATGGTTTGGGCTTTTTGCACTGCTTTAAAAAAACGGTCGAAAGCTATGGGCTTTAACAGGTAATCAATTACATCAAGTTCATACCCTTCCAGGGCATACTGCGGGTAAGCCGTCGTTAAAATAACTTTCGCCTTACCGTTTGAAATACGCAGGAATTGTATCCCCGAAAGCTCGGGCATCTGTACATCCAGAAATACAAGTTCCGCGCCCTTTTCCTGTACAATAGTAAGCGCTTCAATAGGATCGGTAGTAGCCTTAACCAATTGTAAAAAAGGTATTTTGGAAATATAATCTTCCAGTATATGCAGCGCCAGCGGCTCGTCGTCAACTATAAGGCATCTGATCATGCTATAAAACTAATGATAATTCAACGGTGTAAGTGTCTTTTTCGTCGCGTATGTCCAAATTATATTTTCCCGGGTAAAGCAAATCAAGCCTTCGTTTCACGTTATTTAAGCCTATGCCGCCTGATTCATCCCGGTTATTGGTATGCTTTTTATTTTGCATAAAAAAATGCAGGTGCGCCTCGTGCACATCAATCAATAAACGGATGGGGGTTTGCACGTTATTTGCCACACCGTGCTTAAAAGCATTTTCAATAAACGCTATAAGCAACAAAGGTACAATCTGCTGCGCTTCTATTTTCCCTTCAACTTTAAAATCAATGAACGCCTTATTACCAAATCTTATTTTTTGAAGATCGATGTAGTTCTGTAAATATTGTAACTCCTTGACGAGATCAACCTTATTATCGTTACACTCATACAGCATATAGCGCATAATTTCCGATAATTTCAGGATAGCCTCGGGCGTGGTTTCCGAACGCTGATAGGCCAGGGAATAAATGCTATTTAACGAATTGAATAAAAAATGCGGATTGATCTGCGATTTCAGGAAGGCAAGCTCGGCGCTGAGGCGTTGGTTTTCGAGGTCGCGCTGAATGCGTTCGTTTAAAAACCAATCCACGGTAAACTTCAACACGGCGCTTAAAAACAAAAAAAACAGGCTGGCGAATACGGTGGTCAAAAAATAGGCCCCAAAGCTGGTTACCTGGTTTTTTTCGTGCACCAGTACATGTTGCTTAAACACAAGCGCGACCCCGTATTTGCCTAATCCATAAACAATTATGGCAACTATTACGGCCAGGATATAATATCCGTACCGTTTTTTATTTAGAAATTGGGGGATGAGGACAAGATAATTAAGGTAAAATAAGCTGATGTTTATAACGGGGTACAGCAGGAATATGATCAGCAGGTCGGCAGTAGTAAATTTTGTATCGTTGTGCGCAATAAACGCAAGCAGCGCCATCATGGCGACCCAAAACGATATGTGACAGACGATTTGCCAGCGTAGTTTCATCACACCTAAATTACTATTTTGATAGCGATACAGGGCATATTTTATATATAGCCCGGCGCTTCGTCGATGAACTGCCTTTTATACCCGACAAACGGGCTGATATGCTAAAACCACCGTTCATCTATAAATCCTGTCCGTTGGTCTAATACTTTTTAGCGGGTGAATTATTAGGCATTTCTTTGTACTATCAAATCACGAAGCAATGAAAAAGCTCATCACAAACTCAAATCCTTTCATATTATTACTGATACCGGTAATGTTCGCCCTCATCATGGGTGTAAGCTACCAGGTTCAACAAAAAAGGGAATCGATTGTTGGCTCAACAGAGCAGGCTACATCACTTTTTTACAAAAGCGTTGGCCTGGTAAAAACGGTATGTTCCATAGCTAAAGAAAAGCTATGGTAATTGATACCGAAAGGCTGACCTTTAATTTTGGCAAGCAAACGGTTGTCAAATCCTTATCTTTAAAAGTCCCGGAAGGGAGCATATACGGTTTTTTGGGGCCAAACGGCGCCGGCAAAACCACCACCATAAAATTGCTGCTTAACCTGTTGAAAACACAGGAAGGCAGCATTCGTATTTTTGATAAAGAACTGCAAAGCAACCGCATCGAAATTCTTTCACAAATCGGCTCCTTAATCGAGCAGCCTGCTATTTATCTTCACCTTTCCGGGAAAGAAAACCTGCTGAACAGGGCGTTATTATTGCAAATATCTGAAAAGCGCGTTGACGACATGCTCGACCTTGTGCATTTAACAAATGCCGCTCATAAAAAGGCTGGGCAGTATTCATTGGGGATGAAACAACGACTGGGCATTGCATTGGCTTTACTGTCAGATCCAAAACTTCTTATCCTTGACGAACCCACCAACGGACTCGATCCCAACGGTATTATAGAGGTTCGCGAATTGTTGCTCAGGTTAGTCAACCACCATCAAAAAACTGTTTTTATATCCAGCCATTTATTGGCCGAAGTTGAGCGCATGGCCACCCATGTGGGCATAATAAATTTTGGCGAATTAATGTTCCAGGGAAGCATAGATGAACTGCAAACTTTAAACCAGCCGCAGGTGCAGATTGAAGCGGAAAACACGGTTGATGTCGCTAATTTTTTAAAGCGAAATAATTTTACAGTTACCGAAGTTGACGAGCACCATATCTACCTGCCATTTATCTCGAAACAAAACATATCTGAGATAAACGCGCTGCTCAACCGTAACGGGTACGCCATTTACAGCATTAACAAGCAGCAGAAAGACCTGGAAAAATTATTTTTAGCCATTACCCAAAACGCCTGAACCATGAAAGGATTTATATTATCGTTCCGGTCTGAATTTTATAAAACCCGTAAAACAATGGCGTTTTGGAGTGCTGTTTTGCTCCCTTTATTGCTCTGCCTGCTGCTGTTTATCGGTTTTTTAACACATAGCGACAAGCTTTCGCACTCGCCGGGGATGATACTGTGGCTGCAGTTTGCAGGCGCCATTTTAGGTATAATGGGGTCATTAATATTACCTATGCTGATAGTTTTTATCGCCTACTCGGTAAACAGTATTGAACACAAAGCCGATACATGGAAGACCTTGTTTAGTTTACCTATATCAAAATTTTCAGTGTATTCGGCCAAATATCTTTACGCTTTCTTTTTAGTTTTTTTATGCCTGCTGCTGTTTGTACTTTTCACCCTCGGCTTTGGTAATTTATTAGGCGCCCTAAAACCCGAATTAAAGTTTAGCGAGTACAACGTAGCAAGCCTGCTGACGCGGGTTTATTTTAAACTCTTCCTTTCGTCATTAGGGATATTATCCATACAATTTCTATTAAGCCTTTTATTCCGCGATTTTTTAAAGCCAATGGGGATCGGGTTTGTGTGTACGATCACAGGTGTTATTTTAGCCGGAAATGGCTGGAAGTATGCGTACTTATTCCCCTATTCGCACCCAATGTTAGCCATTAAAACAATGGAAGATGGTGTGAAAGGCAGTCATGGCGATGGTGCGTTGCCCCAAATAACTATCGACCTGTTCACTAAAGAGATATTTGTAAGCCTTACCATTGCGGTTGTAGTTTTTATAGCGGGCTATTTTATTGTGTTGAAGAAGAGTGTGAAATAGAGGTTAGTGATTGGAGATTAGAGGTTAGAAATTACGGTTCAACTGATCATTAATCTCCAACCTATGATCGCTATCTTACTGGTTTCGGAAACACTGGCAAACTCTCGTGCCCATCTGCATCAACGGATTGCACAGCAAAAAAGTAATTATCTTTTGAATAAGCCAGGGTTGCAGTGTTGTCCGTTACGTAAAATTTCTTCTCCCAATAAGGGCTTATAGATTCGCGCATCAGCACATAGTACCCGGCTGGTTTTTTGCCGGTTTTTGGTGCATCCCATTTCAATTGCGTTTTATTGGTTAAGTCACTCGTAATGACGCCAACATTTTGTGGTTCGGCAGGCGCGAGGGCCAGGTTTGCCAGTACGGAAAGGTTCATCCGGGCAACTTTTTGTACGTAGTTAAAATCAACAAAATCGGGCAGGTCGCCGTAATCAACGCCTTTTTCGGTGCGGATATCCTGGTGCTGGCGATTGAAATCCTCGTTCATTTCGGTAAACCGCACCGCAGTAAAACCCTGCACTAAAAATGGCACGTGGTCGCCGCCGCGCAGGTACCGGTCGCGACGATAAATGAGTTTTACATCAAGCTGGTCCACATAACGCTCTGCGGTTTCTTTTACATAGCGGGCCAGTTCACGCGACGGGCTGTCATTCTCTCCGCCTAACGCGATTAAACCTGCTATTTGTCGGTCGTTTTTGGCGGCTGTGGATGGCACGCCCTCGCTAAACACGCGCACGCTGCGGTTATCCTTTAAATCTGTCTCCATGCCATGGGTATTGCCAACAATATCATTATTTAGCATAGCGTCTACATCCCAATTCTCGGCCTTCGCACGTTTGGCCACATTGGTAGAACCATATAAGCCCTGCTCCTCTCCTACCACCGACATAAAGATTATCGTCGCCGGGAATGACCTTTTGGCCATTACCCGCGCCAGCTCCATTGAAACCGCCGTACCCGAAGCATCATCATTTGCGCCTGGCTCAACAGCATTGGCATTCATCACATCATTTACCCTCGAATCATAATGGCCGGACACAATATAAACCCGCGTATCTTTCGGATCCGTACCTTTCAAAATTGCCAGTACATTTTTAAGGTGTACTGGCTTATCGATCCTATCACCTTTAGGTTGTGTAAACGTATCAAACTGCACTTTCATCCTGCCGCCGGAGGCCTCGGCGTACTTTGTCATTTCGGCTTTTATCCAGTTACGGGCTGCGCCGCTGCCTTCGGTTGCACTGGTGGTGTCGCTCAAAGTATGCCGGCTTTTAAAGCTTACCAGTTTGCGGATGGTAGCTTCAATGTTTTTGGATGATACCTCATCAACCATTTGTTTAATGGCGGCATCCTGCTTAATAATGGTTTGTGCGGATGCCTGCAGAATGAAAAATACGGGAATGATAAATAATAGATGTTTCATACATATCTGGTTGGTAGAGCCGCGATGCATCGCGGCTCTACGATTTTTTTAATCGATATTTTCTTCCTCCTGCATCACATTGCCTACCTGTTTAAAATTGCTTTTCACAAAATGGCACCAGTCGCATTCCTTTTTGCCGCAGCCGGTATTGAAATCGTGCGCCATAATTTTTTGATAAACCGTCGTGATCTGGTTGGTCACTTCGACAGTATCATCAGGCGTTATTACAATTTTTTCTTTGTGATATTTATCATCACTAACAGGTTCTACGAATTCAAATATCGTACTTATTACCTCCCAATCAATACTGCGGTCGTTATCTATCAAAATTTTATAAAAAACAGCCTGGCGCCAGTAATCGCCGCCGTTGGGCTGGTCATCGTTGGGCCTTAATAGTTTTTTTGTTGCATTTTTAAATTTGCCGGTTTTATAATCCACAACGGTTACCTGTTTACCGGCAAACTCAACTTTATCCAGGTTGCCTTTTATTGGTACACCTTCAACTTCCACATTTTTTATGCTGCGTTCGGTAACTGC
>Ga0207060_10145_pt1 | contig 18467 bp, 9 predicted proteins | sample Alteio_BWMinCont_30_FD_153270 | JGI IMG/M metagenome (GOLD analysis project Ga0207060, IMG submission 153270) | Enriched cells from forest soil in Barre Woods Harvard Forest LTER site, Petersham, Massachusetts, United States -... | ecosystem: Environmental > Terrestrial > Soil > Temperate forest >...
CCGGGTAAGCAATTATACCGTCAATGGTAAGAACATCATTAATGCCGTCCCCGTTTGGCGAAACACCCTGGTGCACGAGGACACCGTCACTTTCAATATTTAGCGTATCTGTTGGTTTTACAACGCTTATTGTTTGTATTGGCAAGTAAAGGCTCATCAACGGCCCTGTTGCCCTGGTTACCGTTATTACATAAGGCTGGGTAGTTACCCCGTCCTGGGCTGTTACCACGATATCAATCGCATTGCTGCCTACCACCAATGGGATAGCGGCCGATGCTGTTCCTGACGCAACCGCCGTACCATTTACCTTTATGGTAGCATTCGGGTCTTCGGTAATAAGGGTTACGGTAACCGATGTGGTGGCATTGGTTACAGCAACCGTATAGTTGGGTGAACCGGTAACAGGTTTCAGCGTACCCGAGCTTATGGCTATATGGCTCAATAAGGCATTGCTTGAACCAGCCCTGGTAACGGTGATCACATAAGGCTGGGTAGTTGTACCATCCTGCGCCGTTACTACTATGTTGATGGCGTTTGCCCCGACATTTAGCGAGATAGCAGCAGATGCTGTGCCTGATGTTACGGCCACGCCATTTACTTTTATGGTAGCGTTCGGGTCGGCAGTAATAAGGGTTACGGTAACTGATGTTGTTGCATTGGTTACAGCAACTGTATAGTTGGGTGAACCGGTTACCGGTTTCAGTGTACCGGAACTTATGGCTATATGGCTCAATAAGGCATTGCTTGATCCTGCCCTGGTTACGGTAATCACATAAGGCTGGGTAGTTACCCCATCCTGCGCGGTTACTACAATGTTGATGGCATTGGCACCGATATTTAAGGGGATAGCTGCCGATGCCGTGCCTGATGTTACAGCCGTACCATTTACTTTTATGATAGCATTCGGGTCGGCGGTAATGAGTGTCACAGTAACCGATGTGATGGCATTGGTTACGGCAACCGTATAATTGGGCGAACCCGTAACCGGTGTTAACTTTCCCGAACTTATGGCTATATGGCTCAATAACGCATTGCTTGACCCTGCCCTGGTCACGGTGATCACATAAGGCTGGGTAGTTACCCCATCCTGCGCCGTTACCACTATGTTGATTGCATTTGCACCTAAATTCAATGGAATAGCCGCAGATGCCGTTCCTGACGCAACCGCCGTGCCGTTTACTTTTATGGTAGCGTTCGGGTCGGCAGTAATAAGTGTTACAGTAACCGATGTTGTTGCATTAGTTACAGCAACCGTATAGTTGGGTGAACCGGTAACAGGTTTCAGCGTACCCGAACTTATGGCTATATGGCTCAATAAGGCATTACTTGATTTTGTTACCTTTATATTTAACGTAGCCGAACTTCCGCCAACGCTATTATAAGCGGTAACCGCGTAATTTGTAGCCGGGCTTGCAACGGTTGCGGTTCCGCTAACAATTCCTGTAGCATTAGCAAAACTTAAGCCTTTGGGTAAATCAGCGTTTATATAATAGCCGCCGACAGGGATTATTTTCTTTACTTCATCGTTATTATAATCGGCAACATATAAAATGCCAAAACCATCAATTGCCACACCTGCATCGCCGTTAAAACCTGAACCAATGCTAATAATTGATCCTCCGCCTGCAGGAATTTCCTTTACTGCACTATTGCCAAGGTCAGCAACAAAAATATTGCCTGAAAAGTCGATGCTTATTCCGGACGGCTTATTAAAGCCCGAACCTACCCCAACCGGGTTGCCTTCGCCTGCCGGGATTTCCTTTATAGCATTGTTACCAGAATCAGCCACATAAATATTGCCTGACACATCTACGGCTACGCCGGTTGGGCTGCTAAAGCCTGACCCCAAATGAACAATGGCGCCGCCGCCGGCCGGTATTTCAATTATGTACGGGTCGCTGGTATCTGCAACATATACATTCCCTGCTGCGTCAACCGCAACGCCGGATGGATTTGTAAAACCCGATCCGATACTTACCGGGGCGCCATTGGCCGCCGGTATCTTTTTTACTGCATGGTTACCAAGATCAGCCACATATATATTACCGGCTGCATCCACAGCAACACCGGAGGGTGTTACGAATCCAGATCCTAAAGTTACCGGCGTACCCCCGCCTGCCGGGATCTCGGATATAGAACTGGTAGTACGGTCAGCCACATAGACATTTCCTGCCGCATCAGCTGCAAGTGCGATAGGCGATGCATAGGTTGGCCCGTAAACAGACGGGGTGGCGCTATATGCAGCCGGGGCAACACCGCTGCTTGTCGGCGTTAATGCCGTAATAGCTTTGTTTATGGTGTAAAGCTGTGGACTTGTGTAACTAACCGATGGCGCCGGAATGGCATTAACGGTTATGTTTATTGCCGCGGAATTATTATCGGTATTATTATAGGCCGTCACCGTGTATTTTTGCGAAGGGCTGACAGCTGCCGGCGTTCCGCTGATTACACCCGTGATTTCAGAAAAAGTTAAGCCGGCAGGCAAAAGAGTATTTAAAAAATAGCCTCCCGCGGGACTATATTCTTCAACTTTATTATTAAACTGATCGGCCACGTACAAATTACCCTTAGCATCCAGCGCTACCCCGCAGGCATTGATCGATCCTGCGTCTGACAATGAAGCTATTGAAGCCCCTCCCGGAGAGATCATATATACAGCATTGGTAGAGCGGTCGCCCAAAAATAGATTACCGGCGGGATCGACAGCTATACCAAAAGGAAAGACAGGGATGCCGGATGTGGGTATCGTAATAGTGGCTCCGCCACCGGTAGGAATTTCTTTCACGGCGGCGTTTCCCGAATCGGTTACATATACATTACCGGCCGCGTCTACCGCTACACCAAGCGGGCCGTTAAACCCCATGGCCAGCGTAAGCGATGGACCGCCGTTTTTCGGCAATTCCTTTACCGAATTACTGCCATAATCTGCTATGTAAATATTCCCTATGGCATCGACCGCCACGCCATATGGCGAACTTAAGTTAGAGGTTATGACGACCGGCTGGGTAGTTCCGGCGAAAATTTCCTTTAAACTATTATTTCCGGTATCATCAATATATAAATTACCGAGGGCATCCACCGCCAATCCCGCCGGGCCCTTGTATGTACCGGCTAAAGTAACAGGGGCTCCGCCCCCTGCAGGAAGCTCCTTTACAAGATTATTCAGCGCATCGGCTACATAAACATTTCCCTGGGCATCTACCGCTACGCCGGTCGGTTCGTTATAACCCGTTGACGAAATAACCAGGGGAGAACCATACTTAAATGCCGCTACTCCCGAACTTGTGGGGCTAAGCGGTGTAATTGCCTTTTTTGTCGTATAAACCTGGGGAGTGGCATAGTTTATAGCTATCGAACTTATTTTTATGTTTACCACCGCCGAGTATGCGCCCTGGGCATTGTAAGCCACCACAAAATAGGGTGTGGCCGGGCCCGGTGTTACAGGCACTCCGGTTATTGTGCCGGTGGAGCAGTTAAAATTTAGACCAGGCGGCAAAAAAGGCCTTACATAATACCCCCCGGCAGCAGTGAATTTTTGTATCGAACCATCAGTATAATCAGACGCAAATACGTTGCCGGTGCCGTCAGCCGCCACCCCAAATGAAGCGAAGGTGGCGAGGGTGGTTAACGATGTGCTGCCCGCAGGTAATTCGCTCACAGCGCTGCTACTGATTGCGGTCATAAATACATTCCCATCGCCGTCCACGGCTATATTATAGATATTGACAGGCGTGGATGTTAAAGCGATGGTGGCGCCACCGTTTGCCTGTATAACCTTTAACGCATTATTGCCGCGGTCGGCCACGTAAACATTTCCTGAATTATCTACCGCCACCCCTGATGGTGAACTGAACCCGGAGCCGATAACTATTGTATTATTGGTGCCGGCAGGTATCTCTTTAATTGCATTATTGCCTGCGTCCGCTACGTAAATATTGCCCGCAGCATCAACTGCTACGCCGCCAGGACTGCTAAATGATCCGCCGCGATTAATTATAGCGCCATTGCCAACAGGTATCTCCTTTATAAAAGTACTTCCCTGGTCGGCCACGTATAGGTTCCCTGCCGCATCCACTGCGATGCCGGTCGGGTTGATTAAGCCGGAGCCAAGTGTAATTGTGGGGCTGCCCGCTACCGATAGTTCTGAAACGACAGGGTTTGATTGCTGGACAACGTATATATTCCCTGAATGGTCGGCAGCTATTCCGTATGGATGGGTGAGCCCCGTTATAGCAGCTGCGGGGCCGCTGTAGCCGGGCGCAGATGCTGGGCTGCCGGTTGGAGTTAAGGGCTGGATAGCTGTTCCCGTTAAATAGGTTTTCGGCGTGCTGTAGTTTAAAGTCGGGGCCGGGGCCTGCACGGTTAAATTTATAGTAACATCAGCAGCCCCTGAACTGTTATAAGCGCTAACTAAATAGTTTGTTGCCGGGCTCACCGCCGCCGGCAAGCCGCTTATAGCGCCTGTTGAACTGCTAAAGGTTAAACCGGCGGGCAATGCGGGGCTGATGTAATACCCTCCGTTGGGCATAAGCTCATTAACCACGCCGTTGTTATAATTAACAATAAACAGGTTGCCCACCTCATCCGCAGCTATTCCGGCCGGAAAATTAAGACCGGTAGTTGCTAAAGTAATAAATGCGGTGGAACCCCACGGCCTTTCTTCTATCGCGTTATTGCTTGCGTCTGCAACAAATAAGTTCCCGGCATTATCAACGAACAACCCGTTTGGATTATCAAAGCCCGATCCGATAAAAACTGTAGGGCCACCGCTGTTTTCGACTTCTTTTATTCCGGCAGCATTTGCCTCGCCCACATATAAATTACCCGCAGCATCAATTGCAACGCTTATTGGCCCGGTAAAACCCGAAGCAACTGTTACCGGGGCGCCATAAAGGCCATTCACGGGCGCAGGAATCATTTTTATAACGCCGTTGGTATTATCGGCTACATAAATATTGTTTTTCGCATCTAAAGCGATGCCATAAGGGTTGGTAATTGCCTGGCTAACAATGGTTGGTGCGCCTCCGCCGGCAGGAATTTTCTTAATGGCATTATTCCCGTTGTCGCATACAAAAACATCCCCGGCAGCATCAATGGCTATTCCTTCGGGATTATTAAAACCAGTACCCCACACCGTGGCGACACCAGAAAGAAAGGCATGCTGGTAAACATTCCCGGTGCTTACATCGGTTACATACTCATAAACACCGGCAACGTCAATGGCAATATTTCGCGGCCTGGCTGCGCCCGAACTGCTGCTGACCAATGTGCCGCCATATCCCGGCGCTGCTACCCCGCTGCTTGTTGGTACAAGATCAGTTATATCGGAGCCGGTGAGAAATGTCTTGGGGCTGCTGTAGCTGATAGTGGGAGCGGTGAAGCCGGCAGGTGTTTTTATACTTTTTGCACTGGGGTTTACGATAGTTTTTAGCGCCAGGCCATGGGCATGTTTATGTATCGGCAAAATACCTGCAAAAATATAATTACCTATAAAAATCAGTAGCGTAAATAGCGTCAATCGCAGTTTTCCTGAAAATACCGCTCTTTCAAGCGGCGATTGTGAAGAAGGTGAAGATGTTTTCATAAAATTAAATGGTGTAAAAGTTGCGGCGCGCAGCCACGCTGATTATTGTGATTTAACAGCACGAAAGTGGGGAGTATGGCCTCGCGGGTCAATAATAGAAGCTTATGATTTTTTGGGGTAAGAAGCAGGAGCCAAGACTATAAGACCAAGGCCCGGGCAGCTTCATCGGAAGGTAATTGGATTGGATGGGTATAAGAATCAAGAAAAAAGTCTTGCAATAATTGGCTCTTGCAATCTTTACTCTTGGTCCGCCATTCTTGATTCTTATAGTCTTTGGCTCTTGACTCTTCGTTCTTTTATATAGGTTCGTTCACGAGGCGTTCGCGGATGGCTTTTGCCACAGCTTCTGATTTTGAGTTTACATGAAGCTTTTTATAAATGTTGCTGATATGTGTACAAACCGTCCCCATGCTTATAAAGCAATGGCTTGCAATCATTTTATAGCTGTCGCCCCTGACCAGGCAGCTTAACACATCTTTTTCACGTGAAGAAAGCTCATACCCGTTTTCAGTGACGTTTTTCTTTTCGCTAAAAAACTCCAGCACTTTACGGGCAATGCTGGCATTCATGGGGGCGCCGCCCTGGCTTACTTCCGTAATAGCATCCATTATTTTGGCCGGTGTGGTTTTTTTGAGCAAATATCCTGTTGCACCGGAATGAAGCGCATCGAATATTTTTGCGCTGTCGTCATACGAGGTAAGTATCAGCACGTTTACATCCGGAAGATGACTTTTTATCAATGCCGTAGCTTCGATACCGTTAAGGCCGGGCATATCAATATCCATCAGGATAACATCGGCAGGCTCTTGTTTTAAATTTTCCAGCACTTGGCTGCAATCGGGGTAAATACCGGCTATGGCAAAACCCGGCGTGCCCGAAATAAGATAGTACAGGCTATCCCGTAAGGCATTGTTATCGTCAAATACAGAAACCCTGATGTCCAACTTTAATTTTTATATGAATAAGTAAAGATAACCGGGCTAAGCCCGTTCACAATAATATATTTATATGATATTAATCAACAGCCTTGTCACCGTGCCTTTGCCGTGCCCTGTCGTTACCTGTATTGTGGCGTTTATTTCAGCAGCACGCTTTTGCATATTTTTGAGCCCGTTGCGGGTATGCTGCGCATTAATATCGAAACCCTTGCCATTGTCGCTGATGAGGAGCTCGAGCTGGTTATTTAATTTATTTACCGACACTTTCATAGCCGAGCAACTTGCGTGTTTTAAGATGTTGTTGACGCATTCCTTAAAAATTAAGAATATATTTTTACGGGCCTCCATCTTTATAGGGGAATTGAGTATCTCTTCCTGTATATTTATATCGAATTGTATATTCCTCGCTTCGAGCAGGGGAATTGCAAATTCGCGCATCCGGACTGCCAGGTCGTTAAAGTGATCATTTTGCGGATTTACCGCCCAGATAATATCATCCATAGCATCGAGCATGGCGCGCGAATGAAATGAAATATGACTGATAATCTCCCGTGTTTGTTCGGGCGGCAATTGTTGTTTCAATTGTTTATCGGCTACCTCGCTGAAAATGGAAATGCTGCTTAACGCCGAGCCAATATCGTCATGAAAATCGGATGCGATCTTTTCCCTTATTCTTTCAATTGCCAAAATATGTTTTATCCTGTACCGGTACAGCATGTATAAACCAAAGGCAATCAATACAACCACTAAGGCCCTGAGCCACCAGGTAGCCCAGTAGGGCTGGTTTATTGTAAAACTAAACGATGCGGGCTGTTCGTTCCATACCCCGTTTTTATTGCCGCTCTGCACATAAAAGGTGTAGTCGCCAGGCGCCAGCTGCGCATAATTTGCGCTGTGCAGCTCTTCGGTGTATTGCCATTCCGGATCGGCGCCCTTAAGCCGGTAACGGAACCTGATATAATCAGGGTCGGTGTATAAAAAAGCCGTGAATGCAATATTTATAGAATTGTCTGAATGACCGAAAACCAGCCGCCCGGCGTCGCTTTGATCAGCATTATATCGCGAAACAGGCTGATTATTTACATCCACATTTTCAATCACAGGGGCCGATGGCAGCGAAATGTCTTCCAGGTGGGGTGTAAAGTAAACATACCCGTTAGGATAGCCCAAAACAATGTCCTTGCCTATAGTTGTAAACGGCGAGCTTGGGAAAATCTGCATCAGCGAATTTTCACGCTGGGCCCTCGCCGATTTATGCGTTTCCATGTCGTAATTTAATATACCAACTTCACTGCCTATCCAAATTGTATTATTTGTGCTGATAACGCTTCCGCATTTGGGCTTAAATAAATTAGCAATAGAATTTACTATTTTAAATTTTTTAGCCCTTTTATCAAATATGGCTATACCGTCTGCCGAAGCGCACACTATCCGGTCGCCGGCAGCCCTGGCGGCATCGAAGAAAAAATAATCAGCGCTTTCTCCCTTTCCCCGGTAAATAGTTGTTGTCTTTTTGGATATGTCATAGCTAAACAGCCCGTTCCTCGAGGCTATCCAGAGAACCCCATCATCGTAAAAACCATTTAGCAATATATATTGAAGTACATCCTTTGTTTTGTCGCGCCCGATATCTATGGCCGCAGCCGAAATTTCATGCGTGGGTATGTCATACTTAAACAGGCCCATGTTGGTTGTAATAAAGCAGGTATTGGCATCAGCAATAATAATTTTGTTGATATAATATCGCAAGCGGAGCGAATCAGGAATAGGCAATTTACTTTGGGACAATATCCCGGCCTGCGGGTTCCACTCCACAATTGTTCTTGGTGTTGCTAAAAGCCATTTATTTTTCGAAAGCTGCACAAAGTCGTATACTTTTTGAATTTGCGCGTTAGCATTAAATATTTTTTCAATTTTCTTTGTTTTCCAGTTTACACAGATCATGCCCTGCGTATATGACGACATCCAGGCTTTTGTACTATCGAATTTATCCCGGGCAATTTTATTGAGATTGCTTTTATCCATGAAACGCATTTTCCATTGCTGGTCATATACGTCAACCATGCTTATTCCTACCCCTGTGGCTATCCACAGCCTTCCATTTTTATCAGTGTGAAAACCCGAGATCATGTTATTAGATAAGCTGCAGGGATTATTATCATCATGCACATAAGTGAACTCTATCTTTTTAAGGATAGTATTATATATCATCAGGCCATTTCCTTCGGTACCTGCAAGCAGGTATTTTTTTTCTTTATCCGCCGGCATAAATAACAGGTCGACTACAACATCTTTAATGCCATTGCTTACCAGTGAAACATCCTTTAAATTTTTGAGCATAAATAGTCCCTGGTTGGCGCCTAAAAAAAACATCTTTCCCTCTTACGGCTGCGGCAAGTACCTTAACCAGCGAATGGTTATAGAAAAGGGTTTGACTTGAATAAGTATTAGTTTTAATATTATAAACGTACATTTTTTCGCGGGCCGACACCAACAGGGTATTTTCGTCTATTGAAAAAGAACCCAGGGGGTTGTCGACATTGGTGAGTGACGTAAATAATATTTTTAATGACCGAAGGTCGATTCTTGCCAAACCATGTTCACAAACAAACCACAGGAAATTTTTTTGCAGGGCGAGGGAAAAAACAGCATTGATCTTATGCTTCGGGTCAGGCTCAACATAAATAAATTTGCCGCTTGCGTCATCGTAATAACACAACCCCGCCGAACTTACCCAAATACGCCCGCTATTATCAGCCACTACATCGGTAGCATTGTCCCTCAACCCGCCCTTTGCCTGTTCAAAGCTGTTAAAATCAATTGTCCGGTAGCCATCAAACCGTTGCACCCCCAGGCTGCATGCCCATACGTAACCATGTTTATCTAAAGCTAAATTATTTATATAGCGGCTTATAAAATGGTTTTGGCTGTTAAAGTTCTCGAACCGCCAATCGGGATTTGGTGTAAATACCTGCGCAAACAGGTTAAAAGGGAGAAGCAACAATAATAAACTAAATCCAAATCTGGTCATGAAATTTAAGCGACTAATCCACGGGATCGATAATTATAAATGCCGGTTATAAATATCAAACTTAAATTTAAATAATAAGTACCAATGCAGGATAATAAACAGCGAAGGCACACTTTAGCAGATATGATAGTGAAAAAAAACTCACGAAGTTAGAAGCTTCGTGAGTTTGATGGGCAGAGATTTGACAACTTAAAAAAAGTTGTCAAATCTAAAAAATCGCCTGGTTTTGATTGGTACTTCAGCAAGATAAACCCTGTTATGTTTGCGTTGTCCGTTAAAACTATAATATAACGCATAAAAATAAGTGCCGTTTGCAGCATTTTGCCATTTACGCTGGAATGCCGGTCAACCATTTTTGAGTTGTTATCATAGCCTTTTGCCTGGTATATCAATGAACCGTATTATTCCTCCTTTTTTTGTAACAAAAGCATTGGGATTATTAAAAAAAATGTATTTTACATAAGTTTACCAAAATTATTTTAACTATTGATATGTCCCCATCATTAAAGGTAAGTCATTACTTATTTATTACAAGCATTGTGCTTGCTGTTGCGGCAAGCTCATGCGCCACCAAAAAGGAGGCGCAAACAGTTACCGTTAAAACAACGTCAACCGCTGCGGGTTCAACCGCTACGGCTACCGTCGGGCCGGGAAAAAAAGAAGGTATTAAAAAATTCGGCGATGTGATCCCGGCCAAAACAAAAGTGGAAAAGGGCCTTTTTAATACCTATAAAGTTGAAGGCAAATATTACTACGAGATCCCCGATTCGGTACTGGGCCGCGAAATGCTGGTGGTTACCCGCCTGGCCAAAAACCCTGCCGATGTAAAAGTGCCCAATGAGCAATACGGGGGCGAAGAGGCAAACGAGCAGGTATGGAAATGGGAGAAACATGATAAACAGGTATTTATACGCGTTCCAAGCTACGCCATACGGGCTGATAGTTCCAGCGATATGTACAGGTCGGTTAAAAACTCCAATCTTGATGCGGTGCTGGCGTCGTTTGATATTAAAGCCTATAATAAAGATACAACGGGGGTAGTAATTGATGTAACCGATTTTTATACCGGCGACATAACAGCGATAGGCATACCCGATGAGATAAAAAAAGCTTATAAGGTAACTACACTTGACAATGCAAGGTCGTACATTGATACTATAAAAAGTTTCCCCATCAATATAGAGGCGCGTGTATTAAAAACCTATCGCGCTGCTGAATCGCCCACCGATAACAGCAATGCGGCCATATCGTTTGAATTGAACACCTCGATGCTGCTGCTGCCGAAAACTCCAATGAAGGCCCGTTTGCGGGACGATAGGGTAGGCTATTTCGGGCAAAGCCAAACGGATTACGGAACTGATGCACAAAAAGCATTGGTTACATCGTACATACACCGCTGGAAATTAGAGCCTAAAGATGAAGCTGCTTATGAACGCGGCGAATTGGTGGAACCCAAAAAGCCGATCATTTTTTATATCGATCCTGCTACGCCAAAAAAATGGGTGCCGTATCTTATTGCCGGCATAAACGACTGGCAAAAAGCTTTTGAAGCTGCTGGCTTTAAAAACGCCATTATTGGAAAGGAAGCGCCTACCGCAAAAGAAGACCCCGGGTTTAGCACAGAAGATGCACGCTACGCCGTGGTAAGATATTTTGCATCGGATGTAGAGAATGCTTATGGGCCGCATGTGGCCGACCCGCGTACCGGCGAAATATTAGAAAGCCATGTTGGCTGGTACCATAATGTGATGGAGTTATTGCGTAACTGGTATTTTGTACAAACTGCTGCCGCCAACCCTGATGCCCGCCACGCCAAATTTACCGACGAGCAAATGGGCGAGCTGATCCGTTTTGTTTCCTCGCATGAAATTGGGCACACTTTGGGTTTACCTCATAATTTTGGATCAAGCTATGCTTATCCTGTTGATTCGTTAAGGTCAAAAACATTTACTGATAAACATGGCACCGCGCCGTCGATTATGGACTATGCCCGTTTTAACTACATTGCCCAGCCCGGCGATGGCGTAACACATTTTTACCCGCAAATCGGCGAGTACGATAAATGGGCCATAAAATGGGGCTATACCTGGTTCCCCGGCAACAAAACATCAAAGCAGGAAAAAGAGATACTGGATGAATGGACAAATGAGAAAGCTGGTAACCCGCTTTATTATTATGGGCGCCAGGGAACAAGCATCGATCCGCGTTTACAAAGCGAGGACCTGGGCGATAATGCCATGAAGGCAGGTGCTTATGGCATTGCCAATTTAAAACGCATTTTACCGAATATTGAAAAATGGACCTTTCAAAAAGGCGAGGATTACAGTGATCTGCAGGAAATATATTATGAAGTTTTAACACAGTATTCGCGCTACATGGGTCATGTTGCTACAAATATCGGCGGTATGAATGAAAATTTTAAAACTTACGATCAAAATGGCCCGGTATATGATTTTGTAAGTAAAGACAAGCAGCGGGATGCCGTTTTGTTTTTTAATAAGCAGTTGTTTACTACGCCATCGTGGTTAATTGACAGCAAGGAGCTAAGTAAATTTGATAACGGCGTGTTGATAGGGCGTATAAAAAATGTGCAGGTTAATACGTTAAACAATGTACTTTCTGCGTCGAGGTTGGCGCGGGTTTACGATAATGAAGCCAAGAATGGCGCAAATGCATACACAGTAGCCGACCTGTTTAACGACCTGCGTGCAGGTATATTTAATGCAACAGCGCCCGATGGGTTTAAACGTAACCTGCAGCGTGGCTATATTGAGGATTTAAAAGGTTTGCTGAACGACGATTTCAGGAGCCCGCCGGGCTTCACGGCAACGCAACTTGCTTATTTTGGTTTGACGCCGATAAACATGGCTTTATCGGATATCAGGCCGATGGTGCGTGCAGAATTAAAACTCATTGATACCCGTTTGCCAAAAGGCGGTGATGCTATTACGGCTGCCCATTTTACCGATTTGCATGTGCGTATAAAGGAGGCGCTGAACCCAACCAGGCCTATAGTTAATTTGCCTGCTGCTCCGGGGGGCCGGGGAGTAACCATTGATTTACCCGTTAATGAAAGTATGGAGCCATACTCAAATTAGTATAGTCCGAAAGAAGGGCGGAGGTTGATTTTTTAATACTTATCTGGTAATAAAGTCCTGTTCACTACCTTGAACGGGGCTTTTTTTGTTTATAAGCGGCGCCGGTAATTATTTAATATTAAAAACTCAAACAATACATAAAAGGTTGTGTTCTACAACTGACTGATGTTTTCAAAAAAGGCTGTTTGCAGATCTAAAAGTGATTTAACCTTCATGGTTTCTCCATACGTATCAAAACATAAAAACTTTGAATTTTTCAGGTCATTATTTTTCGATTTTTCAAAAAAGTTAAAAGTTTCGAAAAAATAATGGTTCGTTGTTACCTGGCTTTTATCATTGGTTTGCGACTCGTTAAGCCTGAAACCGATGCTATCAATCCACTTATGTACTTTCGAGTGTAAGGATGTGCTAATGTTATTCATAGGGTAAAAATTAAACCCTATTAACGAACAAAGCGTACCCGTTGTTTTAGTGAGCCCGATTATTTTTTAAACAATTGTTTGTTACTTCCCGTTAAATACCGCCAACTTAATTAATGAAATTGTTAAGCAAATATTTTTCCTTTAACAAGAATTGTAACAAATTAAATGGCGTTACGTAGAAAGGCAATAATAAACAAAATTAAACTCGAAATTATAAAAATTAAATTATTCAAATTGAGCATTGATATGAAACCAATCAGACTTTTACTGCCAATTACATTTGTATGCCTGATTAGCATTGCAGGATGTAAGAAAGATAAAACACCAGGGCCGGCCGGAGCAACCGGGGCCACAGGTGCAGCTGGCGCAACAGGACCCCAGGGTGCAACAGGCGCTACAGGCGCAGCAGGGCCGCAAGGTCCGGCAGGGCCAGCCGGCGGGCCGCAAGGTCCAGCTGGCGCAACAGGCGCTACCGGCCCGGCAGGGCCGGCAGGAGCTACCGGCGCAACAGGCGCTACCGGTCCGGCAGGGCCAGCGGGAGCTACCGGCGCAACAGGCGCTACGGGGGCAACAGGTTTAACCGGGGCGGCCGGCCCGGCAGGTCCTGCCGGAGCGACAGGCGCAACCGGGCCAGCAGGCCCGGCAGGTCCTAAAGGCGCAACTGGGGCTACAGGTGCAACCGGCGCTGCAGGTGCAAACGGAGCTACAGGCGCAACCGGTCCGGCAGGCCCGGCAGGCCCTAAGGGTGCTACCGGCGCAACTGGAGCTACAGGTGCAACCGGCGCAACTGGTGCAACCGGAGCTACAGGCGCAACCGGGGCAACAGGCCCATCAGGGAATGCCAATGTACAAAGCTTTATATTAGTTGACCAAAGTGTAGTTGCAGCGGGCTTAACAGCGCTTACAATACCCGCAATTACACAAAGTATAGTTGACGATGGCATTGTATTGGTTTATTTAAGAAACACCGGCACAACCGGTACCTGGTACCCCATCCCTTATTCCGAAAGCGGGAATACTATAGTGCTTGACAGTTTTGGAGTAGGAATTGTTAACCTTAAAGCTAACTTTTCGGACCAGAACGCTTTTGACTTCAGGGTTATCGTAGTACCGGGTTCTTCTGTTACCACCTTAAATGTAACCAATCCGAACCTTAATTTTGGAAACTTTGCCGCAGTTGCAAGTGCGCTGCACTTATCTAACTAAAATTAATAATTCTAACTGAAATAATTTCTAAATAAGAAGCCTCCCGGTAAATCGGGGGGCTTTTTCCGTTTAATGTAACAATGATATTATTATTAGCCACATAACATATTTAAAATGAACATTTGCAGTTAATCTATGTCTTATACATATTAGTAAAACCGGCTGCCATTAAACAATCATGAAACCCCTGCTATTTGCTTTAACAATTATCATTTTTTGCTGTGCTTCTTTACGCGCTCAAAGCGGCCGCGAGGTGCATGGAACGGTTGTCGATTCAACAAAACAGTCGCTGCCGGGCACCAATATTACCATAACATCTGATCAGCACGATAGTACCACAACCATTGCCGATCTTAATGGCAAGTTTGTTTTTCCATCCATTAAAGGTAACAAGGTAACCATAGTGGTATCGTCAATTGGTTACCTGTCGCTTAAAAAACATTATACCTTAGCTGATGATAACAACCCTGCCGATCTGGGCACCATTGTACTGCAGGTGCAATCGAATATGCTAAACCAGGTTAACATAGTTGGCGTAGTGCCGATAACGCTGAAAGAGGACACGGTCGAATACAAAGCAAGCGCGTACAAAGTGCGTGAAAATGCACCGGTTGAAGACCTGATAAAAAAATTACCGGGTGTTGATGTGGACGTTAACGGTAATATCACCACCCAGGGCAAACAGGTTACCAAAGTGCGCATAAATGGCAAGGATTTTATGGGCGGCGATGTGCAAAGCGCAACTAAAAACCTGCCGGCTGATGTTGTTGAAAATATACAGATGATAGATGATTATGGCGACCAGGCTAATTTAACCGGCATTAAAACCGGCGAGCCGGATAAGATCATGAACATCACTATCAGGAAAGATAAAAACTACGGCTATTTTGGCCAGGGAACGGTTGGCGATGGTGAAGATGTGTTGCCGAAAAGTCAGGATATACCAGATGCAAACCGGTATTTAGGTTCCGTAAATGTTTTCAATTTTAACGGCGATCAGCAAATTGCCGTTTTAGGGAGTATTAATAATACCAATGTAAACACATTTACTTTTAACAGCCCTGGCGGCGCGGTTGGAGGCGGTGGCGGCGGTTTTGGCGGCGGCGGCGGCCGTGGCAACGCTGCAAGGGGCGGCCAGAATAATGGCAGCCTGATCACCACCCAAAACGGCATAACCGATGCACATTCATTAGGGGCCAACTTTCGCGACCAGTGGGGCAAATACCTTTCTGTATACGGCAGCTACAGTTTTTCCGATAATACCGTAAGCACCACCAATAATATTTTCCAGCAAAATACCTCGCCTGTTAATCCAACATTACAGCAGCAGAACAGTGTTGAAAAGGATGAAAACATAAATCACCGCTTTACCTGGAATATGGAATATAAGCCCGATACCATCAATTATTTAAAAATAACACCCACCTTCTCATACGCCGGTACGCATACCAACGACAATGAGAACCCTGTAACTTTATCAAGGAATGATACGGTAAGGTCGGCATATTCCTCCATCACAAACGGTAATTCACAGGCGCCGGCGTATGGTTTAATCGCGTTATTTAACCACAGGTTTCCGCATCGCCGTAATTTAAGTATCAATGTAACGTTAAATTCGGCGCCAAGCACATCTTATCAAAATCCTGTTTATGTTTATACCGTCGGGGCGCCAACTTCTCCCGCCGACCAGCAGATTACTACCTATAGCCGCACAAACAGCTATGGCGTTACGCTATCTTATCTCGAGCCCTTAGGAAAACGTTCATACCTCGAATTTAATTACGCGTTTAACCGTGCTATCACAACGAATAACAAGGAAACCGACACTTTGTATGATCCGGCAAGCCTCGCCTTCAGAAGCGACAGTGCATTGAGTAACTTGTATAACTATACTTTTACCACAAATAAGATCGGTTTAAATTACCGTTTCATCGAAAAGAAATATAATTACACGCTTGGCCTTGGTGTGCAGCCCGCTGTTTTAGACGGTGATTCGCCTTCCATCGGGGTTAATACGCACGTTTCAACATTTAACCTGATCCCGACTGCCCGTTTTACCTATAATTTTTCAAGAAGCAGGAATTTCTCTGTAAATTATAACGGGTCGAGCAGTACGCCCTCTTTTTCACAATTGCAGCCCGTAATTGATTTTTCAAACGCGCTTTACCCGGTTGAGGGTAATCCCGACCTAAAGCCGCAGTTTACCAATAACTTTTCTATCCGGTACAACAATTTTAGCTTCGCTACCGGCGATATCTTTTTTGCCAGCTTTCAATACCAGGCCATATCAAATTATGTAGCAACAAATACTATTACTTATCCCCGGCTGTACACACCCGACCCCAGGTTTGCGAACACTATATTAACCCAGTATTTAAATGCCGACGGTTATAACAGTACCTCTGGTCAGCTAACCTACGCTAAGCCTGTTGATAACCGTAAATTCACATTTTATTTCAGGGGAACCGTCAGCTACACCAATAACGTTGGCTATTTAACAAGTGTGGATTCAACCAGCTTTGCATCGACCACCGAAAAAAATATTGCAAAAAATCTGCAGTTCACGCCGCAGTTTCAGTTTAGGGTTGATATAACCGATGTGATCGATGCGCAGCTTTTAACCAATTATGCCATCAACAGAACAAACAATTCGGTAAATAATCCGCTTACGAACGGGACTTCAAATATAAGAACCTGGAACACCGGCCTTAACGGGAAAAATTATTTTGGCGACTGGACCTTTAGCTATGATTATACCCATGCTACCAATTATGGCTATGCAGCAGATATAAAAGTAACCAACCCGAATATTTTAAATGTGTATGTTGAACGCCGCTTTATGAAAGACCACCGCGGCACTATACGTTTATCTGCATTTGATTTATTTAATGAAAATACGGGTTTCTCATCCACCCAAACCGCCAGCTCACTTACCGAAACGCATGTAAACAGGCTTGCCCGTTATTACCTGGCGACATTTACGCTAAGGCTGCAAAAATTTGCAGGTAAAGTGCCTACACAGCAGCCGGGTATGCGCGGGTTCAGAAGAGACAGGGACGGATCCGGCGGTGGCGCCCCAGGTGGCCCTCCTCCTCCGGGCGGCGGCCCCAGCGATACGCCTGAATAGTAAGATGATGAGATCAGGATAAAATGGAATTTTCAATGAATTTTCGTCCTAATGCTATTTTTCTTGATTCCTGGCTCTTGATTCCTGGTTCTTTCTGCTACAGCAAGGCATTAATAATACGGTCTAATTCTTCGGGGTCAAAAGGCTTGGCGAGGTAAGTTTCGGCGCCTGCATGGTTTGCAAGCAGTTCAATATCGGTATTGACGGAGAAGTAGACAACCGGGATATTTTTTAAGTTTTCGTCCAATTTAAGTCGCCGGGTCGCAATAATACCTCCGTCGTCAGGTATCCAGTTATCCATTAATATAACATGTGGTAAAACCGTTGAAACCTTTTCCGCAATCTTATTGCAGTCGCTGAAGGTGTACACATCCCATTCTTTTTCCTCTAAAATAAAGCGGCATATCGAAAGGGTATCCTCATCGTCATCGAATATCGCTATCCTTTTTTCTGGCTTGTTCATCAGTTCAATGCTATGCAGTATTAAATACTACGTTTAGAGGGAACAAATGTTTTGGTTATTCCGGTTCTGTAACATCAATGTTTGGAATTTAGAGAGCTGCCCCGTGAAATCAACTACTGCTTCATACTTTGCAGCGCGTTGACAATTAATCGCTTAGACATCGGGCAACGCACGAACTCAACGCTATTGACCATTGCCCGGCATTCTCGCGCGAGGATGGGGGTTAACAGGGTTAACACAATTTCAAATATTATTTTCTTATAGTATTGATAATAAATGTTTTATAAAAAACATGGTTAACACAAAAACTCAGCGGGGGCACGGGTCGCCTTTGCGTTTTTGGCCTGCCCCTCAGACTCGCGCTTGAAGTGATATTTTTTAAGTTTTCGTCCAATTTAAGTCGCCGGGTCGCAATAATACCTCCGTCGTCAGGTATCCAGTTATCCATTAATATAACATGTGGTAAAACCGTTGAAACCTTTTCCGCAATCTTATTGCAGTCGCTGAAGGTGTACACATCCCATTCTTTTTCCTCTAAAATAAAGCGGCATATCGAAAGGGTATCCTCATCGTCATCGAATATCGCTATCCTTTTTTC
>Ga0207060_10235_pt2 | contig 18384 bp, 10 predicted proteins | sample Alteio_BWMinCont_30_FD_153270 | JGI IMG/M metagenome (GOLD analysis project Ga0207060, IMG submission 153270) | Enriched cells from forest soil in Barre Woods Harvard Forest LTER site, Petersham, Massachusetts, United States -... | ecosystem: Environmental > Terrestrial > Soil > Temperate forest >...
ATTAGCTACTTCATCAAGCAACAAACCTTCGAGTTGATGAAACATCGGTGTATGGGAGTGGCTGTCGAGTTTGTAGTGGCACAGGATACATAGAAATTTTGGGTTGTGGTATGGTGCATCCTCATGTACTAGAAAGGGCGGGAGTGTCGCTTGAAAAATACCAAGGTTATGCTTTTGGTCTCGGTATTGATAGATTAGCCATGCTGCGTTACGCCATCCCTGATCTTCGTATAATGTTTGAAAATGATTGTCGATTTTTAGAGCAATTCTAATGTGAAATTGATATGAAATTAAGTGAGCAGTGGTTGCGCGAATGGGTGAACCTTCCTTTGGATAGCAAAGGAATTGCCGAGCAGCTGACTTTGGCTGGTCTGGAAGTAGAGTCACTGCATCCGGTATCCGGAAGCTTTAGCAAGGTAGTGATAGGCCACATCATTCGTGCTTTTCCACATCCAGATGCGACACGGTTACAGGTTTGTCAGCTTGATATTGGGGCAGAAACATTATTGTCAATTGTCTGCGGCGCAGCTAATGCGCGGGTTGGTCTGCGTGTTGCTGTAGCGTGTGTGGGTGCTACCTTCGCTGAAGGCGTTGAGATAAAAGCACGGAACCTGCGTGGAGTGCTTTCTCAGGGTATGCTGTGCTCTAGTACTGAACTTGGTTTAACGAATGAATCGGAAGGAATTTTAGAACTGCCTATCGATGCGCCTATCGGTCAAGATCTGCGAGACTATTTGCATCTTAATGACTATTGTATCGACGTCCATGTAACACCTAACCGAGGTGACTGTCTAAGTATTAAGGGATTGGCGCGAGAGTTGGCAGCATTAACTGATCAGACGTTCATTTCTCTTTCTGTTCCTAGCATAGCGGCGGATATTTCTAGCAAATTAGCAGTGACAATTGAGTCACCTGAGGATTGTTCTTTCTATGCGGGTAGAATTATACAAAATATCAATGTGCAGGCACGGACACCCATGTGGATGTTGGAACGTTTACGGCGGTCAGGATTTCGTGCCATCCATCCCGTGGTAGATGTAACTAACTATGTCATGCTTGAACTGGGACAGCCCTTGCATGCGTTTAATTTAGCTTGCTTGGATTCTGAGATATTTATCCGTCGTGCCAGTGAAGGTGAAAAATTCAGCGCATTGGATGGGAAAGAGGTATGTTTAGATAGCCAAACCTTAGTGATTGCTGATAAAACGCAAGTGCAAGCCATTGCAGGTATTATGGGGGCATCCTACTCCGCCGTGTCTACCACAACCAGCGATATTTTTTTAGAAAGTGCTTTTTTTAATCCGTGTACACTGGCAGGTCGTGCAAGACACTATAGTTTTAGTAGTGAATCTGCTCATCGTTTTGAAAGAGGAGTGGATCCAGACTTAGCGGCGTTCGCGATCGAACGAGCTACTCAACTGTTGATCGATATCGTCGGTGGTCAAAGTGGTCCAGTAGTGAGTGTGAGTCGTGCTGTTAATAAGCAACCCACTACCATACCTCTTCGTCAATCACAGATAAAAAAAATATTAGGAATTACTCTGACAAAGGAGGAAATTGAATCCATTTTGCAGCGCTTAGGAATGCGGTTAACTCGACAGCAAGAGGGAGAAGTAGGTTGGCAAGTCCAATCCCCGACGTGGCGTTTTGATATTGGGTTGGAAGTTGATTTAATCGAAGAATTAGCGCGAGTTCATGGGTATGCTAAAATCCCAACGTCTTTTCCCCATGCTGCTTTACCTCTGTTACCTGCTGTTGAATGCAGGTTGCCACTGAGTCGTCTGCGTCACCTTTTAGTGGATCGAGATTATCAAGAAGTTATAACCTACAGCTTTATTTCTCCGCAACTGCAGCAATTGATTAATCCTGATGTAATCCCTTTGACGTTAGTAAATCCTATTTCCAGCGAACTATCTGTGATGCGTACGAGCTTGTGGCCTGGTTTATTGAATGCGGCGCTATATAATCAAAAACGTCAAAAGCTGCGCGTACGATTGTTTGAAATCGGTCTTTGTTTCCTAAAGCGTTCCGGTAGATTGTTGCAAGAATCGTATTTAGCAGCTATCGCTACAGGTGCTAGTGCAATGGAACAATGGGGTATTCCTCAACAACCCCTGGATTTTTTTACAATAAAATCAGATGTTGAAGCCTTGTTTCGGGTGCTGGGACAATCCGCTAGTGTGCAGTTCACTCCAGGAAAACATCCGGCGTTACACCCAGGTCAAACAAGTCAGATTTTGCAGGAAGGAAAAACTATAGGCTATATTGCTGCGTTGCACCCTAGGCTTTTAGCAGCACTTAATCTCATAGGACCTGTTTATTTATTTGAGCTATCGTTTGACGCAATGGTACCGGCGAAGCTGGCCAATTTTCAGCCTTTTTCAAAATTTCCTAGTGTGCGTCGTGATGTCTCTTTTTGGATAGAAGAGAGATTTCCAGCGCAGCTTGTGTTACAACAAGCGAGAGTGGATGCTGGCGATTGGTTATCAGATTGCTATTTATTTGATATATACCACGATAAAAAAATTGAAAATGGAAGGCGCAGTTTAGCATTAGCTTTGTTGTGGCAACATCCTTTGCGTACTCTCATCGACAGTGAAGTTGATCATTTGCTTGAAAATGTCATCACTGGTCTGAATCGGCATTTTTCTATTCAATTGAGAGAATAGAAAATCATGTCCAAGGTGTTAACGAAAGCGGAGTTGGTTGCTTGTTTAAAACAGCACGATCCTACGCTGAGTGCAGCGATAACGGCACAACTAATCGATGCTTTCTTTGAAGAGATCATGGCCTCGCTTGAAAATGGGGACTGCGTCAAGTTTTCAGGTTTGGGAAATTTTCGTGTAAGGAGTAAAAAGGCACGCCCTGGGCGAAATCCAAAAACAGGGCTAAACACAGTCATTTCACAACGCAAGGTTGTTTTTTTTCAAGTAAGTCAAAAATTAAAATCCAAGCTAAAAGGTTGCGCGAGATAAATAACAATTGCTGGCGTTTATTAATGATTAATGGCGCCTCTATAAATTGCTATTCTACCCTAAATTGACTACAATTTGCCGTTCAATTTATGGGCCGTTAGCTCAGTTGGCAGAGCAGTAGACTTTTAATCTATTGGTCGATGGTTCGATTCCATCACGGCCCACCAGTAAAAGTCTTTACCATCAATTACTTATATACCATGGGACTAAATAACTAGAGTGGTTATTTCCTGAGCCTGTATTGTACAACATGAGCAACAACCCGACTCTCTCCTTGAATCGATTCGTGATCAATCTGGTAAATCCTTATAAAGGGTTATTATCTGTCATAGCTGTATTGGGAGTATTTTGGGCTTGTATCAATACACTTTCACCCTATGTACTAAAACTCATCATTGATCATGTGGTGGACTTTAAAGGAGATAAGTCAGGTTTATTTACAGCAATTCAGCCATACGTTTTTGGATATATCGCGCTCTGGGTGGGCCTTTGTATCGATGCGCGTCTTTTAGACTGGATGAAATTAAGATTATTACCGAAGTTGCGAGAAGATATTATTTCTAAGATGTTTAATTATCTTAATCAGCATTCGCATCGTTATTTTCAAAATAATTTTTCAGGTAGTTTAGTTAATAAAATTTCGGATATGCAAAACAGTGTGATTGATATTTTCACGCTGCTTGAGGAGTTTTATTCTCAAATTCTTGGAATAAGTGTTGCCGTTATCACGTTGTTATTTATTCATCCCATTTTTTCAGTCATTTTGATGGGATGGGCTTTAGCATTTTTTTTATTTACCGTTATTTTCTTAAGACGGATTCAAAATCTTGCTCGTATTTTTTCAGAAAGTAAGACATCCGTGATTGGAAAAATGGTAGATAGCATTGGAAATATTGTGAATGTGAGATTATTTGCTAGGCACGTAGCAGAAAATCAATATATTCATCACTGTCTTCAGGATATGGTTAAAAAAGACGGGGCAATGCAGATGAAAATTATCCAAATGCAATTATTTTGGAGTGTTAGCATTATTGCATTAATGAGTCTAAATCTTTATTTTTTGCTTCACATGTATGCTAAAAATATCGTCTCTATTGGTGATTTTACTTTTATTATCACCTTAGCGATTAATATTTTGTGGAATTTATGGTTTTTAATGAGTCAATTTGTATCATTTGCTGAGCAGGTTGGAAAATGTAAGCAAGCGCTTTCTATTATTGCACTGCCCCATGAGATTGTTGATGCGGCTGACGCAAAACCATTGCTTGTTTCTAAAGGTAGCATACAATTTCATAATGTAACTTTTCATCACGAAGAAGGCAAACATTTATTTAAAAATAAAAATGTTGTAATTGCAGGAGGTCAAAAAATAGGGCTAGTTGGATTTACTGGCAGCGGAAAAAGTACTTTTGTAAATTTAATTCTTCGTCTTTTTGAAGTTGAATCAGGAAAAATTACCATCGATGATCAAAATATAAAACAGGTGACACAAAAATCTTTAAGAGAGCAAATTGCTTTAATACAACAGGATATTGTCCTTTTTCATCGTACCTTAATGGAAAACATCCGCTTTGGAAACATGAACGCTACCGATGAAGCAGTCATCGAAAGTGCAAAAAAAGCACATTGCCATGAATTTATCAGTCAGCTTGCTGGTGGTTATCAGTCTATGGTCGGTGAAAGAGGAATTAAATTATCGGGTGGTCAGCGTCAATGCATCGCCATTGCCAGAGCTATGCTTAAAAATGTGCCTATTTTAATTTTGGATGAGGCTACTTCATCACTGGACTCCATCACAGAAAAATACATTCAGGATGCACTAAATTTAATAATGCAAAATAAAACTACTATCGTTATTGCGCATCGTTTATCTACGCTTTCTAAAATGGATAGAATTTTGGTATTTGATAACGGTAAAATTATCGAGGATGGAACTCATGAGGAGTTAGTCGCTAAAGACGGCCATTATGCAAAAATGTGGAAAATGCAAGCTGGCGGATTTTTACCGAATGCAGAAGACAGACGTGAAAATACATGAATGGGCAGGGCAATCAATCGGGCAATGAGGGGAGAGGGTTGCCATAGTACTCCCCCAAAATTAGACCACGCAGTGAACCTACCCCATGGGACTAAATACCTATGACTTTGATCATCAGTTACGAAAAGCCGTGCGGACCGGCTGTGTTTGAAACGTTGAGGAACGATCATTTTTGTCAAAAAATTGTTCCTGCCGATAATCTTTACCTCTTTCCATCTGTTTATATCGCTGTAGAGATTGTGAGTAGCCAAGGCTATTTTCAGCATGAGATTTTTCAAGATTGTAAGGCATGCTGATAGAGGTATAAGTATCTCCCTTTATTCTTGCATGTTTATTTCGAACATCTTGATAAATCCTACAATTCACTTCATTGGCAAAATGCAAATCATTAGATCTCACTAGTAAGAACACTTCATCACCCCCCATCAATACGCTTATTTTTAGTGTTTTATCATTTAAAAAATTGAGCGTTGATCGAGAAAAAAATGCTTGCAAATTATAACATAAACCAAGGTGTTTACGTTGTTCATTGTTTATAGCTGTTCGCAGGATTAACGTAAAAAAAAGAATGCGTAAGTCAACTTTAGAATAACCTGATTCTTTGTCTAGCGTCTGTTTACAGCGATCTAAATCAAATAAAGTGCCAAATGCATACTGTTGTTCGCCACTACTACTTTGGCATTTTATACTTTTAGTGAAGGCATAATATTTTTTACAGCGGTTAGATTCAGAAGTAGAAATCGCTGCATGACGATTGGATAACATAACCAGTAGTGTATTGGTGATAAAAACCACGGATCCTTGTATAAAAAAATTGTCAAATTTCCCCCTAGCTCCTAAAAGACAGTAATAAAGAAATAAAAAGAATGGATAAGTAAGCAGAGGAACAGGAATGACTTTCCGAAAACAAGCGTGCAGTGAAAGAGTTTCCCCTGTAAAAACCAGAGTTTCATTTTCTGAAAAACTATTGTTATGCAACAACCCAGTTGGTTGTAGACAACAATAGTTTTTCCCTTTCTTTTTATTTGATTTTAGGAACGATAGGCATGACATCGCGATATTTGCATTGGCATAAAAAGGCTTGTCAGGCTGATACGGCAATGTTACGGAAGTATAGGTGCCAAAACTTTTACTTCTGTTTTCTGTATGGAACTGACGGCGCTTATTGTCGCAAAAAGTACTTATAGCTTCCCCCGCGATTTTCTTATTAGAGGACAGGAGGATAGAAAAAGAATCATCACCGCCCATGTAGTTTATCGAGAGAAGGATAGGCTTTCCAACCAACCTACATAAGTAATTAAAAACCTTCAGTGGCAAGAAGTGATAACAAAAATGAAAGAATCTACCGTAGTGCTGGTTATAGAGCTCCTTTGTACTCGCTATATCACATATCTCTAATTGATCAATACGTTTAGCCATACCAATAAAAATACCCTCTTCTCGCGTCACTGGTGTATTTTTACACTCATCTAGGTCAGAAAGTTGGCAAAACCCATATAAATGAGTTCTTTCCATTGCTTTAAGTTGTGCTAAGAGGGCTTGATGTGCAAAATATTGCTCGACTCGATTATAACTTTTAACTCTTTTTTCATTATGTTTGCTGCAGTAAAATAGTATTCCAGTATGCAGCATCATGAAAAACATCGATAAATGTTTATAATTAAAGCCAATAGCGATAGAAAGCCATGAAATGGCGATAAAGTGATAGTTCTTTCAAGGAAAGGACGAGAGAAAAATAAAGTTTTTATATGGTCTTCGGTAATTTCTGGCATAAATTTCTAATTTTTTTTTGTGCTGCAAGCTAACACCTATAAAGCATTGATTGAAGTTGCCTTCCAGTTTGCGAGGTCAAGATAATCCAGGCTTCTTATTGAATTTTTTTCAGATTTCTTACTTACAAAACTATCATCCTGTGAAGTAATACTTTCTCGGTGGACAACGCCATTCTGAGCAAGAGCACGCGTATTTGCATCATAGAAAATCCAGTTGATTTCTGAAGCTTGGTCAATTGTTGGAAGACGGTTGAATGTTTCTGCAGTGATACTGTTAAATAACCCAATTTTAAAGGGTTTAGTTCGAGCTGTCTGTTTAAAACGGACCTTTGCTTCTTTGTCCCACCGATCATAAAAATGCTTGTATTTTTCCTTTCTGGCAGCAGAGTACTGCGTAATGTCCCATATTTGCCTCGACGTGCTCTTATATGCAACCTCGGTTTCACCACCTGCTACAAAGGCAGCAGTACACGCTTCAGTAAAATCATATGTGCTCGGATGCCGCTGCTTCAATAACAAAGTGGAATTTATCTTGTCAACGAAAAAACTTGTTTGAACTCTACTGTATTGCACTTTGTCTTTTATATCTTGTACACGCTCCTGCGAAATAGTAAAAAGGTCGTCACGTAATTGTATATCAAGTTTTTTTTCAATAACTTGACGGTAAATTTCTGGATCTGGATGCAGTAACTTTGACTGAGCAAGGAATGCTCTACTTTTTTCATTTAGTTGTGTGTTGCACTCTTGTAAAGAAGTAAGATGTATAAATGGGGCACGGTCATTTAACATATGTAGAGCTCGCTCATGTACAGCCTGTACCTGTTGTTTTCGTAGTTGCGGAGGAAGATGGCCAACCATGCGAGTATGCATCACAACAGCTAAGATAAGCTCATAAATGTAACCATCCAACAACAACTGCTGTTGTGGATGCTGCATTAAACCTTTATGTGGAGAACTACTCTCTGCTAAGGGGGTATCTATTAATGCATTTTTTTTATCCGCTAGCCACTGCTGGAATTCGCTACTATCGATATCGAATTTAGTAATAATTTGCCTCTCATCCAGGTAAAGGTTCGACATGTATAGTTCATAAAGTGACCGAAATACTTTTATTCCGTCGAGTTGTGGGATAGGAAAAATGATAGGGAGCTCGTAGTTGCACTCCATAGGAGTACTTTCTGTTTTTACATTTGGAAAATATAATTGCTGATTTTCAACTTCAACGGAAGCAAAAAAAGATATGATATGCGCATTAAGTTGTAACATAGTGTTCCAGACATCCCACTGCTCGACATGAAGAAAAAATTGTTCGAAAGTCATTGCTTCAGTAGGTAGGGCAGTTGGATTCGTCTCAACATGATGTTTTAAAATCCACAATGCTATTACAAAATTTTTGTTTAAGAAAAAGGTTTGAGCAAGCACTGTTACCTCTTCCACTTCATCTGGAAACATTACGCTTATGTTTTCCGCTGCGCTATATAAATCTCTTGGCCTAACTAAATGTATTGTATGACTTCGGTCCATACTTGGCTTCCATACCCATGAAACATCAAAGTACAGCTTAGCTCGCTGACTATGCGTATTATTGAGTAGCGCTGAATCCAATAAACGCATAACCGTATATTTTTGGCTTATTTCTGTAAAACTAACCCGGAGTTGATTAGCAACATGGACTATTTTTTCGCCAAATTGATCGTCGTGATCTGCATTTGTTAAAGCACTGGGGATTAATGCCAGTAATGGAAGTAGGAAAAAAAACTGCTCTGAACGGGCACAACGCAGGTCAGAAAATTTTCTTATTTCGATTCTGCCTGGGGCGGACCTAAAGGTTCCTTCTCGACTAACAGTCAGATTATAATGGTTATGAAATCTACGAACAGTTATTAAGTAAGAAGCTAAGTTTGAGTAAAGTCTTCCAATATATCGCCTAACTTCAAACTGCCTTTTTGGAGTTAGCGCATCGTATGCCAATAACAAATTTTGACCGGTTTTTGCGTCGTGAAAACTGATATTTGCTTGGAATTGAAAACCGTACTTCGGGGAAATATCTAAACCAAAAAATCTAACCCACTGCGCAATAACTGTTAGCGCCTCATCTAAACGTGCTATGATTTCTGCCTGATCAACAGGTTGGGTTCTCACTTCACAATTTTCGTTGTTGTCATGGCCATCATAACACTCCTTGCCAAAAGAAGGGATCAAGTAGGGTTTCAACCGCGGATCATTATAAATTTCGTACAAACAGACATCTTGGAGTGAAAATGAGTTCACCGCTTTCTGCTTTTGCACTAGCTCATGTGGTTCCATCACTGTGGCCTGTAATTTGGACAATATAGCTTGCTTTTTATGAGCAAGTAAGATACTTCTTCCTTCGTCTGTAAGGCCTGATCGTGTGTTTGTAGTTAGCTGAAATTCTATTTCTAGGCCACATTTTAAAGTGATACTTTCTTTTTCTTGCAGGGTAAACAAGGCGGCCCGCATTTCATTTTCTGATTTATCGCCAGCTACTCTTCTAAGATAGGTGTATGAATTTGGCATGCAGCTTTCCTCCGTTTTTAGAGCATTTACTCTTGCAGTTTGTAGAATACACAGTAAAGCTTAGAATAAAATTAAGGGCGCTTTGAACCAGGCGTCACGCATTTATTTAAATGCTTCTAAAAATGAGGTGTATCACGTTTGGAACAAAGCGTTAACCGCTTGTAATGAAATTAACCGGCGCGATATCAACTTAGTGCGCATAGTGCATAGTAGTATGTCGAGATCTATGGTGATGTCTGATAGTATGGTGATGTCCGATAGAATGAAAAGGTTTAGCAGAAGGAACAGGCCTAAAAAACCAAGACTTCTCATGACGCGACACGCTAGATAGATACGGCTTAAATTCATTTTTCTCAGAATCTTCCGCATTTTCAAGCAGCCGCGGCGGCCAGGAATCCCAGGAATCATAAGAAGGAAAGTTTTGTCTTGCCGTATATCCTCTCTTATTCGGTATATCAGGATTTGCACCTAATACAAGCAAATAGGTCAATACATCGGTGTAATCCTGTTTTCTGTTATTATCAACCGAACAAGCTAATTCACTCGCTGCCTTTGCTGCTGCATTCAGCGGAGTAAATCCATGCCGGTTTTTTTGTTCAAGAAATTGGCTGCAGGCTTGTTCATTGAAATCCTCATCAAGCTCAAGCCAAGCACGCGCTAAGCACTTTACAATCTCCGGATGTCCCGCTTTACCGCTTGCATTAAGTGGAGAAAACCTATCATTTTCAGCTAACAGAACTGAGAATAAGGATACTTCTACTAGAAGAAATTCGTGAATATGCTAGAAAAAACTGAAGGCAATATTAAGGTAATATTAGTTTTTCGGATATGATGTCTAAAATTAATTTAGAAGCTGCAAGTCGGTTGTTTGATACGCAGATGACACTGCAATACCAAAATCGTTTCAAGCTGCAAGATATCATTGAAGAACGACATGGCCTGCGTGGTACGAATTGAAATGTTCCCGTGTCTGATCTGGTAGAAATGGTACAGACCAACTTTGCGCCTACAGATATTTTTGTCACTCCTGTTAATGAAACTAATGTGCAAGTTCCTACCAATGATTACCATTTAAAAACCGTCATTGATGGTGGCGAGAAGACCTTATACAACTTTGACAAGATTGTTAATCACTCCAAATTACACGGCATGGCCGCGGCACGCTTAACGAATTATATCAAGATCAATGCCATCTTTAGTGACTCGGATTTTTACGAGTGATTTAAGTGTTTGATTTTAGGCGAAAATCTAGTGGGCCCACTAGGACTTGAACCTAGGACCAACGGATTATGAGTCCGCTGCTCTAACCAACTGAGCTATGGGCCCTGTATCAAAAAGGGCCTTGAATTGTAATCAATTTAAGCACAGTTAGCAATTTAACTTTCTACCTTCTTATGATGAATGTACCAATTTTGTACCAGCTACCCACTCTGCTGCATTTCGGAGTTGAGTGCTGCTTAAATGTGCGTAGCATTCAACCATGTCTAATGATGACCACCACGTAACAAACTATTAATAGGGGCCCCTTTGTTTTTATTGGACAACTTTAGTAATTTTTATCACCTAACAACCAAGATCTTTTAAGGCGCAACAAACTGTAGATTTTTGCTTGCAACATCAGCTTGCGGCTGCATCAACTCATCCAAAGTGACAAAAAAATTGTATCGATTATGGCCAAACTTCTCATGTTCGCTAATCTTTCTCATTCCAGCGGCTTCTAACACCTTAACAGAGGCTTCGTTATCTGGGCGAGTAGTGGCCTCGATAGAGGTGAAAGTATTTCCTAAAATTCTATAATCCTTTTTAACTAATGCAGGTGCATATTCTTTTACAATAGCAACAACAGATTCTTTACCATATCCTTGGCCCCAAAATTTGTGATCAAAAATATATGCTAGCTCAGAACTACCTGGTCGCTGCGTATGACCTAATACGACAGTGCCAATAAATTCCTCAGTATCATTTTTAGAAACCACGAACGAACTGAAAGGATTATCCTGCTCCCATCGTTTTGCCCAAGTATCTACACACTCTTGAGTTTTCTGCGCGTCATAAGGTTTTCCATATGTATACTTAACCATATTTTCCGCTTTGCCTAGCAAGTGCTTATAATTATCAAGATCGGACGTGGCTACGGAACACATATCCAGCCGTTCTGTTCCAATAATTACAGTTAAATGATTATCTTTATCATATTCAAAATTAATTTCAGATCTTGGCATTACAACTTCTCCGATAAAGAAACTTTAATCCTAAAGGATAAGCGATGTCAGAAAAGTAGGAAATGTTCGTTTAGCATATTTTTACATCCTGAATCTTACAACCTCATCAATATGAATCACCGTATTATTAAATTAGTACCTTTAACTCAATATACTAAGCCCGATTGCCCTGTAAAATAGCCATTTATAGAGGTACCCTTCAGGATTCCTTCAGCTTACGCGGTTAACATCATAGATATAAATGGAAATTTTAGTATCGAAATAAATAGAAAATTTCGTTATACAAAAAAGTAAACAGTTATAGCAGTGTTAATATGCCAGATAAGAATAAACAAGATTCATCCCTGTTTTTTCAGGGAGTAGAATTGCCCGCTGAATTATTTTATATCCCTGATGTTCGTCAGGAGGTTTCGCCTGTGGCCCGCTTTAAGCCTGCAGAAGCCATACTCAGCAGACAGCAGGCATGGGGTAATAGCACATCGCCCTTTACCAAACCAAAACCAAAAACAATAGTTATAACAAGAGACTATCTAGATTTTTGCTCAGGATTGGGAGAATTTATCGCGTTGATACGTTGGTTGCAGTTGCAAGAATTTACTTTGTATCTGTGCCTCAACAACGGCAAAAAGAATGATTTTTTACATATACCCGATAGTACCCATAATGGTTCTTTAGGGCACTTCGTCATATCTCAAAAAAAGAAATTGTCTCGTTTTACAAGTGAAGACTATGTTACTCTCGCAACGTTGGGTATACCGAGAGAGCATCTATGTATTGCCAATACCTCGCTAATTGAAAATATTCAGTCTTTTTTTTATGCGACAGCGAGTTGTGCCACACTAGTTTTTTCAAATCATTCTTCATCAAATGAAATTGAAATCAAAGATGGAATAGATTTAGCGCAGCGTGTGCAAGATTATAACACCGATGAACAGAAAGATTGTGTGTTAAGCAAACATAGCGATAAAATTAAAGATGGATATGAATTAGCGGAGTATTTGCAAGCATGTAAAACTGCTGCACAGAAAAATTGTTTGTTAAGCAAACATAGCGATAAAATTAAATATGTATATGAATTAGAGGCGTGTTTGCAAGAATGTGAAACTGCTGCACAGAAAGATTTTTTGTTAAGCAAATATAGCGATAAAATTAAAAATTTCAATGAATTAAAGGCGTGTTTGATAGCATGTCAAACTCCTAAACTGCAAGATTTTTTGTTAAGCAAACATAGCGATAAAATTAAATATGTATATGAATTAGCGGCGTGTTTGGAAGCATGTAAAACTGCTGAACAGCAAGATCGTTTGTTAATCGAACATAGCGATAAAATTGAAAATGGAACGGATTTAGCGGCGTGTTTGAAAGCATGTAAAACTGCTGAACAGCAAGATCGTTTGTTAAAAAATCATAACAATAAAATTGAAAATGGAAGGGATTTAGCGGCGTGTTTGGAAGCATGTCAAATTGCTGAACAGCAAGATCGTTTGTTAATCGAACATAGCGATAAAATTGAAAATGGAACGGATTTAGCGGATTGTTTGAAAGCATGTCAAACTGCTGCACAGAAAGATTGTTTGTTAAGCGAACATAGCGATAAAATTAAAGATGGATATGAATTAGCGGCGTGTTTGATAGAATGTCAAACTGCTGCACAGAAAGATTGTTTGTTAATCGAACATAGCGATAAAATTAAAAATGGACATGAATTAGCGGAGTGTTTGAGAGTATGTCAAACTGCTGAACAGCAAGCTCTTTTGTTAAGCAAACATAGAGATAAATTTCTAGATGCATCCTTTCGACAGGTACTAGATGCATGTAAACCCTCCCTAAAAATATCCATTCTGGAAGCCAGGCCTTGTGGAATTCCCTTAAAAGAGGTCAGCTTGATACTAGACACGCAGAACTTGCCACCACTCCTGCTAGCAAGGGTACTACATGCTGTGCAACACCACATGCCGCAGAAGCCTTTCACTGAGCTTTCGGATAAAGAAAAATCATTGGTTAGACGGCTAGAACAACATAATGCTCAGGCCAAGTCGCCAAGCCAGCAACCGTATGCTGACGTCTTGTATATACAAGTCGATCTAGCAGATCATCCAGCTATCCAGGACCTGATAGACCAGCTAAAGCGTGGAGAATTTCCGAAATTAACGGTTGTAGAAATACTCAGTACGGAGCATAACTCAGCGGAACAGCAGCCAGATTCATCCGCTTTGCTCTGTACTTTAACAACCTACTGTTCCACTCTTCAATATCTGATACTGCCGCAATCCTTGCAGTCCTTTGTCAAGAACATGAGCCTTAGGGTGCGTCATAAATTCTATAAACCGTTCCATGTTATAAATCCTCAGGCAACCATGTCTGGCGTGGATCATGAGGCTACGCGAGCCCAATTTTCATGCACCACATTAGCCAGAGAACCATTAGCCAGAGAACCTGGGGTCCTGTATGTGGCGGCAAAGGGTCGTCTCCCCACCACAATATCTGTTTCTAACCAGTGTACCGTGTACAACATGGGGCCAGTGGGCAGATTGCTGAATGTTAATGCAGCAAGAACCGGTGATCTCAATATTCGAACGGGTATTATTCAAGCTACTTTTTGTGACAATAAAATAAAAACCTCGTACTGGTTCGCGGGAAACGAGGCAACTCCTTTAACAGCGGTCTCTTTGACGGAACAACAGATCCAAGATTGGGTAAAACAATCTTCTGTTCGCTATCGTTGCTGTCAGTTTAACCAAACGCTAAAACCAGCGCAGAGGAGCCGTCTATACTCCCTAGATGCTCGAGAAATTTTTGTAGGATATACCGTCGTTCCAGAAACCACGGTAAGTGTTTTTAAAGGAAAAGATGATTTTCATTATGCAAGCGCGATGAGAGCCTGCAAAATTACATACTATATTCAAGCTCCTATTTTGAACGTGGATGAGTATGCGAGGATTTCTCTGCAACATCCACCAAAGCAGATCATAGAAGCGTATAAGCAACAGCCTAATTATAATCCGGGTACACCGACAGACTATACGCCGCCACCTCTGTCGATGCCGATGTCTCAATGGCTTGCGCTTATTTATCAATCCGGCATCGGTTCCTGTGCTCATCGGACCGTGGCGGTATTGCATAAAGCGCAGGGGATATGTTTGGATCAGATGCGTATCGTCTGTATTGACAACAATCACGAGCGTCTTGAAATACAGACAGAGGGTGGGGAATGGGTGCAAGTTGATCTAGGGGGTAGTAGTAACGCTCAGCGGGTTTTCCAACCGACTGCTGCGCCACGTGATGCAGGTTTTGCTGGCATACCTCACAGACGGTTACCACCCAGCAAGTCCACCAACCCCCAGTTTCCGCACAGACGGTTACCCAGCAAGTCAACCAACCCCCAGTTTCCGCCATCGCCAGCAGAACAGGCAATGCGTCACTATTTTTCGCTCCACTATAGTTTTCAGCGGATCAGTGACGAAGCAGCGTTGCTCACTAAGATAGCGTCTATACAGGATGGTCGGCCCCTGTTATTGATCGAGGCAAGCGATAGCACAGGAGGAGGTATTCATGCCCTACTCCGGTACGCGCGTAAAAATGCATACGCTGTTTTTTGTATCCAGTCAGATCGTGACATCCATGCACCGGCCCTCAGGATTCGTGCGGCCGATCAAGTGCCTGAGATCCGGGAAGAATCGCCGTTAGAGCAATTCTTTCAGTCCTGCGAGGAGGGGAGCACAGGCCTGCTCATCATTCATTGGGCAAGCTTTACTGATGATGCGCAAAAGCGTTGCGCTTTAAATACATTACTGGATCCCCCGTGTTCCCGCGCTTTCAATGGAAAAAGTTTCCCGGAGCAAATAAAAGTCATCAGTGTTTGTGCCAGCATCCCCAAAGATACCTCTTTTCTTTCACGGCATGGATGTTTGCTGGAATGTGCGCTGAACAAAATGGATGCTGAACAAGAAGCAATGACCACGGGGGAAACCTGCCTCATCGACTTGGAAGGGTTACCCGATTGGAAGGAGCACTTACTCGGTAGCATTGATGTAAATGCAGAGGGTCTTTACTGGGAAAAAAGTGATTTTGTTCGTTGCGTAGAAAAAGCGGCTGATTCCCCGCACGCGGTGACACAGATCCTGCTCGACCATGTACCGAGCGGGAAAAAAGAGACGGTACGCGCGGAGGTGGCGGCGGCGCAAGCCCAGGGCTACTTCATGCACCATGGCTATAAAATTCCATTTCCTGCTACGCTGTCAGTCAGGTGTCAGACGAAGGCAGAGAATGATTATTCCCAGTTGACAGCGCATGTTAGGGTCACTCAAAACGCGACGGTTGCCCATTTGCCTGCCGATGGCTATGTGCTAAATACCATTTTATTTGACTGTACGTTGTATCAACAAATCATTCAGGCAGGTAAATACCAAAAAACACCGGGCTGGTTAGAAGAAGCCAGTAAAAAAACGCCAGCCACGCTGTCACTGCTGATGACCTCGGATTTAACCGAGGTCCAATGGTATTGCTTGTTGTATAGAGCGAAGCGGCTGCAAGTTTCCCTACACTTGTATTTTCCTACCGGTATATCGCTACCCAAGCATTTTTGTGCCGTGTCAAAAAAAACACCGGTTTCCTGTCAAGAAAATCCGATAGAACTACCGTGTCGTGTGTATGTAAGCAACCAACCCCAGTGGGTCTGTCAATCTCTCAAAGAGCAGCAGCGGCTCACCCCGCATGATTTGATCATCCCCGTCGAAGATATGCGCTACCAGGCTCTCATGTATGACAGAGACTTTCAGCGAATCGAACAGTCATTTCAATTTTTTGTAAAAGAGAGTCCTGTGTTGGACGCGCTGGAAGAAGGTAAATCGGTTGTGTTCATGGGTGAGTTTTCGGAAGCGCTGCTCCATGCGTTACATCCCTTGCTGCGGGCATCTGTGCTGAGGTTACCGGATGGTTCAGACCGTCAATTCAAGGGTAATCTCTTTTTTATTCTGGAGGATACACAACTGAAACCGGGACAAACCACATATCCCGCGCTGAGGTGGCTACCGGAGACACAGTATCAGCTCCACCATTGCGCCACCCCGGTTGTATTACCCCGCGTCATAGCCTACGAAGAATGCACACCGTCAATTTCGTATCCGCTGGATTTCAGTCAAAGTCACCAGGAAGCGGCACGCTTGGAGGTGCAACGAACCAGCGCATTTATAGGGTGTTTGGAAAAGTACACGCTGTTACAACTCATCGGTCCCACCGGTGTCGGTAAAACGGCGTTCATGCGGACTGTGTCTGATCACTATGTTCTCTATCAAGGCCTAGCCTCTCTACGAAAGTGGGCGGAGGACAATACCCCGAATAAAGTAAAAATTCTGTTTTTTGATGAATCCAATCTGGAAAATATACATTACACCCAATTTGCTTTTCTGGGAAAAAAAGAAAATGGTTACTGTTTGTTGGAAGGGAAGTTGTATCAACTGGATGGTACTCACAAAGTTGTGTTTGCACGCAACCCAGCGAGCTACGGCGGAGACCGAGTGGAAGATCAAAAGCTATTTAAAATGCAGTGTGTACCCGAGCTGCATTTTAGTCAGTTGTCTCTCGTGGTGCAGTATCAGATGATAAAAGCACAGCACGGGCTGTGTGGCTTTTTTTCCGAAGAGGAGTTTCAAAACTACTTTCATCAGCACTGCTGTGCAAGGTACAGCGACGCCAGCAGCTATCCTACGCTTCGCGAATTAGAAGAACGCCTGTTGGAAGGCACGAGGAGTGCGTTCTGCGACCGTAAGGAATTGTTGCCTAAGAAGTCTAAACGATTTGTTGTACTGGATTCGCAGAAGCGTGCATGTAGGCAGCTGCTGGCTAAGTTAAGAACGAGAACGCAACCGGGTGGTAAGCAAGCGCTGCTACTGCAAGGTCCGCCTGGGAGCGGAAAAAGTGAAATGGTTTACTATGTCCTGGAAGACGTGATGGGTTACGAGCTTGGTGATCTCAAGGCATCGAACACGCAAGTTTATTGTAAAATAAGTGCCCATTTATCGTTGGAAGCAATAACAATGTGCTTGCAAGAAGCCTTGCAGGGTGGATTTATTGTGGTAATAGAGGAAATCAATACCCTGCCGGCCGGCACAGAAAAAGTGCTGAATAGTACACTCAGTGGCTGGGATCCTGTGACAGGAGAACCAGCGGCGGTTCGTGGTTTTTGCTTGGTGGGCACGGCGAATGGTATTGATTTAGCTGGCCGGAAAGCGCTCAGTCCCGCACTCAGTGACAGAATGGAGCGGATCGAGTATGTGCCGCCGCCTGATAATGGTCAGAAAGACTTGGAGACGTTTATTAAGTTCTATGCGCCGGAATTGTTGCCCGAACAGATCACGTCCGTGGCGTTCAATTTTTTGAAATTGACAGAAAGTCAGGAGAAGCCATTCTGCCATCTAAATTTTCGAGATCTGCGAGCATACCTCACGTATTCCCAACCGAATACCATGAAGGAGCTATTCATAGATGAACCGATGCACTCTTCAACACCCAGTGTATCCAACGCTCCTCTTTTTTTTCCGCATGTTCAGCGAACGAGGCCAATCTCCCCGCCTGTTGCAGAGGACAGCGACTCCTTAATTCAGTTATCACGCTGATCGAGCAGTGTGACAGCAGCAACTTGCTAAGAAACAGCAAGCTTTAGCCATCATAACGCAAAGGTATTGCAAAATTTATTCGACTATCAACCATATGATGCAGCAAGCCGGCTCGACATCGAGTGAAAAAAATCTGCGTGCCTACATCCAATCAATCATTCCAGTAAACACAGTAGTACTATCTATTCACTCAATTCTGCTAACTCTGTTATATCTTGATCGGCT
>Ga0207060_10239_pt1 | contig 18264 bp, 20 predicted proteins | sample Alteio_BWMinCont_30_FD_153270 | JGI IMG/M metagenome (GOLD analysis project Ga0207060, IMG submission 153270) | Enriched cells from forest soil in Barre Woods Harvard Forest LTER site, Petersham, Massachusetts, United States -... | ecosystem: Environmental > Terrestrial > Soil > Temperate forest >...
TACCAATAGTTCGTTCAACATCGGATGGCGTTGGGCTGCAGCGGCTTACAGCAGCTTCGGCAACTTGAGCACAACAAATACTACGACCCTCTACAACGGGCTCGGTGTGAAACCAATCGATGGAAACATGGGTAGTGCATACTCCGACAACAACAAAGCTGGAACGCCAGAAAACTTCCTAGCAAACCTCGTTTCAGGAGGAACGGGCCAGGGAGGAGACTATACTGGCTCATTCAGTCACACGGGCATCGCAGAATACCAGGGGTATCTGCTCAACCAGTAAGTAGCGCAAAGGTACTGGGAGAGGTTGGAATACTCTCCCTTCCTAACTTTTTCTTGTTCAATATGAGGGTTTGACTTTTTCTAGATACTCAGTGTTCGCCGAGCCGATGATCTCAACGAGATGAGCACATTCATTCTCAAATCTGAGAAACGTCTTCGGTGGTTAATAGAGCGCGACATGAAATTATTCAGCAAACAAAGGAGATCGCAGATAGAAATTTGGCAAATTTTGGTCCAAAGTTGGAAGGAAAAACAGCAGTAGTTACTGGAGCAGGTTCCGGTGTGGGAAAGGCAATGGCAGAACTTTTTTCGGTGAATGGTTGCAGAGTTATTGTCGTAGATGTCGTTGAAGACCGAGTGAAAGAGGTCGCCGCGAAAATTGGAAACGATTCTCTCGGCATGGTGAAAGATCTATCCAATCAGAAACAGGTCGAGGAAATGATCGATGAGGCGTACCAATCGATGGGGCGAATAGACATCCTCTGCAATAATGCAGGAATAATGGACGGGGTAACTCCCGTCGCCGACACTTCAGACGAGCTCTGGCAGCGGGTATTGAACGTGAATCTGAACGCCCCGTTTTGGGCGAGCAGGCGGGCAATTCCGAAGATGTTGAAGGACAGTCGCGGTGCCATTTTGAACACTGCTTCTGTTGCTTCGTTCTTTGGTGGAAAAGCCGGCGCTCCATACACCGTATCGAAGCATGGTCTGATCGGACTGACCAAGAGCATCGCAGTGTTTTATGGCGACAAGGGAATAAGGAGCAATGCCATGGTTCTGGGAGCGGTCAATACCGCAATCGGCTTTGGCAGTTCCAATCCCAATCCACTGGGGCTTGAATTGATGAAAAAGACGATGGCTTCCTTGCCCGGTGTTGCAGATCCTTCGCAGATTGCAAACCTAGGATTGTTTCTGGTCAGCGACGATTCAAGTTTCGTAAATGGCTCCTGCGTCGTAATCGACAATGGATGGAGTGTCTTCTAAAACGCATCAGTAGAAGAAATTACTTTACCCTTGAAACAATTTTTGTTGTGTTCCCTGGTTATCTGTACTAAGAATCCACAAATGCCATAATCTGAAGCCACAATTTATGCGGCTGGAGTGAATTCAAGAATGAACTGGATAATAGACGGTACTTCTGCATTGGCAATAGCTCTTGTCGCAGCGGTAATCTCACTTCTAATTGTTATCCGGTCTTACCACAGACGAAGATTGTCCAAAGAGATCACTCCAGCTGAAGAAAAGAAAGAACCAATTATCTCGACTTAATCTATGCCCTAATTATAATTCATGACTCTGTAATGTAGGACACCTAATCCGTGTATTACAGAATGTACTACCTTTTTTGGATTTGATTCATGCCGAACCTGGGTCAGAATTTGTTGTTTCTGATCTCTAAAGTTTTCAACCCTTCACTTTTCTAAGCAAATCTGCTTGGCTGAACTCATCGTCTCACGTCCGAGTACGGATATTTTGTAATCCTGGGAATATACCACTTAAAAGTGGAGATTGGAAAGAGAGCTTAACCGTGCAAAAGCTATCCGACGACAGTGCCAACGTTCAATCAACGAAACTCACCCGGCTTTCAACCGATCTTGACCACCAATTGAAACTGGGTCGTGAGATAGTTGAGCTCGACGAAAAATCTCTCCGCGTCCTTCACGGTGATTCTCTGATAGAAGAGATCAAGCTCGAAGACATTAGCAAGGCTTCCATCGAGGAAGGAATTGGAATAGCGAGGCTTGTCATTCAAAACGTGAACGGTGCTGTGAACGACGTCGCCTTTTTTACGAAAAGGAAATTGAAGCCATTTCGCGCACTGACCAATGCTATCAATAACCACATGGTTGGCAGCGCTCCGCCGATCGTGGATGAAGACGAAAAACCGGTAAAATTCAATCGCGGGAGTACGCTCCGATGGCTGCTCGAATTCATGCGGCCGTACAGGAGAAAGCTTTTCCTCGGCATTCTCTTTTCCGTATTACTCGCGGGGTTCAATCTCGTCCCGCCGTACCTGCTTCAGATACTCATCGACAGCGTCCTGCTATCAAACAAACCATCTCAGGGACTATTTGTCTACCTCACCCTTATACTTCTAAGCTCATTCGGGGTAATCACAGTGCTTTCTATTCTCCAGAGTTACTTTCTGAATACTTTAGGGCAGAGGGTAGTAAACAACCTGCGGGGCAGCGTTTATGAGCATGCAATCAGCCTCCCGACCTCTTTCATTGAGCGAATGACGACAGGACGCATCCTCTCAAGGCTCACGACCGACGTGGGAAATACCCAGTGGTTGATGGTGTGGGGATTGCCAACTTTAACCGTGAATATTCTAACGCTCATCGGCATTGGAGTCATTCTATTCGTACTCGATGCCGGTCTTGCAGTGTTCGTACTCGTCCCAGTGCCGTTCATCATCTACGCGCTGATCAGATACAGAAAGGGGTCCTTCATGGTTTATCACCGGAATTGGCGACGCAGTGCAGACGTGACCGCGATGATAACCGATACCGTACCTGCGTACCAGGTGGTAAAGTCGTTTGTGCGCGAAGATCGCGAGGCAACCAGACTGGACGAGAATCTGGACAAGCTCTACAACGCGCAGGTGGACGCGGTAAAGATGAATCTCTACTACTGGCCCGCTCTGGGATTTCTCACGTCTCTTGCAACCATTGCGATCTGGTGGGTCGGAGGAAACCAGGTGCTCGTGGGAAAAATTCAGCTCGGAATCGTTACCGCATTCGTCGCGTATCTCGCTCTCTTTTACACTCCGATAAACAACCTCTCAAACATAGTTCCGTTCATCCAGCAGGGAATAACGTCCGGCGACCGCTTGAGAGAAATCATCGATGCAAAGCCCGAAGTGCAAAACAAGCCCGACGCGGTAAAGCCCAGAGATCTCGGCGGCGAGATTCTCTTCGACAAGGTATGGTTCGGGTACGAGCCATACAACCCCGTCATCAAGGACTTTACCCTTAAGATTCCGCGGGGGCAGCGCATCGCAATCGTCGGACGAAGCGGATCAGGCAAGACTTCGATCTCGCGTCTATTGATGCGATTCTACGACGTGGACCGCGGAGCTATATCTCTCGACAAGATCGACATTCGCGATATTGACCTCGATTATCTGCGGAGCAAGATCGCCTATGTCCTTCAGGACGTGGTGCTCTTTGATAACACGGTCACGTACAACGTTGTCTACGGCGTTTCTAGAGATTCGGTCGTAGAGCCTCTGGATGTGCTCGACGCATGCAAGGCAGCGGGAATCCATAAGGAGATCATGGCGTTGCAGCTTGCTTACGACACAAATCTCGGCGAGAAAGGATCTTCGCTTTCCGGCGGGCAAAGACAGAGGCTATCCCTTGCAAGGGCGATAATCAAAAAACCGGATATCTTCATCCTGGACGAAGCTACTTCAGACTTGGACGTTCAGAGCGAGCGCGAGATCTACCGGCGAATGCTGAAACTTGCAGACGGGAAGACAACGATCCTAGTAACACACAACATGTACGAGGCACTGAGCGTCGACAACGTGATCGTCATGGGAAGCGGCAAGATCATCGAGCAGGGTAAACCGGAACAGCTCCTGATCCAGGGCGAGCAGTTTGCTTCAATGTTCAAGGAGTTCAACGGCGAGATACCATTCCGGATCGAGGAAGACCTGATGAAGACAGATCTCGGCGATGTCTCGGTAAAACTTCCCTCCGTTGAACTGTCAAAAATCTCCATTCAATCCAGCGGAAGGATTAGTGAGATAAATGTTCGAGCCGGCGACAAGTCCTGGACTAATCTGACGCCGCGCCAGCCATTCCCGCTTAGCGCGCCTCAGATAATCGCTCTGGAAAATCAGGCTGGCGAAGAAGTGCTCACGATTCCTGACTCAGAGGGACTACAACCCGAATCCAGAGATGCTCTAAAGAAAGCCGCCCGCGCGAACAGCTTTATCCTACAGATCAACGGCATAAGCAAAGTGGTGGTAAAGGGTGATGAACTGGAGTGGCACCTCACTACAAATGATGGTCCGACGATCGTGAACACCAAGGGCAGGCGCAACGTCGTTGTCATGGACTCCAAAGTCATACTGATCGATCCACTCGACAACATTTCCGAGATCGATCTCAAAAAAGTAGATTCCAAGAGCTTGAAGGTTCTGAACAAAACAGTATGAGAATAATCATAGAATTCAAATAATTGCCTTAAAACCGACCCCCCTAGCGCAATCCCACGCGCGTGCGTGGAATGATAACTTGATGAGAACCACTGAACTCTATTTGTATTATACAAGCTAGCTTGTATTGTACATATTTTTTAATTGATTTATTACGCTGATTTCGGCGCGATCGCAAGGGGACGCACTTTTCTGTACAGCAGAGCTTGAAACGAGCTCTGTCTGCACCGATTCTTGAGCTAGATCGAAGACGTACTTTCTGCCTTAAGGTACGGTTGCTCTAACATCCGAAGAACTCCGTAACAGTTGTAGAAAGATCGGTTGCCGTTGATGTAGTACTTGACGTACAATCATTTGTCGTCAAAGTTGTTGTGGGCGTGGTTGTGGCAGTCACAGTCGTTGCCGTAATAGTAGTCTGGTAAGTGGTCAAGGTTCCACCATCTGAAGTTGAAGTCGAGGTTGTTGTCGTGGGGATCGTTGAGGTCGCTGTCACGGTCGTGTCGTAAATCGTCGTGGTGCCGCCGTCAGTCGTTGAATAGGTAGTCGTGGTTCCGCCGTTTACGGTCACAGTTGTGGTCGTTGTATCTGTTTCAGTAGAACTCGAGGTCGTTGTGGTAGAAGTCGAGAATGTTATTGTCACTGTCGTAGAAACGGTTTGGGTTGAAATTGAGGTACTCGTGGTCGAAACAGTAAAGGTTGATGTGGATGTTATCGTAGCTGGATCAGTTTCAGTTGAGGTAACAGTAGTAGGCACCGTAGCTGTTTGAGTTGTACTGGTAAGAATTAGCAGCGTTCCCGAAGTTGTTGTGGCAGGAACTGTTGTGGTTGAGGTTGTGGTAGCCGGAATAGTTTGCGTTGAAGTGGTGGATGTCGTTACCGGTACCGTTGTCGTTGAAGTCACAATTGCGGGAACTGTACTCGTCGAAGTAGTAAAGGTCGTTACCGTCGAGGTAGAAGTGACCGGAAGTATGACGGTGGAGGTGGACGTTGAGTTTACGGTCTGTGGAACGGTAGTTGTCGAAGTGACCGTTTGTGGGATCGTAGATGTGGATGTTACCGATGCCGGTATCGTTTGAGTAGATGTAGTTGTGCTTGTTATAGTCTGTGGCACTGTCGTCGTAGAAGTAACGGACAAGGGGACAGTAGTAGTAGCAGTGTTTGTTTTGGTAGAAAATGCGGTCGTAGGAACTGTTGACGTCGAGGTCGTGGTAACTGTTACAGTTCTTGGAATAGTTGCTGTAGATGTTACAGACGCCGGCACCGTTGATGTAGAAGTAGCAGTCTTTGGAACGGTGGTCGTAGATGTTGCCGTGGTCGTGTGAGTTGCGGCTGTAATAGTGCGAGTTGCTCTAGTTGTAGTATGAACCGTGGTCGTTGAGGTTGAGATCGCCGTAGTTTGGATGGTTTGGGTTGAAGTTACGGAGGTTGTCTTGGTAGTGGTCACGGTCGTCGGCACTGAAAATGTAGAAGTCGATGTAGAAGTGACGACCGTTGGAACAGTAGCAGTCGAAGTTACGGTAGAAGCAATCGTCTGCGTTGAGGTTGTAGTTTGAGGAACTGTCGTTGTTTTCGTCACAGTCTGCGGGATTGTTGCGGTGGAGGTTACCGACGTCGGAATTGTTGCAGTTGAAGTAGTCGTAGTCGTGCGAGTCGAGGGGACTACGAATGTCGAGGTAAGCGTAGTTGGGTGTATCGCCGTTGAGGTAAACGTTGTCGAGAAAGTTACCGTGGTGATAATGCAGCAAGCTCCAGAAGTCGTCAGGATGGTTGAGGTCTTCGTCGTTGTGACCGTATGTGTAATGGTCGTGGTTCGTCTAACTGTTATCGCTGCCGCAGCACTGGGATTCTGGATTGACGCCGAAGAGTACATTGAGATCGCGCTGACAAGAACGATCCCGCAGAGGAGAGCGAGCGGAAGGAAACGTTTGCTGGAATATGACATTTCTCCTTTGATCAACCCGTTGTAGTAGTTGCCGTGATCGTGATTGTAGCAGCCGTGGTCACAAACGTCAGAGTGATCGTCGTATCCTTGTTTATCGTGTCAGTCCCGGTTACGGTCGTTACCGTTCCATCAGTCACAGTAACTCTTGACGTATGGGTTGAAGTTACCTGGACGGTCTGCGTTTCCGACTGAGTTTGTGTATCGGTATGAGTAGCCGTCGTCTGGATAGTCCTGGTCGTCGACGCCGGATCCGTGATCGTCTGAGTTGAGTGGGACACGACTGTCGTTGTCCCGACAGTTGACGTCATCCTTGTCGTAATAGTTGGGGATGTGACAGTTGTAGTTACCTGTGCGGTCTGAGTAGTCGTCACAGGCACCGAAACTGTCGCTGTGGCCGTCCCTTGCTCGGTAACCGTCTCAGTGAGCACGTTTGAGATGGTTTGAGTTTCCGTTACACCGGAAGACTCGGTTGTCAGCGTGGTGACGTTCCTTGTGATGACCATGGTGCTTGTTACCTGAGTCGTCACGCCATTGATCGTGGTCTGTTCGAGACTGATCGAGGTTGTATACTCGGTATTCACAACTTGCCTAGTGGTAAGCGAAAGGGCGGTACTAACTCGCGTAGAATAAACGGTTGTGGGAGCCAGGATGGTTGTGAGACTGGTGACCGTGGCCGGACCCTGCTGAGTGGACGTAAGTCCAGTTGATGACGAACTTGTCTGGACTGTGCTGAAGGGATCAATGTATCTCTGAATCCCGATAACTCCAACTGAAATTAACACAATGATCGCAACGGAAACCACCGCGACGGCAATTGACCTTTGCATAAGATTTCCGCCCGCGCTCCTTGCGACGCAGAGGTATTATAGCTAAGAGATTTAATGATTGTTTTTCATCTCGATTGCCCTATATCTTTGCAGAATTTTCTCGGACGCCTAAAGGAACTAATCGCCCAGCTAAGCTCGGCAGATGGCCACTAAAGTAGATGTTTTCCTGCAAGTTATCCGATGATTTCACATCGGGGTTCTGGAACAAAGGCCGCAAGCCCCGTTAAGAAAAAAATCAGAGTGGAAAATCGCAATTCCCTAAAGCGGACGAATATCCGTCTCATGCGATGAGAAAATGAAAACGTTAACCATAAAGGCCTGTGAGATATTAGCGTGCGCTCGAAGAGCCCTTTATGACGTTGCCTAAAGAATTTAGCGTATTCGGCGAAGATTACGGTACCTCGGAATTCAAGTTTGGTGTTGCGACGCTCGGGAACACGCCCGACGCGATCGACTCACGCGGATATTTTCCGGACATGAGAAGCGCGCTGCTCAACTTGAACTCTCGCTCTGGAAAACAAATTTCATCCGGACGAGATGGTCAGATGCTTATTGTTGGACCTCCTGTGGCACAACACCTGGAAGCTCGCCGGGATATCGCCGAGCGCATGGTTTACCCGATGCGAAACGGCGAGATCGAATCAGACGATGAGAGGGCTTGGTTGGTCGTAAAAGAGATCACGAGGTACGGACTCTTGAGGCACGCACCCGAGAAATCGGTTGCTCCAGAGTTCAACGGCTTCAAGAGCGTTGCAGCTCTCTCGGCAACAGCTCCGCGCTACATGTACGACCGTATAATCAGGATTCACAAGGAGATCAATAGCGAGGAAGGCAGAACTCTGACGAGAGCTCTATCCATAATTGCCCAGCCGCTGGCGGTAGCAATTTCCCAAAAGAGGCTCGCCTGCACTGTCTTGGAAGGCGGGCACGGCAACACTCAGGTAGCGCCGGTTAGCAGCGGGGTCATTTTTGGTGCTCAGATCACGCTCAATAGGGGTGGAAGCGACTGCGATCTCATCGCAGCCGAGATTTTGAAGGACGCGGGGTATTCAGACCTAGCCCGCGAGCCTAAGCTCGTCAAAGTGTTCAAGGAAACCCTGGGCCTTGTACCGAAAAATCTCTCAAAGATCATGCAGGAAAAAAACAGCACGCTGTTTGAGACGATTTTCAAGATCCCGTCGACAAAGATCTCAATCGATCTCGGCAAAAACAGCTGGCAGCGATTTTTGATCGGTGAGTACTTCTTCAATCCGAACCACGAGATTTTTGCCTCTTACTACCGGCGTGGCTTCCCAAGACCGGCAGACACGTACAGCGAAGGAAGGGCCGTTCTTGGAACAACCGATCTTGCGGATGTAATCATCCAGTCGGTCCAGAAATGCAGCTTTGAAATCCAGCCCGCTCTCTACCAGAACATTATACTCTCAGGCGGAAACTTTGCATGGAACGTGCCTACGAACCTGACGAACTATGCGGTGAACTCGCCGACGAAGCTCAAGAAAATGCTTGAGGAGAAGGGAATCGCCGGGAGCACAATCGAACTGACGAAAAACCCGGTGTACAACGTGTGGCAGGGTTGCATAGCCTACGGTCTTTACATCCCCGAGAACTACGAGTGGGACTGGGACACGCGGGAAGGCTGGTTGCAGCTAATCGCTTCTGGAAACACTCCAACCGAGCACGACATCAGCGCCGAGATTTAGGCACAATCTCACTTTTTGGGCGGGACGTAGGCGGAAAAGACGTCATCCGGTGACGGCGCTTCCGAAAAGGAAGAAGGAGAAATAGTTCCCAGAGGGTATCAGGGTTCCCGGCAGGCTAGCTCGGGCGAGCTGGTGATAATCCCGCTGGGGATCGTTTTTGGGATCTCGCTCGTCATCTTTCTTTACATGGCGGGATACTCTTGGTACCTCGGCGGTCTGGCCGTCAACCAGAGTATTCCATGGCTGTACTCTTCTGCCGTGATCTCGGGCGCAAGTCTGTTTATACTCAGTAACATCTACTATTCCAAAAGACACAAGGGATACTCCGCTGCGCAGAGGTACCTGCTCTCAACGTTCGATCTAACGGCTTACTTTTGTGTTATAGTCCTCGTCCTTTGGGGACTGGTACTTCCAATCCTCCACCCGATCAACTCGCCGGATTTCCAGCTATACCTGTTCGGTCAGAAGAGCCTGACTCTGGGGCTTTACACCGGCCTCGTTCTTGGCTCACTTGTAGTAGTCTTCCGGGGTGCACTGCAATTTTTGATTACGCGATCCTCAAACACCGTCATGATCATTCAGGCCCCCAAAACGCCTCAACTGGCAAGTCTGAGCGAGACAAAGGAAAAGAAATCACTTGAAGACAGCCTCTCGCTAATACGCTCCGAGATTGCGATGCTGAGGGAGGAAATCTCATCACTCAGCACAGGCAGGGTATGGACAAAGAGCGCGGCCGCACCCAATCCATCCGAGGATAACTCTTGGTCAATGGGAGACTCGGATGCGATCTCGTTTCCCTTCTCCCAGATGCGTGCTTCAGCATCTGCCCCTCCAGTCCAGGAGCGGACAATTACAGATGGTCTAACCAGCAATGCAGGTGTCCAAAAAGCAGTTCCCTTTGCGCAAGAGTACGAGCCGACCACGGGCGACATTCAACTTCCAGACTCTGCGAGAGATAATCCATGGGCTTCGGTGCTTTCTATGAGGGAAGCGAGAATATCGATCCCTTCACCACCTCCAGTCGTTCAACAACCGGAAGAGAAGGAGACGAAAAAACCAGCAGCTACGACAAGTAAGAAATCGCGAAGATCAAGATCAAACAAGAAATCTGAAGCAGCTACGAAGCCCTCTACACCGGTCCCGGAAATTGCGGATCCGCAGTTGACGACCGTTCCGCCGCCAACATCCCAAGAAACAAAAAACCCGTAAACATTGCGATACTTCCTCCAAAAGAGCAACACTATTACCGTATCCTTTCTATCTGAATTCAGTATTGCAGATGAGACTTGTTCAGTTCAGGGATCTCGATGGATCGAGAAAGGTTGCGAGGGCCGACGGTGATGGTCTTCGACTTGTGGAGCACACGACGTCAGTTTACGACCTGGTTTTAGAAGCCTCGCGATCAAACAAAAGTCTCGAAGGAATAGTTCTTGAAAAGTTGAGCCACGGCGAACCAATTGATTACGACAAAGTAATCTCGGATAATCGCCTGCTCGCGCCTTTGGATCATCCAGATCCGGCTCATTGTATGGTCAGCGGAACCGGACTCGACCATCTCGGCAGCGCACTAGCACGTGATGCGATGCACGCCAATCCGGACAAAGAATCGGATTCAATGAAAATGTTCAGAACGGGACTTGAGGGAGGCAAGCCAAAGTCCGGTGAAATCGGTTCACAGCCAGAGTGGTTTTACAAGGGAGACGGCAGCTCTATTGTCCCGCCCGGACATCCGCTCCAGCTTCCAAGCTTCGCGCTTGACGGTGGAGAAGAGGCAGAGATCGTGGGACTGTACGTAATTTCAGATTCGGGCGAGGTTCTGAGAGTTGGATTTGCACTCGGAAACGAGTACTCGGATCACGTTCTCGAAAGGCAGAATTACCTGTATCTCGCGCACTCAAAGCTTAGAGATTGCTCGATCGGACCCGAGCTGCTGGTTGGTCGTCTCCCGGCTAGCGTTAGTGGGAATGTCCGAATAGTTCGAGGTGATGAGACGATCTGGTCCAGCCCATTCCAGACTGGAGAGACTAACATGACGCACAGTATATCTAACATTGAATATCATCACTTCAAGTACAGGAGATTTAGGCAGCCCGGCGATGTTCATTGCCATTTTTTTGGCGCATCAATTCTCAGTTTTTCTTCCGGGACTAGAGCAAAACCGGGAGATGTTTTTGAAATTTCTTCACCCGAGTTTGGTTGCCCACTTAGAAATTCAGTTGCAAGGGAAAATGCCGGATCGCCGACTATCCGAGATATTTAGTAGACAGATTGACGAAATGAAAATTATGTTTAATCCTCCTCGAGTAAATCAGTCTCGAACGCCACCGCCTTGTCCGGCGTCGAAGCATAAATCACGTAATGATGATTTCTTACCAGCCCCGCGATCCATTCATTTCGCATCGTCGGCTCCAGTTTATGCACGTCGTAGAAGCACATCTGCGCGTTATCAAACTCGGGAAAATGCTTCTGACCCATTCTCTCCACTTCCATTCCCTGCATCATTCCGGGCTTTGATTCAATGTCCATTATAGTTCTGCCTGCAAACCTGAACGGTCCTTTCATCCCCTGAGTTGATGCCGCCCTAAAGGTTTTGAGAAGGTCGAGCGGGTTCAAACTGTCGCCGCTTGCCGGCTGCGTCTTGATTATTCTCAGAGAATTCGATTGTTTGTATTTATCGACGTCAATGCTCTGTGCGCGCAATCTGCTTTCGACGGCCTCGGGTTCTTCATCCGTGAAATAAATGCAGGATTGTCCTTTTTCAAGACCCTTCTGGAAGTAGCGGGCAATGATCAAATTTCCGTACTTTTCATCATCGTAAAGCAGCACGATGTGATTGTTCCCCTCAAGCTTGTCAAGGAATTTCACTGGATGGTACTCGCTTGCTTTTTCATTGCTCATTGAATATCCACTCCTTCAAAAAACTCCCGCCAGATACTTCACGCCCATATCCGACAGGAAATCTTTGATTCTATCGTAATCCTGCAAGAAATCGCGCCCCTTGTCCGTTATTGCGAGCGGATTTTGCGTGATCATATTTCTACCCTCCATTTCGACAAGGTACCGCGTCAGCTTGTCGTATGCGAGATTGCTGAGCGATTGTACGCGTGTTGGCCTTACCTCTCCGTTTATCAGCTCGAATTTGATCGCGCGCAGAATATCATTGTAAATCTCCATCTTGCTGCGCTTCGGCTTCGGCATTAGTATTGATCACGATCGGTTATTAACGAGCCTCCCCTAAGGGAGTTTTTCTGTTTCATGATTTCAATTTGGGCTTATGAGGGTTACCGCCGACTCCCCTAAGGGCGGAACTCACTTTATACTACCCAGCGATTCTTCCCCGCATGAGTCAGATCGTATTCAAGAACATTGTGAGCGAGGTCAGTGGCTTTGTTAAAAGTGCAAACCAGCCTATTGTGCCGCAAACTCTCGGTGCAAAGGAGGTATCAGTAATGACGTCGAAAAAAGAGCACATTCCAGAACTCGATGTGGGAATCCGCCGCAACGGCGAAGTGAAATTGTATCCTTTCACTGATTTTTTCAAAGGCTTTGAGAAAGTCGATGCGGTAAAGGCAACTTTCGGATCAAAAACCGAAGAGATCTTGAAGAACCTCAAGGTAGAATTTTTCTCATTCAAGTATGGCTACATGGCGGTTAGCGATATTGATGGGCATTTGATAGTAAGCACCCACCATTTGAAGAATAGCAGCTTCAGGGTGCTTTACCTGGATGTGATCCATGAGCTCGTCCACGTACGCCAGTTCATGGAGGGAAAACAGCTCTTCAATTCCGAATACGAGTACGTCGACAATCCAACTGAAATCGAAGCGTACAGGCACGCCGTAAAAGAAGCAAAGCGGCTCGGGATGACTGAGATAGAAATCGTCGAGTACCTGAAGGTTGAGTGGATCGATGAGGCCGCGCTCGGAAGACTAGTTGAATCAGTTGGTCTGACGAGAGCGTAATTGAGTTGAAATCCAAGATGAGCGAAACAATCGAAGGCACGATCGTTCAAGATAAAACTAATGCTCAATCGCATCATCCAGGACTGGTCTTTGCGCTAATCATCGCGGCCGTTTTCCTTGACGTTATCGATTACTCCATAGTCCAGGTTGCTCTGCCAACTATTCGGACGCAATTCTTGGTCTCACTCGCCGACAGCCAGTGGATAGTTGGGGCGTACGGTCTGACGATGGCAGGCTTTCTAATGCTAAGCGGTAGAGCGGGAGATATTTACGGACAAAAGAAGCTCTTCATCACCGGAATTGTACTATTCACACTATCTTCGCTGTTCGGCGGTCTTGCACCTTCTCTAATCATTTTGATTGTCGCAAGAGCTTTGCAGGGAATAGGTGCAGCGATTTCCACTGTAACCGCATTCTCAATTTTCATTTCGATCTTTCCCGAGGGCAAGGAACGGAACAGAGCCCTTGGAGTAATTGTCGCGGTATTGTCAGCAGGATTTGCAGCCGGATCCATTGCAGGCGGGATTCTTACAGCCACGCTCGGCTGGAGGTCGGTCCTCTTCGTCAACGTGCCAATAGGAGCTGTTGCATCACTGCTTTCGCTGAAATATCTTCCCCGCAGTGGAGGTCGCCTGGCCGGTGCACGTCTGGATCTTCCCGGCGCACTTTCAGTAACAAGCGGCTTGATTCTCCTCGTTTATGCCCTGACTAACGCCGCAACCGTGGGCTTTGCATCGATAGAGACTGCATTTCCACTCGCGCTTTCAGCAATTCTGCTGCTCGGATTCATTGCAATCGAGTCGCGTTCTTCATCGCCTTTAATGCCTCTCGGTTTTCTGCGCCGCGGCAGCGTCTTCAACGCCAACTTGCTCGCGCTGATTCTTTCCTCGATCATGGGAGGGATGGGCTTCATCCTGACAATATATCTCCAGCAGATTCTGGGTTACTCGGCATTATCGGCGGGTCTTGAATTTCTCCCGCCTGCTGCAATATTCATAGTTCTTGGCGGCTGGGGATCGTCGCGGCTGGTAATGCGGTTTGGAATCAGAAAAGTGCTCGTCACTTCAACCGCGTTGATTGCAGCTGGCTGCGCGCTGCTCACTCAAATTTCTTCCACAGGTTCTTACTTTGATGTATTGCCCGGGATGCTGCTCTGGTCAGTGGGCGCTAGCGTCGGACTGCCAGCTCTCAGCATTGCCGCCCTTGCCGGTACAAAACCTGGTGAAGAAGGTCTAGCCTCTGGATTGATCAGTACTTCCCAGCGGGTCGGCTTTCCTCTGGGATTGGGAATACTTCTGACGATTGCCAGTCTGACTGACTCGCCGGCAGATTCACTTGCGTCCGCAGCTTCAACAGTACAAGGATTCCACTTGGCTTTTCTCGTTTCAGCTCTTGTGGGAGTACTGGGAATTGTGATTGCCCTTAGAATTAAGGGCGGCCCGGCACAACCCTTCAGAGAGACTGACTCCGAAAAGATTGGGAGTATGATCTAAAACCGGAATGCGGAAATTAATTGTTTCAAGTCTAATGTCACTCGACGGCTTCGTCGCAGGATTGAATGGAGAACTGGACTGGTTTGTGTACGAAGGATTCCTAAAGGGGACGGAGTTCGGAGAGTACGAGAAGGGAGGAAGCAACTAAGATAAAAAATATCGAGTGATCTGGTCGTCCAATGTACGGAAGTGTCGTGAAGACGCCGAAGAGATGATCCATATGAACACGGCGATTACGGAAGATGGACAGTAAAATCTTGCTGATTGATCCGCTCGAAAACATTTACGAGATCGACCTGACAAAAGTTAATGCGGAGTTTGAAAGTTCTAAACAAAACAGTATGAGATCAATCGTAGAATTCAAATAATTGCTTTAAAACCGACCCCCCTCTGATCAATCCATCCGGGAGCGTGCGAAAAGTAATTTCGTTTTTGTGGATCCATTGAAATTTATTTGCTCTATTATGCCATTTTCGGCGCGATCGCAAGGGGACACACTTTTCTGTACAGCAGAGCTTTAAACGAGCTCTGTTTGCGCTGACTTATGATTCAGTGAGTATTCTCGTTGATCTAAGAATGCGACCCCCCAGTTTTTTCGATATTTATTATCACCCGGAAAAGATCGTTATCACGACATTACCCTTTTTGCGTCCACTCTCGACGTACCTGTGAGCTTCGGGAATTTGTTCGAGCGGATAATGCCTGTCAATGATCGGTTTTATCTTGCCCGCCTCGATTAGCTCTTTCAGATAGTTCAAATCTTCTGCTTTTTGCTTCGCTGCTCCAAATATCACTTTTTTCTTCCCTGTCCTTGAAGTCCATGACCCCCGGATCATCTGCGGCACCGTCGGATTAGCCAACAGCAAAAGTCCACCTGGATTGAGCGATCCTAGACAGCCTGAAAACGAAATCTTGCCTGTCACATCCAAAATAGCATCATATGATTGGCCATTTTTCGTAAAATCTTCTTTTGTATAATCGATGACCTGGTCTACCCCGATCGAGTGCAGCACGTCCAGCTTTTCCGCACTATCCACACCAGTTACTTTAGCCCCAAAATATCTGGCAAGCTGTACTGCGAAAGTACCTATACTTCCGCCCGCCCCATTAACTAAGATCTTTTGTTCTCTCTGGATGTTTCCCCTCTTTAGAAAATGCAGCGCCTCAAGTCCCCCAACAGGAACCGCGGTAGCTTCCTCAAAGGTCATGCTAGGTGGTTTTGTTACCATCACCTGGGTTTCAGATCTTGCGGGCAGGCATACGTACTCGGCATAAGCGCCCAGACTGAAGCCAGTAGTCCCGAAAACCTGGTCGCCTTTCTTGAACTGCTTTACCTCCGTGCCAATCGATTCAATTTCTCCGGCAAACTCTTGCCCTAAGATTTTTCTCCTTGGTCCCCGGAAACCAAACCCGATCCGCGCAATGAATTGCCATGAAAGAGGAAGCCTCATCCCTCGCAGCTCGCAATCTCCCGCTGATACCGATGCCGCGTGGACTCGAATTAGCACTTCGTTGGATTTGGGTGTGGGCTTTTCCACTTCCCTAAGTTGAAGAACATCCGGCGATCCGTATTTTGTACAGATAATCGCTTTCATGACCGCATTTGATCGAAGCTCCCGCAGTTTGGACGCCGAATCGAGACCATTTTTTCAAGCTCAAAAGCTCCACCAGTTGCGGAACTGATGGATGCTGCTGTTTTACGAGACAAACGTCACAGTGTTGAAGAACGGCACGGAAGATTGGCCAGCCCATAGCGGGTCAAGCAGGAAACCCCTGACAACGTTCTTGTTGTAGACGCTTGAGCCACCCGGCGGGATCCAGGCTTTGGAAACACCGATCCAGGCGTAGGGCGCGTCGATGTATAGCTGCTTCTGTGCTGCAGTGCAAACTTTCTGTATGTAGCTCACGTTGTTCGATTGGGTAAAGGAGTTCACGCACGTCTGCACGACGGGATTATAGTAAGCTGCATAGTTTCCCCAGACTGAGGCGTTGCTCACAAAGGCCTGCCAGTAGTCGGCAGGAGTAAGCGCGCCAGGTCCCCAACCACTACCAGCATTCACAAAGTCGAGCTGACCTATTTGCCCGGCATTCTGAACGTTAGTCAGGTAGTTTCCCATGGGAGCGAGAGTCTGAGCTGTTGTAAGAACTTGCAGATTGACGGTTATTCCGATCTGCGCTAGATCCGCCTGGATTACTTCTGCGGCGTTGGTACACGCATCACATCCTGACCAGATCCTCATTAGAAAATTGGGCATGTTCGTGACGTTAGCCGCCTTGATGTCCTGCTGTGCCAGAGTGAGATTGTATTGATACGGCGTCAGATTGCCGAGATCGTAGAACTGGCTGAAGGCCGGATACTCGGGACCAACGTAGGGGGTGACAAGACCGAGGTACGCCTTTGCATAGAGGTCGGTATAATTGATCGCGTGAACGATTGCCTGCCTAACAAGCGTCATGTTTGTTGGGTACTCGGCCGTTTCAAGTCCAAGCAGCATAACCTGTCCGCCCCAGGACGGCTGCGAAACGTAGGAGTATTGCGAATTTGACGTTACTAGTCCCCAGTCGCTTGCTTGCACGTCCGAAATCTGGGAAACACCTGTAGAAAGATCAGTGTATCTTGCAAGGTCGTCAGCTTTATAGTAAATTACTACGTTTTTCGCGTGTCCGGGATCAAAGATGGGCTGCAACGCCAACTGCTGGACAGTCAGATTGTTGCCCCAGTAATTCGGATTTTGGGCGAACTTGATGTACGAGTTTTCTGAAATCTGGGTTACAACGTACGGACCGGTTCCCGGAAGCGGGTGCTGGTTAAAGTACGAGTTGACACTTGTAGCGTTACCAAACCCTCCGTTATCCAGAAGATATTGCGCGTCGTAGATCAATCCCTGAAAGCCGACCAGGGTACCTGGGAACCAAATGAATGGAACTTTCAGCCTGAAGACGATCTGATCCGGAGAAGTTACGTAAATCGGCCAGGAACTGTTTTGCATTATGGATAGACCTTGTCCGGTCGGGTTCACCACTCCGCCGGTAGAGTTGATTATTCCGACAGTAGCCTTCCCGAAGCTCACGTTGCTCATGTCGAACAGGTTATACTCCATCCACCAGTTTGAACCGTTAGCCTGTAGATAGTAGTAACCATACTCCTGTAGCCAAACGTTGTACGCGTTAAGCAGGGTCCCGTCCGAAAAGTGTACGCCCTGCCTCAGATTGAACGTGTAAGTTGCACCGTCCGGAGAAACAGTCCAATTTGATGCAAGACCTGGGAGGTACTGAATCACGCCTTGATTGTATTCGGCGGATTCATTGACCGAGACAAGTGGCTGGTTTACAGTGTACATTAGATAATCAGGCCAGGGACCTGTCGCGCCAATTGCCCAAAGCTGGTTGAAATCTGCTGGAATTGGCCAGTTCCAGACGTCCATAACGAGATTCTGGTGGAATGCACTGGAACTGCTATTGGAAGAGGAGCTCGAAGAAGACGATGTAGAGGAACTTCCGATTGAGCTAGAAGACGATGATGAAGAGGAGGAAGATGACGAAGAAGAGGACGTTGTCTGAGAGGACGAACTTCCCGTCGATGTCGCAGCCGAAGAAGTTGTAGACGGAGAAGATGTCGTTTGAGATGATGAGCTAGTGGTCGAGGATTTCGAAAGTAACAATGCATAACCGCCGACCGCGGCTACAATAACAACGATAACAACAACAACTGCGATGCCAGTAGAAATTCCTCGATTCCTTTTCTTTCCAAGATTAGCTCGGAGTGACAATATTGCCCGTGAAACCTCCAAACTATTTATACATTGTATAGCATTGCGATAACATTCCAAGAGATTACTGAACACTCGATTAAGGGAAGATCTGCTTTTGGTATCCCTAACTCAGTA